>Ga0208690_1000284_pt1 | contig 14290 bp, 14 predicted proteins | sample June2015DPH_16_1_2_FD_184712 | JGI IMG/M metagenome (GOLD analysis project Ga0208690, IMG submission 184712) | Peatland microbial communities from SPRUCE experiment site at the Marcell Experimental Forest, Minnesota, USA - June2015DPH_16_10... | ecosystem: Environmental > Terrestrial > Soil >...
ATGTAGTTGTCTCGTCTATGTCTTTCGCGCATCCTATATCACGGTTTATGGGGGTATTCGGCGGTTATTGTTCCCAGTTTGTTCCCAACTTTTTGAGGTGACCCCCTGCAGTGGCACAATTTTTCTTGGGCACAGTTCCCGAATTTATTCAGATGCTTTTGGATCTCCTGGCAGTAGAAGGGGTCTGGGGAACGAGGGTGGCATTTGAGTCCTCGTCCCCAGCCTACTGTTTAGAACCCCTCTCGCCGTTCTCACTGTTCTCAAAAGACATCCTTGCTAGGATTCGCCCGTCATGGAGAGATATGGGACTACTTCAGCATTCAGCTGCGGGCTACCACAGCAGCTTCAGTCCGAATTGGATCTGCCGAGAACTGGTGGAGGTGGATGTAATCAACCCAGCAGTAGGCGAATACCCCCCCGTAGCTGCGGTATACACCACCGGATTCGGCGTATTGAAGTTGGTGTGATTGAGGATGTTGAAGAACTCCGCGCGGAACTGCAAATTCAACCGCTCCGTAAACAGGATTTTCTTAGTGAGAGAAAAATCCGTCTGTGACGAGCCGAGCCCTTGCAGCACGTTGCGTCCCACGTTCCCGTAAGTTCCCGGCGTTGGCTGGATGAACGCATTTGGATTGAAGTAGCGAGTGGGTCCTCCCAGAATGATCGGGCCGCTGAAAGCCGGGTTCCACGACGGACGAACTGGGTTGCGCGTATCGCCGTCATTCGATGGGTTGTAGGAAAGCTGCGGCGTGAACGGCAATCCGGACTGCACCGTCTCGATACCGCTGATCTGCCAATTTGAGATGAAGCGGTTCACCCATTCGTTGGAACCCTTGCCTTTTCCGAATGGGAGCTCGTAGGTGGCATTGATTACCGCCGAGTGCCGGATGTCGAACGATGCCCGACCGTAATCCGCCCGCAGATTGAGCGGATTGGAAGCAAACGCCGGAGAATTGGTCGCCACGCTGGTGTTCATGCTGTCGCCGTTGTCGAGCGATTTCGAGAACGTGTAGGCTCCCCGAAACTGCAACCCGTGACTCAAGCGCTGATTCACGTCCACCTCAAGGCCGTTGTAGGAGCTGATGCCCTGGGAGACCCAGTTCGTGGTGTTCCACAACGCCGGGTTCGCCAGCCCGGTGCTCGTGGCCGTGATGACCTGCGTGGGGTAGGGGTAAGCCGCGCTCGGCAAGTTCTGGTCGACCGAGAGCAGTTCGTGATAACCATGCGAGCCGGTGTAGCCCACGCTCAGCGTTGTGTTCGGGGCAATTTCCTGCTCGATTTTCAGCGAGTACGTTTCCACCGTCGGCGTCTTCACGTTCGGGTCCACGCCGCTCGGGACCACCGAGTTGTTGAACCCGAGCGCCGTGTAATTGCTTGTCGGGCTGATGTTGGAAAACAGCAAGTTTTTGCCGGTGACGCCCTTGGCAGCTAAAACGGTGTTGTAAGGGGGATTCTGATCCAAACGGTAGCTCAGGTTATCAATCAAGCCGTAATACAAGCCGAAGCCCGCGCGAATGACGGTTTTCTTCAGCCCGAAGGGCGACCACGCAATGCCAACGCGCGGCGCCGGAAGGAACGTCGCATTATTGGACGCGAGGGCCGAACTGCCAATGACCGGCTGTGTCTGGATGACGCCATTTACGAAAGTGTAGTTCGATGCCCGTCCGTGGGCTTCATTCCAGCCATTGGTGAACTCACCGCGGAATCCAAGCCGCAGTTCCAGGCTGGGCTTCAGCTTGATGGCGTCCTCTGCATAAACCGCCCCCTCGAGCGAGCGCCAGTTCAGCGGGGTGTAGGACGGTGCGTACGTGTAGGTACTTACTGTGCCGGCGAGAAACGTCTGGAGGCTGGAGAACGATGCCTGTCCATACTGGTCTTGAATCAGGGTATCGTTGGCCTGCACGTCCTCAAACCACACGCCTGCGTTCAGCAAGTGTTTGCCGCGAGTGACGGTTACTTGATCGGTGGCAGTGAACAGGTTGCGGGCTGCGGTGAGATTGCTGCCCGCGTTGGTGCCGCCGTTGGTTATTTGAGAGGCGCCGTTGAGCGTGGTGCCTCCGCCCACTACCAGCGCTCCGACCGGCTGCCCTGCGTGAATCCAACCGGGCAGGTTGATGCCGGGTGTTCCGCTATCGAAATAAAATCCGCCCCGGGAAAAGCCGAATGTCGCGCGGTTGAGAACGGTGGGAGAGAAAACGTGCGTTTCGCTGATGCTCGCGACCTGCTCCCGGAGGAAGATGTCGACGAGCGTGAATGGGTTGTTGGTGGGGGAATGCCCTTCGCTGTCGTCTATCGTGTAAGCGACCTCCAGCGAATCCTTGTCCGAAAAGGTCTGGTCGAAGCGGGTGCTCCCGAAGTCCTCACGAATGTGCTGAATCGGATTGCTAAATGCTGTCGCAATGCCACTCTGCCCGCCGGTGGAAGTCAAAAGCTCGGGGCCATTGGCCACCGGCCACAGAGCCAGCAACGGCTTGATACTCGCCACGGCAGCCGCGCGTGAGGTGTTGTCCGGTACGAGCGTCAGGTCGCTCAACCCAAGTTTCTGGCGGAACCCTTCATAGTTCCCGAACAGGAACGTTTTGTCTTTCTTGATCGGGCCGCCCAGCGTGCCCCCAAACACATTGCGCTCGAACGGCGGAATGTTGCCGAAGTCAAAATAGTTCCTGGCGTCGAGCGCACTATTCCGGAGGAATTCGTAGGCGTTGCCGTGCAACTGGTTGGTACCGGAGGCGGTGACGATATTGACCTGTGCTCCGGGCCGTTTCCCATACTCAGCGCCATACGTGTTGCTCACGACAGAGAATTCGCGTACGGCATCCACTCCCAGCAACTGCCCGCTCACGCCGCCCGGGGTGTTGTTGATTTCCGAGGCGCTGGTGAATTCCACGCCATTCAGGATGTAAAGGTTCTCCTGTGGCCGGTGTCCTGAAGCCGCGAACATGTTGCCAACCACCGAATTCGACGTTCCGATTCCTCCGGCGCGCTGCGATGTGTAGTTGACGACGCCGGGATTGAGCGTCAGCAATTGATCGTAACTGCGCCCGTTCAACGGCAAATCCTTCACTTGCCGCTCGTTGACCAATCCCGAAACATCTTCAGTGGTGACGGCAACAAGATCGGGATGCTCGGTAACGGTGACACTTTGTTGAAGCTGGCTCAGGCCTAGCGCTAGATCCACCTGCACTCGCTCCCCAACGACCAGCGTGATGCCCGTCCTGGTCTGTGATTGAAAGCCGCTCTTTTCAACCGTCACTCCGTAGGTTCCGACGGTAAGCAGAAGCGCATCGTAGTGGCCTTCGGCATCGCTTACCAGATTGCGTACCGAACCAGTATCGAGGTTCTGTACCCTCACCGTAGCCGCTGGTATGGAAGCTCCGGAAGCATCGGTAACTACGCCCCAGATGGAAGCTTCCCCTTGCGCATAACTGATTCGTGCCGCGAGCGCCATCCCTGCGAGCGCTACCGCAACAGCAAAAATGACCAGCCCGGATTTCCGGAGCCTGGATAATCTGCGATTCGCTGAAGACTTCATTGCCCACCCCTTTTAAGTTTTAAAATTACGCACCGTGAACGGTTGCGGCTGGCCTGATCTTCCTGGTTTTGGTGTTGAATGAGCGGCTAGGCTTGCCCGCCGTGAAATAGCCGGATTACCAAATGGAGGTCAACAACAACAGGAAAAGGTGGCCTGGAGGGGAAGACTGCAACCTACCAATGATGCGAAGAACGCCTTTTCGTTCGTACGCAACTCGATCGCTGGGCTCTGCCCCGCGGATCTAGTCCCATTGCTTCGGCTACTCATTGCTACCACCCAACCTTTCGAATGTGTTTTTCAGACAAGGGCTCGACAAAATGTCTTGGCTTACTAATTTGAATTTAGACCTTCGGGCTTACACCGCGCAGGCGGACTACTTAGTTGTGGGGCAACAACAACAGTACAGCGTGGTTCGTTCGGAGGATCGCGCGAGATGGGAATAAGGACTCATATAATTCAGAGCCGATACTTTAAGAGCATACATTTAGAGAGTCAAGAGAAAAGTTGGAATAGGGAATGGGGTGCTGAAGAGCGTCTTACGCATTCGCTACGGTTCGAGATCGCGTTATTTCACAAGTCAGGAGGTTAATTGTTGAGAGACGAAAATTTCTATGCAGTGTAAATTTCTATTGACAGCACTAATACGTACCTGTATCGTCCCGTTTATGAGTTTTGCTCTCACAAGTGCGTTGTGTTGTAGGACCCACAGAAAAATACTGGCAGGGTGGGACGCGCGTGTGAGCAGACAACTGTAGCCGCCTAGTCTTTTTGGGATTTTTCCAAGGCCCGCTCGCCAGGTGAACTGGTAAGCGGGCTTTTTCTTTTGCTCGGTACCCCTCCCCAGGATCCGCCAAAAAGAATCAATCATCTGTGCCCTGTGCCAACTGGCACGCCTGCTAGGTGCCAAGCTACGAAGTGAGCTAAGGAGATAGTTTGTATGAACAGAAATGCCAAGGTAATGTCGGTCATATTTTTGTTGCTCATCTTCATCAATCCGTCGTTTGCGACCGATGGTTACCTTGCGACCGGATACGGCGTCAAGCAACAAGGACAGGGGGGTGCTGGCGTTGCATTGCCAGGCGATAGCCTTGCGGGCGCCACCAATCCAGCCGGCCTTTTTCTTGTTGGCAATCGTTTCGATCTCGGGCTGACGTTGTTTCGCCCCTTCCGCGACGCCACGATTACGGGCAATCAGTTGCCACCTGGGTATCCCAATGCGAACGGAACCTATGATGCGAACCGTGTAAAGAATTTCTTCATTCCTGAATTGGGTTACAGCCACTTGCTAAGGCCTAACATCGCGCTGGGAGTGTCGATCTTTGGGAATGGGGGACTGAATACCTCCTATACCAACCCGATTCCATTGCTGGGCAGAACACGAGGGGGCGTCGATCTTCAGCAGCTATTTGTGTCTCCCACCCTTGCGTTCAAGGCGAATGCAAAGAATTCCTTCGGAATTGCAGTAAACATCGCCTACCAGCGCTTCTCCGCCGAGGGATTGCAGAATTTTGCTTCCGCCAGTGTTTCCAGCGCCCCCGCAAATGTAACCAACAATGGGTACTCCAATTCCTACGGGGGCGGCGTGCGCGTCGGCTGGCTTGGCGAATTGACGCATATACTCAACGTGGGCGCTACATTTCAAACAAAGACCTACGCCAGCAAATTTGACCGATACAGTGGCCTGTTTGCCGAGCACGGCGGATTCGATATCCCGGCTAATGTTGCTGGCGGTGTAGCCGTAAAAATCCACCCCAAGGCGACGGTGCTGTTTGATGCAGAACGGATTTTCTACGGGGAGGTGAAGTCGATTGCGAATCTCGGCTCAAACCAGGAACCCCTTGGCTTCGACAACGGCCCTGGGTTTGGATGGCACGATATCACTGCGATTAAAACAGGCGTGGCCTATAAGTGGAACTCTGCTTTGACGCTCCGCGGTGGTTACAATCACTCGGGTGTCCCCTTCGCGAACACGCAAACGTTTTTCAATTTACTTGCTCCCGCGGTGGTCCAGAACCATTTGCACCTGGGAGCAACCTGGACTCTGCAGAACGGAAACGAAATCAACCTAGCATACGTTCATGCCTTCAATACTAATGTGAATGGCGTGAACTCGATTCCCCCCAGCGCGGGCGGTGGAAACGCGAATCTCCGCATGTATCAGAACTCGATTGGTATCAGCTTCGGATGGGATCGGAACAAGAAGTAGTTCGGCTAGACATTAAGGGGCAAGTCTATATGGCAACTTGGCTCTCTGGTTCGTGGCAGTGGTATCTGGCAGGCCCAGTCATTGGACTCTTTGTTCCGGCGCTTTTGATCATCGGCAACAAAGTGTTTGGAGTATCGAGCAATTTGCGGCATCTCTGTTCCGCATTCGTGCCGGGCCGATTGGAGTATTTACGCTACGACTGGAAGAAGACTGGGCTCTGGAATCTCGTGTTTCTGATTGGAATTGTGATCGGCGGTTTTCGTGCCGCTCATTGGGGAGCACCGCACGATATTGCCATCTCTGCGGAGACCAAAGCTTCCTTAACGAAGCTGGGTATCCATGACTTCTCCGGCGTGGCGCCGCATGAGATTTTCAACTGGCACGACCTTATAACGCTGAGAGGATTTGTTTCGGTGATTGTAGGCGGCTTTTTGGTCGGCTTCGGTACGGCATACGCGGGAGGCTGCACGTCGGGGCACGCCATTTCTGGCCTCGCGAATTTCGAGTTGCCGTCCTTGATTGCCGTATTCGGATTCTTTGCCGGCGGACTGGCCGCCACCTATTTGATTCTGCCGCACCTCTTCTGAAAAAACCATGGCGACGACAAAGAACATCGAAATTCACGCCCCTGGCCAAACAGAAGGGAAACTAGGTTTGCTGGCCTATCTGTTTCTGGGCGTCGCCTTTGGGATTGTTCTGACTAAGTCGGAGGTTATCTCCTGGTTCCGGATCCAGGAGATGTTCCGGTTTCAGTCGTTTCGCATGTACGGCATCATCGGCACAGCTATTGCGACAGCGGCCATTTCTGTGGCGCTGATCAAACAGTTTCAGTTGAAAGCCATCTCCGGCGAGATCATATCGATTCCGGAGAAAGAGCTAGGACACGGCATCCGCTATGCAGTCGGCGGTACGATTTTCGGAGTTGGATGGGCTTTGACGGGAGCCTGCCCTGGACCGCTCTTTGCGCTCATCGGCAATGGTGTTTCCGTGATGGTGGTGGCGGTGCTGAGCGCACTGGTTGGCACCTGGACTTACGGGCTGTTGAAGCCGAGGCTTCCGCGATGACCAAGGAAACCGGCGATGAACTCTTAAGAGAGGTCTTAGAAATGCCTGATTGCACGAGTTCCGAAACTTTAACTGCCGCCAAACCGGTCCCTCATAGTCTCCACAACCAGAGGATCCGGCTGATTAACGCAGAGGAAATTTCTTGCAGGAACCAACGAGGTCGCGCTGATGTTTCAACTAAAGCATCAGCGAACGACAATGCGCGTAGAGTGGCGCCGGCTGTGCAGGTTTTCCGGTTCCCCCCCTCACCCCACCACACCCCGGGAATCTTGTGGCGGCGTGGCGCTCTCTACGCGCTTACCACGTCCGCGGAGCTACGACATACAGTTGAAGCTCGTCGCCGCCCTTGAGGTGGAAGGGCAAGTTCTTAAACCGCAACATAGTTAGAAAACAAGAGGAGGATGGATGAAGGAAGATCAGCAATCAACGTTAACAATGACCGAACCGAGCGTCTTGTGGAATTGGCCGGAGGACGAGCTGCTGGATGTCCGTCACGCGCGGGATGAGGTCGCGGTTTTATCGGTGGATGAGATCCGCCCGGAAGCCAGCGAGATCGTTTTGTTGTTCTTGGATCTCGCTAAGATCACCGGTGAGAGTGCGTATTTGGAAGTAGCCGCAGCTGGAGCAAAGCGTTTGGTGTATATGTGGAAGCAACTGGCAGCGAGCGCCTCGACCGCCCACCACGTCATCACTCGTTCCTCCATAAACGGTCTTTCTCGATCTGCGTTCGCGTTAATTCAAGCGTGGAAGGCTACCGAGAACCCTGTTTTTGGAGACGCCGGTCTAAATATCATCCGGTACATCGCCGAAATGGAATCGGCTGACGGCCAAGGACCAGATGCTATCCACGCGGGAGAAACAAGATGAGGTCGTATTCTCTTTCAATGATCGCAATACATAAAGTTCCATTTGGACTGTGTTGTACGAGCCTACGAGTGTCCTCTGGTACCGGGACTTCAGCTATCTAGAATCAATCCTAGCTTAGCTTTTCGAGCCCACCGCCAGAGATCAACTGGTTGGTGGCTTTTTCGTTTTTGGGACCAAGAATTTGGCGGCAGAAACCTCCAAGGAGAATACAGATGGCTGACTATAAGCATCCCGAAGCTTTGGCTACCACCGAATGGGTCGCCCAACATCTGAATAACCCGAAGATTCGGCTGGTAGAGGTAGACGTGGACACAACAGCCTACGATCAGGGACATATTCCCGGCGCGGTTGGCTGGAACTGGCAGACTCAGCTTCAGGACCACGTTCGCCGCGATCTGATTGCCGGGCGAGCGCTCGAAAAGCTCCTCGGCCAATCGGGAATCTCGAACGACACGACAATCCTGCTCTATGGCGACAACAACAACTGGTTCGCAGCGTATGCGTTTTGGCAGCTCAAATACTATGGCCACAAAGACATTCGGCTGATCAATGGCGGCCGCAAGAAATGGATCGAAGAAGATCGGCCGCTGACGAATGCCATAACCACGGTTGCTCCCACGTTTTATCGGGTGAACGGCCCGGATTATTCGATTCGCGCACATAAAGAAGATGTATTCGGGATCCTCGATAAGCGCCGGCCCGGCGAGCTAGTCGATGTTCGCTCTGTGGATGAGTACACGGGCAAGATTTCTGCTCCTCCTGGAGTTTCAGAGACGGCGCAGCGTGCCGGTCACATCCCCGGTGCGGCGAACATTCCATGGGCGCAGGCCACAAATGAAGATGGCACCTTCAAGTTTGCCGATGCTTTGAAACAGCTTTACCAAACCAAGGGCGTCACGGGCGCAAATGAAGTGATCTCCTATTGCCGCATTGGCGAACGCAGCTCGCATACTTGGTTCGTTCTGAAATACCTCATCGGCTATCGCAATGTGAAGAACTACGACGGCTCGTGGACCGAATGGGGAAACCTCATCGGTGCGCCAATCAGAAAGACTTGGATTGAAGCTGCATCCGCCGCCGACTAGCGCAAAACGGTAAATATGCCCTTTCACAAGGGAGTCAGCGTTGCGAGGACCTGTTTCAGCCAGATGCGGCGGAGGCACACAGATGCAACGCCGAGTATGTCAGGGAAATATTGGCCGCTACATCTGAGAAAGACGAATGGCTTAGGATGAAACGCTATCTGATTGTCCCTCTTTTCTTGATTGCGATTGCACTCACCGCAGCAATTAGCAGAGCGCAGACGACAGCTTCGCTCGCGGCGCACCGAAGTATTTCGAGCCGGGTGCTATTGGTTGTAGCCCATCCTGACGACGAATCCGAGATGGCAGGTACGGTCTACAGAATTACAAAAGAGCTGGCGGGCGTCGTCGATCAGGCGATCATCTCCAACGGGGAGGGTGGATTCCGCTACTCCTCTTTGGCCGGGCAGTATTACGGTCTCGATTTGACAAGTGAATCGGTAGGGAGGGCGCTTCTCCCCCGCATTCGCAAGAAAGAGGCTCGCCAAGCTGGTCGGGTGCTTGGAATTCACCACCAGTGGTTTCTCAATCAGCGGGACGAACATTTCACACTCGATGCAGAAGAAGTCTTACACAAGACGTGGAAGACAGGCCTGGTCGAGGACTGGTTAGTGCATAGGCTCGGCAAAGGCCGTTACGATCTGGTTTTTGTCTTGCTCCCGACCGAAGATACCCATGGCGAGCACAAAGCCGCGTCGATTCTCGCTTTGGAAGCAGTGGAGCGGCTTCCCGAGAATCAGCGACCTTCTGTATTGGGGGCGCAAGCGAGCCCTAAGGACACGGGTTCCTACAAGACTCTTCCCGGCTATACGATCACAGGCACGAGCTCTTCCGCGCCACAATTTCATTTTGATCGCGATGTCCAGTTTGGGTTCAGAAACACTCTCTCCTATCAGATTATCGTGGACTGGGTTATCGCCGAACACAAATCACAAGGGTTGTTTCAGACCACGTTTGGGCAGAATCGATTTGAGAACTTTTGGGTGTTCTCTGGAAGTAACAGTGCTGCGGTCAACAAGGCAGCGGCACTTTTTGAAAGGATATCGGCGAAGCCACGCTCTACGGAATCAACGGAAGAAACCGTACGAGTGAACCAGTGAGGGAACGCAGCGTCCGTGGCAAATATTTGAGGGGCGTAATTGTGAAACGAGATTATGCGATGTTGACCCGTCTCCGGAGAACCGTATTAGCTCTTTGTTGTTGTAGGAGCATCTACACGTGTCCTCTGGCGGAGGAATGATTATCTAGGGTTCAGTCGTTTTTGTTTTTTCCCCGGGCCCGCCGCCAGAGACGAACTGGCTGGCGGGCTTTTTGTTTCGGGGACTGACTTCAAAACAAGGTAAGGAGGCTTCCATGAGCAAGGTTCTGTCCGAAGTTCTGGATGCAAACGCAAAATACGCTGGGGGATTTGGTGACAAAGGTAGATTGGCTTTGCCGCCTGCTCGGCGGTTCGCCATTCTCACCTGCATGGATGCGAGGCTCGATCCCGCCAAGTACGCAGGATTGGCAGAGGGCGACGCGCATGTGATTCGCAACGCTGGTGGGCGTGCGAGTGACGATGCGATACGGTCTCTGGTCATCAGCTACAAACTGCTCGGGACGCGGGAATTCTTCGTTATTCATCACACCGACTGCGGCATGCAGTTCTTCACAAACGACGTAATCCGTGGCTTGCTGGCGTCGAGTTTGGAAACAGCGGTCCTTACCTTGGAGGGTTTCCGTGACGTTGGCAAAGGTCCGGGTTCACGCGCTGGAGAGTATATCGAGTGGCTGACGGTGAAAGACCCGAAACAGGCGGTGCTGGATGATGTTGCCAGAATCCGAGCTCATCCGCTCATTCCCAAATCGATTTCAGTATACGGCTATATCTACGACGTGAAGTCCGGAAGTCTGATCGAGGTTGAGGGCGCAAAAACGGCAGGAGCGGCAGCCTGACCTCACAGTGTGACGGACATCTCGCAATGGTTGACCGCCCACGAAGGAATTCACGTTCCAACTAGAAGCTCAGGGCTATGTTTTCAGGTTTTTAGCTTTGGAAAGCAGTCCGTTCCAGAAGTTCCAACACTTGCACCTAAAAAGGAGAATTAGAATGCGCTACTTTGTTCGTTCAAAATGGAAGACTGTAGTCAATCTGGCGGCAGTCGCAGCAATATCGCTGTGGGCTACCACGGTGTCAGCAGACGAAGTCACAGATTGGAACCTGATTACGGTGAATGCTACCAAGACGGCTGGCTTGAATAGCAATCTTGGGTCGCGCGTAGATGCGATTGAAGCGGTTGCGGTGTACGACGCTGTGAACGCAATCAAGCATTTCGGTTCGCCGTATCACTACAGCAACCCGGCGCCGGGTCCAGCTTCTCCGGAAGCGGCTGCTGCGCAGGCTGCTCACGATGTGCTAGTTCATTTTTTCCCGACGCAACAACCGGCTCTGGACGCAAATCTCGCGAGCAGCCTAGCTGCCATTCCTGACGGAGTGGAGAAATCGAACGGGCAAACGATTGGCACGTCCGCCGCTCTCGATATCATCGCACTCCGCTCGAACGATAATTCCAGCCCCGATGTGCCATACCCTGCCACTGGAGTAAGTGGCGTCGGGCAGTGGCGCCCGACTCCCACTGCGTTTGCGGCTGGAATTAACTCGCAATGGGGATCTGTCACGCCGTTTGTTCTCAACTCCGGAAGTGAGTTCCGCCCACCCGCACCTCCGTCAGTCGGGAGCCAGAAGTACAACGAGGCCCTGGCAGAAGTCAAAGTCATTGGGTCCGCCACAAGTACGACGCGCACTACGGATCAAACTCATATAGCCCAGTTCTATAAGCAAGACGCTGAATTAACTGTGAATGAGGCAGCGCGGATCCTCGCAACAACTCACGGCGGTTCGTTGGAAGTCAACGCCTTGGTATTTGCGTTGGTCGATATCGCAGTCGCTGACGCAAGAATCGCCGTTTGGGATGCAAAATACACGTATAAATTCTGGCGGCCGGTTACAGCCTTAAATGCGAACCCGAACGGAACCGTTACCAATAGCTACACCGCATGGGCACCATTAATTGTTACACCTGCCCATCCGGAATACCCAAGCGGCCACAGTGGGACGGTGGCGGCAGGCATCGCGATCCTGAAGGAGTTCTATGGAGACGTCAACGCTTTGACTCTCCATACGACGACATCGGGAGAACCCCCAAGAACCGTTACGAGCTTGAGCCAGATCGCGGAGGAGAATGGTTTGAGCCGGATATATGGCGGCATCCACTATTCGTTCTCCAACGTCCGAGCTCAGCGCATAGGCCGTGAAGTTGCTGCGTCAGCGTTACAGCGAGGTCCCCGCGTACTGGGAAAGCATCATGATTACGATGAGGATCGCTATGACCACGATCGTGATGATCGTGATCACGACCGCGACTGATCGAATCGGAGAGTAATGTGCCAGGAGCGGAGGGAACGCGCGGCCAAGGTGCGTTCCCTCTTGTTCTCAAGGTCGCAGGCGATGCCAGCTCGGATGTGTTCTGTCGGTGTACTCGACACTTTTTGTATGGCTTTACAAATGCACATTCAATAAGACGAAAGGATAACGATGAATCAAAAGCGGATTGAAGTGGGACGTGTGTGTGGGTTTGTTCTTGGAGTGGCTTTAGCGACCGCGCTAATTGCGGGGGAAGCGTCACCGGTAGCAGCGCAGACGCCGACGAATAACGCTGTTCAGCTTGAAGCTACGAGCGGAAGCAAGGTGACGTACCGGGTTCGCGAGCAACTCGCCGGCTTGAATTTTCCAGACGATGCAGTTGGGTCAACTGATTCGGTAACAGGGCAGCTGGTGATCCTGCCGGATGGTGCTGTCGATGGCGCTCGGTCGAAGCTGACAATCGACCTTCGGAACCTCAAAAGCGACCAGGACATGCGCGATGGCTACGTCAAAAACCGAACGCTGGAGACGGACAAGTTCCCGACTGCGGAGTTTGTTGCGAAGCGCCTTCAGGGCGTGCCATCTCCCCTGCCAGCTCCTGACAGGGCAACGGGCCAGACGGGGTTTCAGCTTGTCGGGGATCTCACAGTCCATGGTGTCACAAAGGAAATCACTTTAAGCGGATATGCGACCTACAGCAAGGATTTGGTGGCAGGTCGGGCAGCAACTGACTTTACCTTTGCGACTTTCGGTCTCACCAAGCCGACGCTGGCACGATTGCTCAGCGTGGACGACAAAATCCAGCTTGAAATAGACTTCAGGCTAAAAAGAACCAACTGATTGAAGCGTGAGGTGAAGACTCGTGAGCTGGACCCATCGCGTTTCAGCTCACGATCTGGCCGTCTGACTTGAAGTCGTCTGCTACTTTCGCGCACTTTGTTCGATCTCGTCGGAACGAACCCGTTCAATTCCGATTTCCCAGCCATACAGGTTCGTGAGGTTCACTTAATGGAGCAAGTTGAAAATACGCGCCTTCCGGAAAACGCCCAGGCCGACGTGCCGTCGCAAACGGGACGCGTCGCAGGGCCGACGCATGTACGGAAGGCGATCGTTCGATTCGGAGTGTCCCTTGCATTCCTGGCTTTTGTAGACCGCGCGTGCATCAGCCAAGCGGCTCCCAATATCATGCACGACCTTCATCTGAGCAAATTGCAAATGGGCTATGTGTTTTCAGCCTTCGGGTTCACGTATGCGGCTCTTGAATTGCCGAGTGGTTGGTTATGCGACCGTGTCGGCGCTCGCACTGTTCTCACGAGAGTTGTGCTTTGCTGGTCTGTGTTCACGGCGGCGACGGGATGGGCGTGGAACTTTGGCTCGTTATTTTTTGTCCGGTTGCTGTTTGGCGCAGGTGAGGCTGGATGCTTTCCTAGCCTCGCAAAGGTTTTCAGCATTTGGCTGCCCGACGAGGAGAGAGCGGTTGCGGAGGGATGGAAAGCGGCGATGGCGCGGTGGGGAGCCGCCTTTGCTCCGTCGGTTGTAGTTATCCTTTATGCGTTTATGGGCTGGCGACAAACGTTTGCTGTGTTCGGCGCGGTGGGGCTTCTGTGGTCCGGGATTTTTTTCTGGTTCTACCGCGATACTCCGCGCCTGCATTCACGTGTAAACGTGGAAGAACTCCGATTGATCGAACAAGGGCAATCGCGTGATAGCGGCACGGCGGCTTCCACCCCGTGGCGTGCGTTCGTTCGGTCGCGGAGTGCCTGGGCGCTGTGCATACAATGGTTCTGCCACTATTACGGTTTTTACTTCTATCTGACCTGGCTGCCCATCTATCTGCAGCAGGTTAGAGGATTCAACGTGGGGACTTCCGCCCTATTGGCTGGGATGCCTTTGCTCTTCGCCGGATGCGGGACGCTTGCTGCCGGTTTTCTACTTCCATGGCTATCAGGCGCTATTGGGGCACGGCATGCACGGTCTCTCGTCGCTTACTTTTCCTACGCCGGTGCTGCAGTGCTGCTGCTGGCGTTCACGTTTGTCCGGAACCCGACCCTGGCAATAGTGGTCATGAGCCTTTCGAGCTTTGCCGTAGAGCTCAGCACGCCTGTGACATGGATTACGGCGATGGACCTGGGCGG
>Ga0208690_1000286_pt1 | contig 14212 bp, 15 predicted proteins | sample June2015DPH_16_1_2_FD_184712 | JGI IMG/M metagenome (GOLD analysis project Ga0208690, IMG submission 184712) | Peatland microbial communities from SPRUCE experiment site at the Marcell Experimental Forest, Minnesota, USA - June2015DPH_16_10... | ecosystem: Environmental > Terrestrial > Soil >...
CGGATACGCTAACGGTAGCCGAGTACCACACCTTCAGCCCGACCCTTACAAACGAGTTCCGGGTGGGCTATGAGCGGTTTAACCAGAGCGAGCCCGTTGGCAATCAGACTTTCCCGGGCCTCGATCAATTTCCGAACCTGGCCTTTGTAAACTTGAATCTTCAGCTTGGGCCCAATCCGAACTTTCCGCAATCCACCATTAACAACGTGTATTCCGGCACCGAGAACATAAGCTGGACTCGTGGAAACCACACATTCAAGTTTGGAACCGAGTTTCGAGACTACATTTCGCCGCAATTTTTCACGCAGCGCTCGCGCGGCGATTACGAATACACAGACGTCGCGCTGTTCCTCCAAGACATCACCCCGGATTTCATCGCACAACGTAACCTCGGTGGGCGCACGTATTACGGCAATCAGCTCGCCACCTACAGCTACGCGCAAGACACCTGGCGCATTCGTCCGAATCTGACTCTAAATCTCGGCGCGCGTTATGAATTCACCACGGTTCCAGAAGGGGAGCAGGCGCAAACCCTCAACGCGGCCGCCAGTGTGCCGGGCTTGCTGAACTTCAAGAAGCCCAGTGGCGACCCATTCGGCATCGCCCCGCGTGTTGGCTTTGCATACACACCTACGAAGGACGGCCTCACGGTTATTCGCGGAGGCTTCAGCATGGCCTACGATGTTTTCTTCGACAACGTCGGACTCCTCTCCGTGCCGCCGCAGTTCAGCAACACGGTGGACGTCACGAATGCAAACCAGAATCCGGGGTTCCTGGCCAATGGCGGAATCACCCCCGCCTTTGGGTTAGCAGGCAACACGCCGGCTCAGTTGCGTGCGGCTACCTCGGCGTACATCCCTGATCAGAAACTGCCCTACTCGATCAACTACAATCTCACCGTTGAGCACGTCTTCGCGAAAGACTACACGCTCGATGTCGGTTACATCGGGACCAAGGGCGTGCACTTGATCACTCAGGTGCAGCTCGACCGCCAGTCTCCCGTTACGGCTACGCAGAACCTTCCGACGTTCCTATCCACGCCGTCCGCCGCGACCCTGGCTGCCCTACCTTTCACCCTCGGCCAACTCCAAGCGATCGGCGACCAGGTTCCGGCCTACGCCAACGCGGGCTTCACGGCGCCCATCACCTCATTCACGCCCCAAGGCTACTCCGACTACAATGCTTTGACCGTCAACCTCAAAAAGCGGCTTGCCAGGGGTCTCCAGTATCAAGCCGCCTATACTTGGAGCCACCTTATCGATAACAGCACCGCCGAGGTTGCCAGCACGTTCCTCTCGCCGCGCCGCGCTGAGAATTTCTTTGACCTGAGCGCCGAAAAAGCATCCTCGGCTCTAGATCGCCGCCAGCGGTTCACGCTTAGTCTGCTCTATGATGCCCCGTGGTTCAAGGGCAGCAATAATTGGATGTTGAAGAATCTAGCGGGCAACTGGGAAGTTGCGCCGATCTACACTTATGAGTCGCCCGAGCTGTTTACTCCACAGAGCGGCGTCGACTCCAACCTGAATGGCGATAGCGCTCCGGATCGCACCATCATCAATACCGCGGGCTCGGCCGGCACCGCGAGCACGGTTGTCGGTTTGAGTTCCACCGGCGCGGTGCTGCCGAACGGAAGTTCCAACATCGTCGCCTACCTCGCCCAAAACCCGAACGCGCGCTACATCCAGGCAGGTCTGGGCGCGTTTGCGAACGCAGGACGAAACACTCAAGCTAGCCGCCCCATCGACAATATCGACTTCTCCCTAATCAAGCACTTCGCCGTGCATGAGCGATTCAAGATTGATCTTGCCGGTCAGGCATTCAATCTTTTCAACCACCCGCAGTTCCTGCCGGGCGGGTCAATCGACAATGCAAACACCACGAATAACTTCCTGGGGAACACCCAGGCCTACGTGACAGTAAGCAATCCGCTGTTCAACAATCCTACTAATACGTTTAGCAGCAATCCCCGCGTCCTCCAGGTCACCGCGAAATTCCTATGGTAGGGAAAGTTTCTGAATTACAAGAAATCGTGATCCGAACCGCGTTCGGGTTAACGAAAGGCGTAACCCGGCGTGTCTGCCATATTGGCGGCTATACCGATTCATCCAGGTGAACGGAATCGAGATGCACATTGCCGAGGCTTGCCCACCTTGGCCGCTGCCGGTTAGCACACCGTAGCTCCGGATATGCGCGGCTACGGTCAAACCGACGCTCCGCCGAACATCCAGGATTACACGCGATTTGGGTGCGATGGTTGCTCACAATGGTTGCTCACAATGGTTGCTCACAATGCTGATCGGGCGCAAGATGCGCCAGTCGGCGTAGTATGTCGGAGGAACGGACGATGCTGTGGTCGAGTTCGCAGGGCCCTACGTTGACAACCTCCTCCTGCCGGGCGTTGGCCACTGGACCGAACAGGAAGCGCCGACCGAGATGAATCGGCTGGTGCTGGATTCCTGGGCAGCGCGGACGGGAAAGTTGCAGTCAATTGAAGATTGCGCCTGGAAGCATCATAAGGCGAGTTGGCGATGCAATTCCCATCACTGGCCGGTTGCGGTGGGCGTTACGAACCGCGCCGCAATGCCCAGTTGTGTTCCGCAGGCTGAAATGTCACTGGCGCTTGGACGCAAATTGGATCGGATTGTTAGCAGTCTCCGCGATAGCGCTGTTGGCTAGAGCGAGCTCTGGAAACATCATTGGTCGATCCATCCAATTCGCTATTTCGCGCACGGGCAGAGCCTCGGCTTCCTTTGTGAATGTGAGGAAGCTGTTTGACAGGTCAAGGTCTACACGAATGTAGTCCCCTCCGCGGACCTGAGCAGTCGCAATCAGGTTAGACATCGGTTGCACCAGAAGCCTCTCTATGGCGCGCTTCAAATACCTCGCACCATATTTCATGTCGATCCCTTGCTCAAGCAAGAAAGACTTAGCCTGCTCCGTGGCCTGGAACACGAAAGACCTGTCGTGTGCTGCCGCGAAGATGCGCTGCTGTACTGAGTCCAGTTCGATATCGAGAATTTCTCGCAGCTGCGCGCTTCCGAGAGGCTGGAAGGTGACGATCTTGTCCAGACGGTTGATGAATTCCGGCGTGAACTTCCGCCGCGCAGCTTGCATGCCGCTACGCTCGATCTTGCCCTTCAAGCTTTCGCCCGGTTCGCTGGCTCGAGATTTGCAACCTGCATCGCAGGCGTTGAATCCCAGTGTGGGACTGACTAACGCGCTCATTTCGGCCGCGCCCAGATTACTGGTCATGAAGATCATCGAACGCGAGAAGTCCACTCTTCGGTTATCGCCTAGCGTGAGCGTGCCTTTGTCCAATATTCCGAGCAAGAGATTCCAGAGAGCGTCGCTCGCCTTTTCAATCTCGTCGAAGAGAACGAAACTTATCTTTATCTCCTCCGTGTGATATTGGTTAAGGAATTCCTGGCTCAGTAAGGGATGAGTTTCGCGATGGCCGAGATATCCCGGAGGAGACCCGATCAGCTTGGCTATCTCATGACTATGCTGGAACTCAGCACAGTCAATCTTGATTACCGCGCGGGCATTCTTGAGCAAAGACTCGGCCGTCGCTTCTACGGTGCGGGTTTTACCCGACCCCGTGGGGCCGAGGAAGAGAAGGTTTCCAATGGGCCGGCCGGGAGCAGTCATGCCGCTGAGATACATCTGATAAATGCTGACAATCTCCCGAATTGCTTCCTGCTGTCCGACGATGCGCTTGCGCAGGTTCGTCTCAAGATCTAACGCTTCGCGCCCCGTCTTGGTTGGATCCAGTGGAACATTTGTACGCCCCATTTTCTTACCCTCTCTTTACTGGCTCATTTCACCCGGTACCTAGCCGTTTGCAGCACGTGAATCACGGGGTTCCCGAAGCACCGTCGCCTGCGCCGGTAACCGGTCCCTTCTTTTTGGATCCCGCTACTTGCCCGGCTTCCAGCTTTTTAGCCGGGAACTCGAGACCGGACTTATCACCCGGGAAAAACCAATATTTCAGGGCTGCCGGTTGGTTCCCTTGGGATTGAGAAACTGTGAACAGCTTCTTGTCGCCGGCGTCTTCCCGATATGCCGACCAACCCAGGATGATCCCCTGCGGTTGAGTACCCTCGGCGTTATAGACGCTAACCACGCCCGGTTCGATCAACTTGAACACATATTGGCCGGGAGCCAACAGGATATTCCCGACCTGAAGCGGCTGATTAGTGGTGAGACGAGTCTCCTTGTCCATGGCATCAGCTCGCATCGAAGGCGCGAAGCCTGCGGTGAGCAGGCCTAAGAGCGCGAAAGTTATCTTGAATCGGTTCATTGAAAAGTCTCCTTCAGTTTGGTTCGTTCACTTATGCAGACGATCCCGGTCGCAAAATGATTCCCGCATTCACAGTTTCTTTACCGAAACATTACGAACATGGCGAGTGATAATTCCGCAACAATAGTGAAGGGGGTGCGGGAGCTGGGGTCTAGCTATTTATACAGTTGGGCGAACTGCTCGAGTTCGCTGGTCTGAATATCGGATACGAGCCAACAAGTCATTCCGTCTTGCGTCCAGGAAAGGAGATTGTAGCCCCTTCTCGTCATTTCGCTGTATCCGCTGGAGGATGACGAAGGCGCGGGCCACAGGAAAAGATTGATTAGATGCTTCCTGTGCTGGTAAATGAGCGCGGCCACAGGTCTGTCATCGAGATATTCGATCCGCCCCCCCACCAGTGGAAATCCTTGGCGGGCGAAATCTTTCACGTCTGGCGAGAAATTCAGTTTTCCGTTGAACCACGGTTTCACGGTGTGCTGATCCGATGAAGGTATATCCACGAGATGCGTGCCAATCAGTGACCGTAAATGGCTGGACAGAACTTCCTGAGCCAATAGGTCTCTCGCTGAAGCGTGCGATCGCATTAATGTCACGTTCCCTGCGATGGATACGAACAAGAGAACTGATGCGACCACGGCCATCCAGTTCTGGAGCAGCCGGCTCGGCTGCTTTTCTTCCCTTGCGGCTTTACGAAGTGCAGCTTGAACGCGTCTTTCGAGACCAGCCGGAGGCGCGTAGTGTCCTACCTGCATTCGAATACCGTTGCGAGTCTGTTCCAACCGTCGATACTGCCCATCGCAGGCTGAACAACCGTCGAGATGTTCGCGCATCTCCACCGAATCCCGCGATGCTAGTTCCCCGTCGAAATAAAGAGTAAGGAGATGCTCGGATGACGTACATTTCATGCCAAGCCCCCGGACCCTCGGGACGTGGCGCGAGCGCAGGGCGTCGCAGCATCTCGGACAAATGCATTAGTCAGGTTTGCAGTCACCAGCATGTCTCTGCTTTATATAACTGATTAACGCCCGAAAAAATTCCTGACGCGTCACACGCGTGACGGGAATAACCGGGGTCCGGATATGGTCCTCATCACAGCAGCAAGTGAAAGGATCATGAGCATGGCAAGGCTATTCGTTGTCCCACGGTTATTTGTGGTCTCCAAACGAATCGAAGACGCTCCCCGTTTTACACAGGCATCGAGGGATCTTCCCCGAGGAGCTGCGCTTACCCTGACTACGCGAAAGCAGGCTCGCAATCGTTACCTTACCGCTGAGAATCAACCGCCGTTGCCGGCTGCGTGAATTCAGATGGAAATTATCGACCCGGCACTCGCACGATTGTAGGAGATATGAAAAGGCTAGGAACAGTGCTAGGAGCTTTCATGCTCGCAGCAGTCTCGGCATCGAATGGCATCGCCCAAGTGACCCAGCCAGGTGTGAGCGAGTTTGAGCTGACGGCCGTGAAATACGATTTCGCCCCGAATGTTATCAAAGTCAAGAAGGGTGACCGCGTGAAGCTTGTCATAACGGCTCAGGACCGCGAGCATGGATTCAAGTTCGCAGCGTTTCACATCGATCAGAGATTGCCGAAGGGTGAGGCTGTTACCGTGGAATTCACTGCCGATCGCACTGGAACATTTCCATTTCAATGTTCAGTGTTCTGCGGATTCGGTCACAAGAAAATGACCGGGCAGTTGATCGTTGAATAGCCCCTGTGGCAGCCGCTAGGTTGCAGGCCGTTACAAAAAAAAGGGGCGTGGCCTTCCACGCCCGCGCTAGGGAAGAATTCGTCAGTCCTCTTTCTGGGGTCGAAACCATCCAGACTTTTCCAATCCGTGCATTGCCTTTCGAACCGCTTTGGCCTTCTTCACATCGATAACCTGGCCGGGTTTGTAAGTCGAAGCGAAGTCGCGTAGCGCCTTCATGAGATTATTGAACCGCGCGATGAATTCCTGTTCTTCCAAGTAACTGCGCTCATCGACGTAGGACGCGAAATCATTCGTGGCTGGCGTTGCGGTTCGCGTCCGATCTTGCGCACTTCCTTCAGAGCTGCCGCTCGCGAAACCCAGTTGCGCGCCCGCTGGAGCAGGCAGGGCCCCTCCAGCGACTTGAAGCAAACACAAAACCAGAGTCATTGTCTGCATCTACTCAGCCTTTCCGGATCAACCGGCTTGCACTAACCTGGACTCCTTCGAGCACCAAAGTATTCCCGACCGAGCCCAGCTTCGCAGCACGCGTCAATCTGAGGTGACCCGGGTCTTCATCGGAGATTCGAATTTTGGAACTGCGTCCCCATCAACCTATCTCGCCTCTCAAAAACTGGGCTGAAGGTCGGGATTACGCCCCGCTGCGCGATGGAGAAAACTCTCTTGAAGTTGCTTCCGGGCGCGGCTCAGACGCGACATCACCGTTCCTATGGGTATTCTTGTGATACTCGCGATTTCGACGTACGACAGCTCTTCGAGTTCGCGCAGCACCAACACTTCGCGATACTCCGGCGACAGCGCTTCCAGCGCTTCCCGGAGCAACTCAGTTTTTTCCTTCTCGAGCAGCGAGGTTTCTGGGTTAGCAGTCGACCGGCCGACGCTATGTATTCTTTCATCGAAGGCGCTATTGTCTCGTACGCCATGCTGCTTTAGCCGGTCGTAGCAGGTGTTTCGTACGATCGCCAGCAGCCATGCCCGCCCGTCATCGCCTCGAAATCCTGCTTGGTGCCGAAATGCTTTGAGATAAGCTTCCTGCACCACGTCTTCAGCATCGTGCTCGTTTCGCATCAACCAACGGGCCAGATTATAGGCAGCGTCCAAATGGACTAGGAACTTTGTCATCGAGGTGATCTTTGTAGCCTTTGACGTCTAATTTGTTGCTGGTTCCAACAGGAAGCGATAACCCAATCCATGGACGGTGAGAACGTGTCGGGGCGCGCAAGGGTTTGGCTCTAGCTTCTGGCGGAGCCGGACCACGTGGGCATCGACAGTTCGTGTGTTCGGATAGGCCTCGAACCCCCAAACGGAGTTCAGGATCGCATCGCGCGTGAGCGCCCGGTCCGCATTCAGGAGGAAATACGTAAGCAGGTTGTATTCGAGTCGAGTTAGCCTTACTTCTTCGCCTTGACGAGTAACGGTCCTGCGATCAAGATCCACCTGGACATCGCCAAAGCGAAGTATTTTCTCAAGGTCTGACGTAGATCGGCGCAATTGCGCGCGAATCCTGGCCACCAGCTCCCGCGGACTAAACGGCTTCACCACGTAGTCATCAGCGCCCATCTCGAGCAGCAGGATCTTCTCCACTTCTTCGCCATTCGCACTTAAAATAATGATTGGCGTCCGGACCTGGGCAGCGCGCAGTTCCTTGCACAACTCCGCGCCACTCATGCCCGGTAATCGGAGGTCCACCAACAACAGGTGGGGCTTCAGGGTGACTGCTTTTTGGAAACCGGTCTCGGCGTCACGCGCCCGAATGGGGATGAAGTTCTCCCGTTCCAGCATCAAGCTGATAGCCTCGGACAGTGATTCGTCGTCATCGATAAGAAGTATTGTCTTCATCGTTGGTGACCTCGCTAACGAGGTTAGCGGCGGCTGGCAAATGTTTCCATGCACTGCGATTCTTCCCTTGTTCAACTATTTGTCATCGCATAAAGCATTGAATTAAAGTGGCTTACAGGAAGGCTTCATCAGCGGGTTGGCCGGCGATGGTAACATGACATCTGCACCGTGCTATGCTTTTGCGTGGCACCGGAATTCCGACATGGAAGAATTTCCCACGTCCCTGCGTGCGATCCGTTTCGGTGTTTTCCAGCTTGACCTTCGGGAACAGCAACTTCTAAAAAAAGGCATTCGGCTAAAACTGCAGAGTCAGCCTTTTTCAATCCTATTAACATTGCTCTCCCAGCCAGGAAAGGTCGTCACCAAGGAGGAACTTCGCCGCAAGCTTTGGCCCGACGGAGTCTTTATCGATTTCGATCACAGCTTGGGCACTGCTATCAATAAGCTCCGCGAGGTTTTGGACGATTCAGCGGACAACCCCCGCTTTGTTGAAACTTTGCCGCGGCGCGGCTACCGATTCATCGCTCCCGTCGAGATGATCGGTGACAACGAAGTCGCGGTAGTTGTCAAAGAACCGCCCGCCGCGAGACAGGGGCCTGTTCCTGGAGATCCCGGGCCAGCAGTTGCCGATCCGCTTGACACCTCCAACAAGACTGCCCCACCTGACAGGACGCTGTGGCCGATCACTTGGAAGATATCCAGTCTCGCTCTTCTTCTGGTCTTGGCGATAATCCTGGGTTGGATACTCTATCTGCGGGGCCGCCCAGTGTCCATTCGATCGCTGGCGGTGCTTCCGCTAGAGAACCTTTCGGGTGATGCGTCGCAAGATTATTTTTCTGACGGTATGACCGACGAGTTGATTACTGAACTGGGGCAGATCAGCCAACTCCGCGTGATCTCGCGTACTTCGGCGATGACTTACAAAGGCGTACACCGGTCTTTGCCGCAGATCGCCAAGGAGTTGAACGTGGATGCCGTGGTGGAAGGCACGGTGTTGCGTTCGGGAAACCAGGTTCGAATTACAGCACAGTTGATCCAAGGCGCCGCTGACAAACACTTGTGGGCCCAGAGTTATGAGGGCGACTCGCGCGATACATTGGCGCTGCAGAAGCAGGTGGCCAGCGCCATTGCCCAGGCGATCCGGATTGAGTTGACTCCCAACGAACAAGCGGTGTTGAAGAGAGCGAAGCAAGTGAATCCGGATGCGTATGAGGACTATCTCAGGGGAAGATACTTCTGGAATAAACGAACCGCTGAAGGCTTCAAAAAGGCTATCGATTATTTCAATAAGGCTATCGAACAGGATCCGACGTATGCTCCGGCCTACGCGGGATTAGCCGACTCTTATGCCCTTTCGGGAGATTGGGAATACGGGGTTCTCCCTCCTAACGAGGCATATCCGAAAGCCAAGGCTGCGGCCACTAAAGCGCTCGACCTGGATAATAACCTGGGCGAAGCTCACGTCTCGCTAGCATTTGTGTTGGACGCTTATGACTGGGATTGGGAGTCTGCCGGGAGGGAATTCAGGCGAGGAATTGAGCTTAACCCCGGATATGCGACCGGCCACCACTGGTTTGCCTGGCATCTGACCACATTGGGAAGGAGCAGTGAAGCCGTCGCCGAAATGAAGAAGGCTGAGAGCTTGGATCCGCTTTCCCTCATCATCAGTGACGATTTGGCCGAGGAACTTCTTATCGCACGTCGATACGACGAAGCGATGCAACAGAGCCGAAAGACCATAGACATGGATTCCAGCTTCGCGGTTGGCCACTATGAGCTAGGCCAGATATTCGTACAAAAGCACGCTTACGACCAAGCCATAGCCGAACTTTTGAGAGCGGTCGAGTTGTCCGGTAGCAGCACGACATGCATTTCTAATCTTGCATTCGCTTACGCAATGTCGGGCAGGACAACCGAAGCTCTAAAGATTCTGGATGATTTGAAGAAACGATCCGCGCACGGCGGCTATTCGAACGCTCCTGAAATTGCCTTGGTGTATGCCGGCCTGAACGATAAGAACCAGGCTATGGTTTGGCTCGAAAAAGCCTACCAAGAACGGTTTAATCCGTCGATCCTCATGCGGCCGGCCTTCGACTCTTTACGAGCGTACCCGCCGTTCCGCGACCTGCTCCGCCGCATCGGCCTCAGTAGCTAGCTAGTGAAGAGCTACGCCCTCGGCGAACGGCCTTGTTGCCCGACCAGTTTCCCGGGCTGAAGATATTTGACCAAGGTAACTTCGGCGCCTCCGGTATCACGGAGCTGCACCCTGTATTCGTCCATGAGGACACGAGAAAGATAAACGCCGCGGCCATGAACCCGGAGCAGCTCCTGGAGCGATGAGGATTCAGGTATCGTTTGGGGATCGAATCCCTCACCTTCGTCGCCGATCGTGATTTTGAACTGGTTCTCGACGATGGAGATCGCCACAGAGACTTTCTTCTCCCCGCTGTACCGGTTGCCGTGGATCACGGCGTTGGCCGCGGTCTCGTGTACGGCAAGGGCGATCTGTTCCAAGCTGCTGTCACGAAAGCCCGCCTTTTCCGCCAGCTCCAGGGTTAGGTATTCGACTCGATCCACAGTCTCCAGTGTCGAGTCCAGTATGTGATGCACGGTTACTTTACTCATATGAATCAGACCGGCGCTCAGAATGCTTTATTCCTATGGTTCGGTCATTCATCGTTGGAATATTCTGGCACGTAGCCCAGTCTCTTTGAGTATGAAGAAGCACTTAACGCTAAATAACTTGTTTCGGGAGAATTTATGATCGAAGGCTTACTCCAACCGCGGCACCTGCTGGTGATCCTGGCAGTCGCATTGTTTCTGTTCGGCCCGAAGAAGCTGCCTGAGCTTGGGAAAGGCTTGGCCGAAGGAATTCGGGGTTTCAAAAATGCTATTAAGCCGAGCCCGGAAAATCCTGCTTAGGTTGATTCGGTCCCATTCGATTGCGGGATTCGTGCTCATGGCCGGGATTGCCGGCGCGCAAACAATTGTTCCCGTTGACGCCAGGTTTCCTCCTCCGGACGGTTTCAGCTTCCAAGGGAGTTGGAAGTGCGGTGACCCGGCCGGCAGGGAAACGCTAAAAGTCGGCAAGCCAAGCAGTGGCAATAGCTGGCGCCCTCGTTCGCTCGCGTCAACGTGGACAGAGATCAGGGAGACGGACCAAGACATGGCCGGTAACTACTTTGTGGCATATGACCGGGACAAGCATCAGTTCATCATGATCGATGCGGACGACCCGGCCTACGCAGCTTATTCGACGGACGGCTGGCGCGACCGCGAGCTGACGCTCACGTCTGAAGAGACGCAACGAATGCAAAGACATCGTTTGGTGTACAAAATCGAAAGCCGTTATCAGTTCACTGTGATCTTCGCGGTGTGGGAAAGCGCGGCCTGGGTTACGTCCTCCAGCTCCACATGCCACAAGGTCAGTGAGCGGTGAGTCAATTTACAAATTTGTCACTGAGGCCCAACAACTTCACAATCCGAACGCCGTACATTGGAACGGAGCGCAGAAGACGCTCAAAAAAGTAAACGCAAACAGGATGGAGAACAGACTATGAAGACAATCGAATTTGAGCACTTTCGAAAGATGCTGACCGTTAAACAAGCGGAGTTGAGCGACGGGCGCTCGAACCGCGACGCTATAGCTATTGAGACCACCGCGGATGAATTAGATCGAATCCAACAGGCTCAGGAACGCGATTTCGCGATGGGAGCCATTGATCGCGACTCGTTGCGGTTGCGCGAGATTAGATCCGCCTTGGAGCGTATCAACGACGGCACCTTCGGAATGTGCCTGAATTGTGAAGAAGAAATCGCAGCGAAGCGGCTTGCCGCAGTACCGTGGGCCGCTTTGTGTATCGTTTGCCAGGAAGTTGCGGAGCGCGCCCCCAGCGACTTTGAGGATCAGGGCGAGCAACAGCTCCCGCGCGCGGCCTAATCAACAGCGCTTCAGAAAAGATTTCTTGGGTAACGTGCGCTCGGTCTGGAATATTTCTCCCAGTCGCTCGGTATAGAGAGTATCCACGATCGCGACAAAGGGAGCCAACGTTAATTATGAACATATCAAGGAGAGTAAATCCGTGACACACCGGAAGATTGTTTTCTTTTCTATTATTGGAGCCGCAGCTGCGGTTGTTCTTATCGCGCAGCAGTCCGTCACTGAAGCGCCGGCGGGCTTTACCACTCCTGCACTTGGACAGACGATCAGCCCAACTGGTGAACTAATCGGGAACGCCGGTTCCGAGAGCGTCAGCAACGGGATAGCGGAGCCGCCCGGCGACACCTTCGCCCTCGACCAAGCCCAGTTCGAACGGAAACACGATCCAAGTACCGGACTGGGCCCGGTCTTCAACGCGACGGCCTGCGTCGATTGCCATAACAACGGCGTGACTGGCGCGGCCAGCCAATTCACCGAACAGCGCGTCGGTCACAATGACGCAAATGGCAATTTTGTCAATCCCACCATTACCATCAACGGTGGAGCGAACACCATTACGGGCCGGTCAATTGTCAACGACCGTTCTATATGTCCGCAGGCCCAGGAACATGTACCGGACACTGAAAATATTCGAACCCTGCGCGCAGTCCTCAACACGCTGGGAGATGGTTTTGTAGAGGCCGTCGGCGACCAAACGTTTCTTGCGATTGCCGCCGGTCAGCCCGGTCAAAGCAGTGGATTGATCCACGGCGAGGCGATTCAAGTCCCTATTCTGGAGGCGCCCGGACAAAACGGCGTAGGGAAGTTTGGCTGGAAAGATCAGGATCCGACCATCCTCTCATTTTCCGGTGATGCCTATCTGAATGAGATGGGTGTAACAAATCGTTTGAAGCCTAAAGATGTCACCTCTGTCTGCAAAGTGACCACCGATCCGGAAGATATTCCAGATGCTCTGGGCCTGGCGGATATTGACCATTTTGCCCAATTCGTTCGCGGAACCCAAGTGCCGCCGCGCGACCTGGTTCTAGCGGCGACTCAGGATGCCATCGTGGGACAAACCCTATTCAACTCGGTCGGGTGCGCTGTATGTCATGTCGCAACTCTTACTACGGAACCTCCGGGGACCCTGATAAACGGCGGCACCTATACAGTTCCAGCAGCTTTAGGAAACAAGGTATTTCACCCCTACGGCGATTTCTTGTTACACGATGTTGGCACCGGTGATGGTATTGTGCAGGCCGGTCCGGCAGACACTGCTAACAAGTTGCGCACCGTTCCACTGTGGGGCCTGCGAATAAAGTCGCGTTTCATGCATGACAACGCCTCCATAACCTTAGCCGATGCCATTCAGCGCCATGCCGGAGAGGCACAGGCTGTCATTACCCGTTTCAGCGCTCTGACCGCGGCGCAGCAACAACAATTGATTGCGTTCCTGAAATCACTGTAGCGACTACAAAGGAAACACATGACTGAGAATATGCTTCACACGAAACAGAACCGTCTTAGTTGGCTTTGCGCGGCAGTGCTGCTGGGAACCTCCGCAGGCACTCTGGCCGCACAGACAGCCAGCGCTCCACCAAACACATATCTGCTTCACAACCTGATTTCAGACCTCGCCAACACCGCTGATCATCAAGATCCGAATCTGGTGAATCCATGGGGAATTGGATTCGGCCCCACTCCGTTCTGGGCTGGAAATAACGGCACCGGCACTGCGACCCTGTACACCGGCGCCGGCGCTACGATTCCATTGGTGGTCACTATTCCGCAGGCGGCGAATGCCGGCACGGCCGGACCAGTGACGGGGGTGATCTTCAACTCATTCGCCTCCAACGCGAATGCCTTTGACGTCCAGGCAGGCAAGCCGGCGCTCTTCATTTTCTGTTCGGAAGACGGCGTGATCTCGGGATGGAATCAAACGGCAAGCGGGACCAAAGCGTCGATCCTCTTCGACAACTCCAAATCCGGGGCGGTATATACGGGATGCGCGGTCGGAGGAACCGCCGCGGCGCCATATATTTTCGCGGCGAACTTCAGTACCGGAACAGTGGACGTGTACGACGGCAACCTCAATCTGAATCCGGCGCCGTACACGAAGAGCACCCTTCCGCAACCATACTCTACGTCATCGTCGTTTTCGAATTCGGCGATTCCGGCGGGATTTGCTCCATTCAACGTGCAAAATATCGACGGCACGCTGTTTGTGACCTACGCGAAACAGAACGCTCAGAAACATAGTTACGCCGGCAGTCCGGGAGATGGTTATGTCGCCACGTTCAACCTGAACGGCAGCCTCATCGGAAATCTTGTCAGTGAGGGACCGCTCAACTCACCATGGGGAATGGCCATCGCGCCGGCCAATTTCGGATCGTTCTCGGGAGCACTTTTGGTTGGAAATTTCACAGACGGCAAAATCAACGCGTTCAAC
>Ga0208690_1000301_pt1 | contig 13954 bp, 14 predicted proteins | sample June2015DPH_16_1_2_FD_184712 | JGI IMG/M metagenome (GOLD analysis project Ga0208690, IMG submission 184712) | Peatland microbial communities from SPRUCE experiment site at the Marcell Experimental Forest, Minnesota, USA - June2015DPH_16_10... | ecosystem: Environmental > Terrestrial > Soil >...
GACGTTTTCGCGGAGAACCTTCCGCCCGCGCTGCGTTACGAAGGCAAGAGTTCGCTGGACTGGTTCCTGGAGGGGTGGATCAACGGCACGGCTCTGCCCAAGCTGGAACTTAAGGCGGTGAGATTCACTGCGAAGGGCGCGGGCGTGGTCGCGAGTGGAACGATTGTGCAGACCGACGCGCCGCATGATCTGGTGACGTCGGTTCCTGTGTATGCGGTGGTGACGGGGAAGTCGGCGGGGAAGCAGCTCGTGCTGCTGGGGCGGGTATTCGCCGACGGGGAGGAATCTTCGTTCCACTTGCCGGCTCCCGCCGGAACCAGCAAGATCGTGCTCGATCCTAATGAGACGATTCTGACCACCCCGAAGTAAGAGGACTGTTTCGGCGTGGCTGCCCCAGGTTTGCCGGACTGAATTGGTCATTCTTTCCGCTGGCGATTCCCGAAAAGGGAAATCGGGGAATCTCTCTCGCGATCGTTTCTAAGGCTCTGCTCACCTAAGGGCTGCATTCTGTTTAGCTTCGGGCCGCGATTAGGTGGCTTATGACGATGGCAGCCTATCTGCTTACAGCATGGATGCGTGCGGCTGCGAACGGCAGCTCGAGGGCGAATACCGCAATCGTCGAGGAGATTTTCAATGGCGGCCGAGGCTAGATTGTTTCAGACCGAGTCAGCGCAGACCAGCTCAGCTCAGACCATGTTTGTTCAGACCACCGAGACAGGAGAAGTTGTCGGCGAGCGGTGTCGTGGGGCAGAGGCGGAAGCGGGAGCGGAAACGATTCTGCTCGTAGAAGACGAGGCCTTTGTGCGGAAAGTGACGTGTGAGGTTCTGCGATCTGCCGGTTACGGTGTTCTGACCGCAGAGAATGCGGCGGAAGCGGTCGGCGTGTACGAGGGGCGGCGCGGCGAGGTGGAACTTTTGCTGACGGATGTTGTTCTGCCGGGGGAGACAGGACGCGCGCTGGCGAGAAGACTTCGGCGGGAGAATCCGGAGCTTAAAGTTTTATTGGTTACCGGATACGGGGAGCAGATGGGACTGCTCGAGGCAAAACAGGAATTGAAGCATGAGCCGAGGCGCGAGGAATGTTTGGCGAAGCCGTTTTCCTCGGCGGTTCTGCTGCGGAGAATAAAGCAACTGCTGGAGAGCGTCGAACCAATGATTGTCGAACCAAAGATTGTCGAACCAATAATTTAGGGACAGATCTGTGATCTCGACGAACCGATCTCGACAAACCGATCTCGACAAGCCCAAAATCAGAACGCAGCGGCACAATTTGAAGTTACGCGCCTAGCAGTCTGCTGAAAAACTGGGTTTAGTGGCCTCCGGGGCTAAAGCCCTCGCTAATAAGAGAGGCCTTATCGCAGCGCTGGAAGCGCTGCGCCACCCAAAATCGAGTTTTTCAGCAAACTGTCAGGGATTCATCGAGTCATCCCGCGCGAGCGCGCCCAGCGCTCCTGCGGGACCTTACGAAGCCTGGATCTCGGCTGTACGGATGCAGGAGCGCCCGCACTACATGAAGCGCACGCAGTCCCGTCTACGGCATCGACTGCGTCGGCTGTCGTAAGGTCCCTCACCCGGCTATCGCCGCGCTCAGGATGACATCATCGGGCTAAGCAATTTTGAAATTGCCCACTATCGATCAGGACGGGGAAGCTCCCCGGGCACGCCGATGATAGTGCGCAGCTTCCAGAATCTGGTCTGGTACCTGGGAGAGCGGGACCACGCGGGTGAGGATGCCGAGTTCGGCGCAGGCGCGGGGCATGCCGTAAACGGTGCAGGTCGCTTCGTCCTGGCCGATGGTGAGGCCACCGAGGCGATGAATGGACTCCATTCCCGCCAGGCCATCGGAGCCCATTCCAGTCATGATGATTCCGAGGGCATGTTCTTTGAAGGCTGCGGCGACCGAGTTCATCAGCACATCGACTGACGGAATGTGCAGGTAATGGTCTGGCTGAGGGTCGAGGCAGATGACGGTTCGCGTAGCCGACACTCGATTCACAGTCATGTGCTTACCGGAAGGAGCAAAATAAACCACGCCCGGCTGAATGCTTTCACCATGGGTGGCTTCGCGCACGGCGACGGCGCACAAGGTGTTCAGCCGCTGGGTGAAAGGCTCGGTAAAGCCCGGCGGCATGTGCTGCACGATCAGGATGGGCACGGAAAGGTCGTGAGGAAAAAGAGGCAGGATTTCCTGAAGAGCTTTTGGGCCGCCCGTGGAAATTCCCAGAGCAACAATCGCCGCGGTCGAAGCGAAAGGCCTATCGGAAGTCTCTACTGAAGAGGACTGAGGAGGCTTTTTGTCGAATACGCTCGCGGGAAGCGACACCCGGGATTGCGCGGCGGCGCGGATCTTGGCTGCGAGGTCTGTCTGTATGTGGTGAATGTCGAGTGAGGTGGGCGAGAGCTGTTTGGGGACGTAGTCGAAAGCCCCGGCGGCGAGCGCGTTAAACGTGTTTTCCGTATCTCGCTCAGTTACCGAACTTACCATGATGACGGGGCGGGGGAAGCGCTGCATGATGTGACGCAGAGTCTGCAGCCCATTGAGGCCGGGCATCTCGACGTCGAGAGTGACGACATCAGGGTTAAGAGAAGCGATTTTGTCGAGCGCCTCCGATCCGTTACAAGCGGTAGCTGCGACCTCGAGGCCGGACTCGGAAGAAATCATGCGCGACAGCGCGGTCCGCATGAAAGCGCTGTCGTCGACGACAAGCACGCGGATGGGCGGGCGGGTTGTGGCGTCGAGGGTCATGTTTTGAGGATCATGTTTTGGCGAATCATGTTTTGACGAATCATTTGCGATAAATTGCGCGGACCAGCGCGTGCACCTCGTCCATATAGGAATCCATTTCAAAGGTGAGGCGGGCCCAGTCCAAGTCCTTGAGGCCCCGGCACTGCCGCGACAGGACGGCGAAACCAGTCTGTTCGAACAGGTTGACCTGGCGGTTTTCGATGTAGCCGTAGTTCAGTCCACTCATGCGGCAAAGCAGATCGCTCAGTTCGACCAGCGCCACTAGTCCGGCATGGTCTTGCGATTCCTGGAGGCTGTGGTGCAGCGAGACGACCTCCTTGAGGTCATTGGAAAGTTCCCACTTATTGGCCAGTAAACGGCCGCTGTCGCAGTGCGTAAATCCCATGACGGTTTGTTCCGCTTCGTGGAGGGGGATTCCGTGGGCCCGCGCGAACTCGTAGGCTTCGCCGAATTCTTTGGGCAGAATCCAGAGGTTGACGATGATGCCCAGGTCGTGCAGCAGGCCGGCGAGATAGGCCTTGCTGGGATCGGGATAGGAAATCTGGCGGGCGAAACGGCGGCAGACGAGGGCGCATCCCAGCGAGTGCTCCCAGAATACGACGGGATCGACGGCGCCGCCGTCCTTGGGCATCATATTGAGCACGCCGCAAGACATGGCGATGTCGCTGACCCGGTGAAATCCGAGACCAACGATGGCGCCGCGCAGCGAATCGATTTTCTGCCAGCGTCCGAACAGAGGGCTGTTCGCCATTTGCAGACACTGGGCGGCCAGAGACTTATCCTGCGCGATCATGTCGGTGACCTTTTGCACGTCGAGCTGCTCGACCGGCTGTTGCAGGTAGCTCAACAGGGGCGCCAGCACTGCGGGGATGGTGGGAATGTGCTGGAGTCCTTCCATCCGGCTGAGCAAGGTTGCTTTGGTCGCTGCCGTCGTCATATGCGCCTACTTTCCCGCCTGTGTGCGTTCGCCTTTGATGTACGCGGTGGCTCCCGGCAGGTGGACCAGCCGGAATTCGTCCGATACTCCGTAGAGCGACTCGGAATGCCCCAGGAAGAGATATCCGTGGGGTAGAAGGTTGTTGTAGAAGTGCTGAATGACCCGCCGCTTGGAAATCAGGTCGAAATAGATGAGCACGTTGCAACAGAAAATCACGTCCATGCTTTTCATGAAGGTCATGCGAGCGTCATCGGAAAGATTCAGGCGGCTGAAGGTGATCCGGCTGCGAACTGCAGGCTGGACCTGCAACTGGTCCCCCGCCACGGTGAAATATCTCTGTCGGTAATGGGGAGTCAGATTGCGGGTGCTATAGGTGCCATAGATTGCATTGGTGGCATGCGCGAGGGAACGCTCATTGAGGTCGGTGGCAAGAATCTCGACCGTCCAGTCCTTGAGCCGGCCCTGCGCTTCCTCGAGCAGCAGCATGCTGAGGGTGTAGGGCTCTTCGCCAGTGGAGCAGCCGGCGCTCCAGATGCGCAGCCGCCGGAGCGGGAAACCCGACTTCGCTTCCAGGACTTTGGGGATGACAATCTGGCGCAGCGCGTCCAGTTGGAGCTGGCTGCGAAAGAAGCAGGTTTCGCCAATGGTGATTTCATTCAGCAGCGCGACCAGCTCGGACTGCCGGGTGGCCTTGATGGTGAGACATTCGAAATACTCGCGCAGACTTTCTGTCTTGAGTTCTTTCATGCGCCGGCTACAGCGGTCGAGCAGCAGGCGCAATTTGTTGTCGGGGTGGAAGATGCCGGCTACCTGATAAACGACGTCACGGATGCGCACCAAGTCAGGGTCGGGTGGGCCGTCGAGAGCCATGGCGGGTTGCGCTACAGCCGTTATCATGCCGAGACCTTTCGCGGTGGGTTTGTGGGTAGACCGAATTGCACTTCAAATTGCGCTTCGAATTGCACTTCAAATTGCACTTCGAATTGCGCGTCCAATTGCGCTGGCGAAATGGCTTGACTCAAGTCGTGTGCTCTCAGTGAAAACAAGCTTGGTGAAACAAGGCTCCGCTCGGCTCGCAGCGGTACCTAATATTTCATCGGCCTGCGCGAGGGGCGACTTTAGGGGATCGTTCGTACGGGATTGTCTGGCGAAGGCTTGGACGGGTTGGCATCGGCCAGAGCGTTGGTGCTGCCGGTGTGTTGGCTGAGGATCACCACATCGACGCGCCGGTTCTGGGCTCGGCCTTGAGCGCTGTCATTGCTGGCGATGGGGTGGAATTCGGCGTATCCGGCGGCCGCCAGGCGCGTCGGAGAGAAGCGGTAACGCAGGATCAAGAGACGGACCAGCTCGGTGGAACGGGCGGTCGAGAGTTCCCAGTTCGACGCCATTTGTGGAGTATGGATGGGAATGTTGTCGGTGTGACCTTCGATCCGCAGACGGCAGTTGCGCACGGAGAGGATGGAGGCGATGCGATCGAGCGCGGGAAGAGCGGAGGGCTTTAAAGCGGCGGAGCCGCTGTCAAAGAATCCGAACTCACGCAGGCTGATCACCAGACCTTCGGTCTCGCGATGCAGGGCGACGGTATGCAGAGCGATCTCGTGCTGCAAGGACTGCTGCAGTTCGGCCTGCAAGGCCGAGAGATTGGCTTCTTCCGAAGCTGCGCCGAGGGCGTCTTCGGGGGGAGAGGAGACGCGGCTTAGATCAGTATTATGCTTCACGCTCGCGATGGCTTGTACGGTGCTGAACGGCATAGGCTCGTTCATGTCGATGGGCACCTGGGTAGTGGAGGCGGGAAAAACTCCGAGTTCCTGGAAGGCAACCTGAATGGCGAGCGAGAGCCGTCCCACTTTGCGCTGGTCGACTTGCGAGGACGCATACAAAACGACAAAGAAGGCAAATAACAGAGTGATGAAGTCGGCGTAGGAAACCAGCCAGCGTTCGTGGTTGGCGTGCGGGCGGGGACGTTTGCGGCGGCTCAGAGCGTGTCCTCCGCGGTTCTGGCAGACTCGCCCGCCTCAACCAGAAAGCCCAGAAGTTTGGTTTCGAGCATGCGGGGGTTCATGCCTTCGAGAATCGAGGCCACGCCTTCGAGCGTCATCTCGCGCGCGATTTGCTCGTCACGAATGCGGAGCTTCATTTTTCCCGCCACGGGCAAATAGAGCAGGTTGGCGGAACCGACTCCGTAGATAGTGGCCACGAAGGCGACGGCGATGCCGCGGCCAACTTCATCGATCTTGTCGAGGTGCTGCATCACCTGGATGAGTCCGAGCACCGCGCCGATAATGCCGATGGTGGGTGCAAAACCGCCGGCAGACTCGAAGACCTGCGGAACCTGCTCTTCATACTCTGCCTGGTTGTCGAGTTCGAGTTCCATGATCTTGCGCAATTCCTCAGGCTCGGTGCCGTCGACCGCCAGCATGAGAGTTTTCTTGAGGAAGGGATCTTCAATCTGGGGGAGCTCGGCGTCGAGCGAGACGATGCCTTCCTTGCGGGCTTTCTGGGCGTACCGAACCAGGCGGCGAATCATCTCCTGAGGATTTTGCCGGGGACTGATGAAGACCGAACCAAACCGCCGCAGGGCCTGCAGAACGACGGGCAGAGGAAACTGCAGCATGACCGCGCCCAGAGTGCCGCCGAACACGATCATGGCGGCAGTCGGCTGCACGATCTGGCGAAGGTTTCCGCCTTCGAGCAAAAGCCCCAGGAGGATGCCGCCAAGAGCGAGGATGATCCCACCGAAACTGGACTTATCCACGCTTTATCTCTCCGGCTCGCGGCCTCCCGGATTGGGAGACCGGGCGATCAGAGCGTGCGCCGAAGATGGATCCCAGGTAAGGGAGAGCCCCCGCAGCACCGAGCGCCGGAAGTCGATAATCCGCGCGACGATTTCACCAGCATTCTCGAGGACCACAAGTTTTTCGCCGGTGATCAGAGTGACCAGGGTATCGGGGGACTGCTCGACGAACTTGATCAGGTCGGAATTGACGGTGAGGGCTTTGTTATTGAGACGTGTGAGCTGAATCATGTTGTCCCGCCCTTTCCTGAGCTTAATTCCTGAGCTTAATTACTGATCCCTGGCACTGAACCCTGGCCCTGAGACTGTGGCGCGCGAGGCAGATAGACGACCCCTGAGGGGAAACATCGGCGTAGGGGAAGGATGGTTTAGCGAAAGAGACGTCGATCATGATTACGTTGGAGCGGCTGCCAGGAGCGTGAGCGGAAGGGTGCGCTAAAGCGGTTCGGGAAGTTGCCGATGGAAAGGAAAAGAAATTCGGGGTTCCGCGAGCGGCAACGAATAGAAAAGCTCGGCAGAACTTCCTGAGAAAACACTCAGGAGAACCGAACAAACTCAACGGAGAAGGAGTTTCACAATGCCCATTGGAATCCTGAACAACATCGCATCACTGGCGGCTGAGAACCAGTTGACAATCACCAATAACAACCTGCAGAACGTGTTGTTGGAGCTCTCTTCGGGCTCCCGCATCAACAGCGGCGCCGACGATGCCGCTGGACTGGCCATCGCCAACGGATTGCAGGCCAACATTTCGGCTTTGACCCAGTCAGCCGCCAACACCAATGACGGTATCGGTGCACTGCAAGTGGCCGATGGCGCACTTTCCCAGGTGACCACACTTCTGAATCGCGCCGTCACGCTGGCTACTGAGTCCGCCACCGGAACGGTGTCGAACACGCAGCGCCAGGCGCTGGACGCGGAATATCAGCAGATCCAGACCGAAATCAACCAGATCGGCTCGAATACCAACTTCAACGGTACGGCCGTTTTTACTGCGAATCCGACGTCGATTTACATCAGTGACGGTACGGGCAACACCTCGCAGGCCAGCGACTTCATCACCGCCAACGTCGGAACGCTAACCTCTGCCCAGCTGTTGGGATCGCAATCGGGAGCGACGCTGGCCGCGAACGGGGCGATCAGTGTCGGTGACAATATTACGATTGGAGGCACCAAGTATACGTTCGAGACCGCGGCCACTCTTGCCGCCACGCCCACGGGTGCGACTCCAGGCGCAGTCGCCGTGGCAATCGATGGGAGTACCAACCCGGTCACGGCTCTGCAAAATACACTGGCCAACCTGGCCGCAGCGGTCAACGGCGGAACTGGCGCGGGCACTCTCTATCAGGCTGATGCAACTCTGGTTGGCCCCAACGCCAATACGCTGGCGTCCGCATCTGCTGCGGGCGACACAGTCACGTTCGCTGCAACCGCCGCTGGACAGGCCGCGGGCGGTGCCAACATCGCCACTAAGGTTGGGGCCGGAGCTGAATTCGGCTTCGTACAGACGGGTGGCACGACCTTCACGGCGGGCTCAACCTCGGACTTGCTGACTGCCACGGATGCTCAAACCGCCCTGGCCGCGATCGACTCCGCCATTTCGCAGGTGGCAGCCACCCGCGGTCAGATTGGAGCCGTCAGCAATCGACTGTCGGCGGCTTCCAACGTCATCGACAACCAGGTGACGAATCTGACGTCGGCGGAAAACACCATTACGGCGGCTGACATTCCGACCGCCGTGGCTCAGCTGACGAGCTACTCCATTCTGGAACAGACCGGCATCTCCGCTCTGGCCCAGGCGAACCAGCAGCAGCAGCTGGTTCTGAAGCTGTTGCAATAGTCGTAACGTACAAAGGTAAAAAGCGCAAAGGAGGCGGGGAATCGCCTCCTTTGCCCTACTTCCGGAGGCAGCTCGCCATGAGCATCAATCCGGTACCAGCCATCGGGCCCGTCAGCGACGGGCAATCTGCGGATGCACGAAGCGATCCGCGGCAACAACCAGCTTCGGCCGCGTCGGGCACAGAAATTGCCCAGCCCGATCCGGGAACTCAACCAAACCAGGAAACCCGAATTCCTCAGAATGTTTCCGAATCCAACGACCTGCCGCAAGATGAAGTCCAAGTGCAGAGAGACACGGAGACGACGGAAATCGTCATCAAGTACCTGGACCGGTCGGGGAGTGTGATTCTGCAAGTGCCGAGTTCTCAAGTGTTGGCCCTGGCGCACGCAATTGCTCAGGACTTTCACCAGGCGGCCACAGAACAACGAGCGGCCCAGGGCGAACGCGCCACCGAGGCGGACGGCGAAGGAGGCAAAGTTCATGGGCATTAGTCTGAATCCATCCACACTGTTAAACGGGCAGGGGATCGATGTCACCACCCTGGTGCAGCAGATTCTGAGCGAAAGCGACGGTCAGCTTACCCAGTGGCAAGATCAACAGTCGACTCTGCAGACCCAGGCTGGAGATCTGACCAGCATCGGTACCGATTTAAGCAGTCTGGCCTCGACGGTGCAGGCACTGGCCGATCCGCTGGGCGCACTCGCGGCCCAGAGCGCGACTTCGTCCGATGATAACGTCTTGACGGCGAGCGCCAGCGCTGGCGCCCCGGCGGGCACCTCCCAGATTGTGGTCAGCACGCTGGCCACCACGGGCACGCTTTACACGGAAGACGCCGCCGGCGGGCCTGACGCATCGATTCTGTCCAACGGCGCCACCACGGGAGAAATCGACTTGCAGGTGGGAGGCCTGGGCGGAACGATCCAGCCCATCACCATCACGGCGGGCAGCAACGACACGCTGACCACGCTGGCCAGCTACATCAACGGCCAGAACTATGGGGTCACGGCGAGCGTCGTGACCGATGCGACTGGATCCCGGCTCGCCCTGATCAGCCAGTCGACCGGCACGCCGGGTGCGCTGAGCATCACCGGCAACAACACCGACTTGACGTTCGAAACGCCTGCCGGCGGCACCAATGCGAACCTGACCGTTGACGGAATTCCCTACAGCAGCACCAGCAATACGATTACCGGAGCGGTTTCCGGAGTCACGCTGAACCTGGCCAGTGCCTCTCCCAATGAAACGGTCACGCTCTCGGTCAGCCTTGACACCACGCAGGTCACCGACGCCATCAATAGTTTTGTGGCGGCTTACAACCAGGTGATCGGCGACATCAATGCGCAGTTCACCGTCGACCCCACCAACAACCTCGAAGGCCCCCTGGGCGGGGACGCCTCGCTCGAGGACCTGCAGTCCAGCCTGCTCTCAGACGCCGCCTATTCCATCTCCGGCAACAGCGGCGACGTCAACCTGGCGTCGCTCGGCATCAACACGAACAATGACGGCACGCTGACTGTCGACTCCGCTCAACTGGCCAGCGCGCTTTCCTCCAATCCGACGGCGGTGCAGAGCTTCTTCCAGAACGCAACCTCCACGGGGTTTGCCAACAGCTTTAATACTGACCTGACCAATCTGACCAACCCCACCACCGGTCCCCTGAACACTGATCTTACGCAGAACAACGCAGAACAGCTGGATCTGACCAACAGCATCACTAACTTTGAAACCCAACTGACGGCGGAACAAACCCAACTCACCAGTCAATACGATGCGGTCAACGCATCGCTGCAGGCTTATCCGCTGCTGCTGCAGGAAATGACTGAAACCCTGGCCACGCTTTCGACCAACAGCAGCGGCACGACGAGCACAGCATCTCCAACTCTGACTACCGGTCTTTAATCCGGTGATCTTTAACCGGCGATCTTAACCGGCGGTCTGGAAGCACAAGGCACTGACACATGAATGCACGATTGTCTTATCGGGAAGCGGCAGTGCCGGGCGCCAGCCCTTTACGGCTGGTGATTCTGCTGTATGAGCAGGCGGTCGAAGACCTGGGGAGCGCGCGCGAAGCGCATCGCCGCAACGACATTGAGGGGCGCACTCGCCACATCAACCACGCCCTCCTGGTAATTGGCCACCTGCAGGCCTCGCTGGACAAGGATCAGGGCGGACAAGTAGCGGAGAATCTGGAGCGTTTCTACGGTCAGCTGCGCTCCGGACTGGTCGAAGCGCAGTGCAAACAATCGGCAGTTGGGCTGGAACAACAGATTTCCCGGCTTGTGCTGGTCCATCAAGCCTGGTGCAAGGTGGAATGGAGCGAGACGGAAAGGCGTGAGGCGGAGCGGGGCCACGAGGCTCCCGCCAATGCAACCTCGGCGCTGTCGGGCAGGGCACGATCCCGGCAAGGGCAAGAAGAGCGCGAAGAACCGCAACCCCGCTCTTCCGCAGACTGGAACGCCTGATGCCTGCGCTTGCGCCCGCCGAGCTTTCCTCAACCCTGCATGAAACCAATGCCCGGCTGCGTGTCTGGCTGGACAGTCTCGTTCCCGCGGCCACGACGCCTGACAGGTCCTCCGACTTGCCGCCCCGCGCGGCGACTCCGCAACAGATGGCGGGATTACTGTCGGAGCTGATGCGTGCTGGCCAGTGTCTGCGCACCTTGCCCGGCGAGGGCGAGAAGGATGCGGCGCTCGATCGGGAACTGAGCGAATATCGCGCCAACGTCGAACGTCTGCGCACGCTGATGCCGTCGATTCACAGCGCGCTGCTCGCCGAGCGCGCCCGCCTGGAACAGGAACGGGCGCGCGTGCAATCGGCCGCGGATTGGGCCTCCCGTTCGCGCCAGACGCTGTGAAGCTGCACCGGACCCCTCCCGGCAACGAGCGCCTGCGATCGTTATCCGAACGACTTACCCCGCGACTTACCCCTTGAGATAGCTGAATAGATTGTTTTGAGTGACCCCGGCGATGGATTCGAGCGTGGCTTGGTGGGCAGTTTCCACAGTGGTAAGGTTGGAGATGACGGCGGGCAGGTCGGCGGCTCCGAGAGTATTCTGCTGCTGCGCCAGCTCGGTGGTGTCGCTGTTGAGGTACGTCTGCTGTGAGTTGAGCGTGGTTTCCGCGTTGCCGTAAAAGACCCGCTGCGTGTCGAGGTAGTTGGCGGCGCTGGTGACTTCCCCGACTGCGGCGCTGATGCTGGTGGTATCGCCGCTCTGTAAGCCGGAAATCAAGTCTTGCAGCGCCTGAAACACGTCGGTGCCCGACGCGGAGAACAGCTCGGAACCGGGCAGGTTGGTTTGCAGCGAGAATTGATTGCCCAGGGTCACGCTGTTGGTATTGGAGTTTCCCACGTAGGACACGCCGGAGGGGGAAGTGGGATCGAGCACATAGGGCGCGGTCTGATTCGCGGTTCCGGCAAAGACATAAGTGCCCTGGTAGGAAAGATTGGCCAGGCTGAGCACTTGCGTCTGGATGCCTTGAACTTCGGTTGCGATCGCCGCGCGGTCAGCATCGTTAAGCGTCCCGGTGGCGCCTTCGACTCCCAGGCTGATCGCGCTCTGCAATGCCGTGGTCACCGAGTTCAGGGTGGAGTCGGCGTTCTGCACTTCGCCCTGAATGCTCCCAATGCTGCGCAGAAACTGGTCGGCGGCGGAGGTTTGGGAGGCGTTCTGCACCAGTTCCGCCGCCGCGGCTGGGTTGTCGGAAGGCACGCTGACGCTCTGGCCGGAACTGATCTGGGCCAGATCGGTGTTGATCTGCTGCTGGGTCTGGTCAAGAGCGGCGAGCAGATCGGGTAACGGATTGGGATTTACGCGCATACTGGTTTAAGCCCCTGTTTTAAACCCCTGGTTTGCACCCTAGAGTGTTTAGCCGGTCAACGTCGTCATCTGGATGACGTCATACATCATATTGTTGATGGCGGTAATGACCTGCGCCGAGGCCGCGTAGGCGTTCTGGTACTGCACCATATTGGCGGCCTCCTCATCGAGCGACACTCCGGAGACCGACGCCCGCTGATCGTTCAGCTGGGCCAGCACTTGAGTGGAAGCGGTCTGTTCCGCCGTGGCGTTGGACACGTCGTTGCCCACATTGAAGACAACGCCAGAGTAGTAATCCGTAGGCGTCTGGCCGGCAATGATGGACTGGTTGCTGAGTGCGTACATTGCTTGGGCATTGCCGTTGCTGCCCGAAGTTCCGTCCGAACTGGCGGCGATCAGGGAAGGGTTGGTGATGGCGACCGAAAGGTTGGCGGCTGCCCCGGTTCCGGAGGCCGGCGGCGGGTTAAAAAGGTTGGTGCCCAGGTTGCCGTTCAAGTCATAACCGGCGGTCTGCACCCCGTTCACGGCATTGGCCAAGCCGGCCGCCAGGGTGTCGAGTTGGGTTTGAAGGGCCGGAATCTGCTGGTCCCGGACTTGGAGTGTTCCGCCCAGCTGGCCCGAAGTGATCGCGCTGGTGATGTCGACTCCCCCGGAATAAACATCGTGCAAGCCGTTGGTGTTGAGCTCCGTCTGCAGATTGAAACTCTGCTGGCCAAGCACCAGCGGCGTGCCGTTGGCCGTGGTCAGGGTGAGCGTGTTGTTGGCGGGGATGACGGAAACGTCGACCAGCGACGACAGCTGGTCAATGGCCAGCTGGCGCTGGTCGACGAAGCTCCCGGCACTCTCGCCCGCGTTTTCGAGGTTGCTGACCTGCTCATTGAGCTGCGCGATCTGCTGGGTGAGCTGGTTGATCTGGCCGACGGTCTGAACCACGCTCTGGTCGAGGCTGCCCTGCTGCTGGGTCAGGTTGTTGGCCGTGCTGTTGAAGCTGGTAGCCAGGTTGTCGGCCGCAGTCAGCACTCCCTGCCGCACCGACAAGTCGGCAGGGCTGGTGGAAAGCTGGTTGATGCTGTTGAAAAAGTTGGTGATCTCGGTCCCAATATCGCTGGTGCTGGTGACGAAGTTGACCTGGGTTTGCTGCAAGGCGGCAACCTGCGCGTTCAGCTGGCCTTGAGTCTGACTTTCCTGCTGAATGCTGGATTCGAGAATCGGATCGCGAATACTCTCGATACTCGAGAGTGTGACTCCGGTGCCCAGGGTGAGCGGATCGACCACGATGGGATTGCTCGTAACCAGCACCGGCACCTGGCGCGAATAGCCGGGCGTGTTCACATTGGCGACGTTGTTGGTGGTCGCCGCCAGCGCTCCTTGTTCAGCGCTCAGCCCGCTCAACGCGGTCGCGAGGCTGGCATTCAGACTCGACATGGATCGCGTTCCTCGGTTGTTTCTGGGTTGGCTGCTTCTGCTGATGGTGGGTAAGAGTTTTCTGGTCGAGGTTTTTCTTGGCCGCGTCTTTGTTGGCGCGCCATGGCACCGCCTCCGCCGGTGGAGGGCCACGCGGGGTGCAGCACGGTCGAGTCGCCGGCGGGGGCAGCGTAACCGGCTCCGGGTCCGGCGAGCACGTGGGAGAGCATGCGCGACCAGCGCTGGGCCCGCCGCAGCAGCGCCGCCTGCACGCGGCCGAGCTGCAGCACACGCAGCTCGGCCGCGCCGAACTCGGCGGCCCCGGCGCGAACCGATAGCATGGGATGGATTGGCACTCGATCGCTGCCCTCGAGCGAGTTCTGTGACCAAAGAATTTCGAGCGCGCGGCGCAAACG
>Ga0208690_1000303_pt1 | contig 13889 bp, 15 predicted proteins | sample June2015DPH_16_1_2_FD_184712 | JGI IMG/M metagenome (GOLD analysis project Ga0208690, IMG submission 184712) | Peatland microbial communities from SPRUCE experiment site at the Marcell Experimental Forest, Minnesota, USA - June2015DPH_16_10... | ecosystem: Environmental > Terrestrial > Soil >...
ATGCGCGTCAAAGAGTCGACTACCAGCAGAACGTGCTTGCCTCGCGCGCAGAAATATTCCGCCACCGCCGTTGCCGCCAGCGCCGCGCGGATGCGCAGCAGCGGAGATTGATCCGATGTCGACACCACGACGCAGGCACGCTTGCGTCCTTCATCTCCCAGCGCGTTCTCCAGAAACTCGCGCACCTCGCGGCCGCGCTCGCCCACCAGCCCCAGCACCGTCAAGTCCGCGCCCGTGTTCCGCGCCATCATGCCAATCAGCGTGCTCTTGCCCACGCCGCTGCCGCCAAAAATCCCCACCCGCTGCCCGCGCCCGCAAGTCAGAAACGCATCCACGGCGCGAATGCCGCAGCCGAGCGGCTCGCGAATCGGCACCCGCTCCATCGGCAGCGGAGCCGCCGCATCCAGCGCTCTCGGTTCGCCGCCCCGCCACGGCCCCAAGCTGTCCAGCGGCGCGCCGCTGCCATCAATCACCCGCCCCAGCAAACCCTCGCCCACGCGAATCGTCGGACGCGCCCCCCAGGTCACCACCGAATCGCCATGGCGCACGCCCTCGGGAGCTTCCAGCGGCATCGACAACACGGTCGTGCCGCGAAAGCCGATTACCTCTCCCGGCCGCGCGCGCCCGCGCGCATCGCTGATCTCGCAGACTTCTCCCACCGAACAAAACGGCCCCTGCGATTCCACCAGCGGCCCCACCACCTGCGTTACCCGCCCGCGCCAGCGCAACTCCGGGCACGACTCGATCCAACTGCGATAGCGCCCCAATAATGGTTCCGCGTAACTCATCCGCGCAGCAAAAACGATGTCACTGCTTGTGCAGAGTGATGAACAACGTCATTCCGAACCGGCGCGGAGCGCGGGTGAGGAACCCTGCCTTTTCCTTCCGCTTAAACCGCCCCGTCCGGGTGCTCGCAAACTGCCTGCCCCACACACTCGCCGCGCGAATAACGATACGAGCCGTCTCGAATTCATCACCCCATCACTCCTTCTCCGGCCGCGCCGCCAGCAGATCCATCAACCCCTGCTCCACTTCCTTCAACTGCAATTCCAGTCCAAGTTCCGCCGTCCCCATCGACGTCCGCAACACACAGCGCTCCCGCGCAAGCGCCGCATTCTCCGCAATCTCCGGCAGGTCTTCCGCGCCGAGGCGCGCAGCCAGGTATCTGCGCCACTCCGGCACCTGTTCGGGATGCACCTCGAGCACCACGCCCGTCGCCCCTTCCATCCGCTCCAGCGCCACGCGCACGATTCCCATCAGCAGCAGCGGGTCCACCTGCGCCTCGCGATGGATCACCTTGCGCGCAATCGCCATCGCCAGCTGCACCGCCTCCTGCTCGATCTTCCGGTAGTACTCGCCGCGCTCGCGGGAAAAATCCCCCAGCGCTTTGGCTACGGCGGCGCGCTCCTGCGCCAGCTGCTCCTCGAACTTCGCGCGCGCCTCGGCGAACCCCTGTTGCCGGCCCGTCTCCCGCATCTGCGCGTCGCGTTGCGGGTCGGGAGCCGAGGCCGCCCGCTCCGCCGCCGCCGCCGCCAGCGGGTTATGCTCAGCCAAAGGAAAATTGCGCTGGCCGGGGCGCAGCACCGCTTCGCCATAGGGAAACGGCACGGCCTCGGGAACCGCCCCATGAACTGCGGTGTGAGCGATCCCCGCACCCTCGAGGGGAGCGGCGGCGCGGCTAGGAGACGAACTCATCCTCTCCCTCCGGCGTCAACGTCAGCTTGCCCTCCGCCTCCAATTTGCGCGCCACCGCCACCGCCTCCAGTTGCGCCTTGTTGATCTCCCGCGATTTCACCGGCCCCAGCACCTCCATGTCCTCCTTCAGCATCTCCACCGCGCGCGACGACATCGACTTGAAAATGTAGTTCTTCAACTCCTCCGAGGCGCCGCGCAACGCCGTCGCCAGCGTCTTTTTATCCATTTGCCCGAGCAGTTCGCGCACCCCAGCCTCCGGAATCGTAATCAAGTCTTCGAAGGTGAACATCAGGTTGCGGATGGAGAGAGCCAGCTTCGGATCTTCGCCTTCGATGGCCTCCAGAATCGTCTTGCCGGTGGCCACATCCAGCCGGTTCATCAGGTCGGCCACCCCGCGCAATCCCGCGTAGGCCCGGCGGCTCTGCTCCCCCAGGGCTTCCAGCCGCTTGTGCAGAACCACCGAAACTTTCTGCGCCATCTCCGGGGAAAACTGCCGCAACTGCGCGAGGCGCTTGATGGGCTCGGCGCGCAGCTCAGGCGGCAGCTTCATCAGCACCATCGACGCCTGCTTCGATTCGAGATGCGCCAGGATGAGCGCAATCGTCTGCGGGTGCTCGCTTTCGATGAACTTGGCCAGCTGCTGCGGATCGGCCTTGCGCAGCGAATCCAGCTTGGTTCCGCTCAACTCGGCCGCCTGCGCCACCTGCCGCAACAGGTCGCTGGCGCCCTCCTTGCCAAAGGCTTTCACCAGCACCTTGTTGGCGTAATCGGTCCCGCCCTGGCTGACGTACTCGCCGGTCAGCACCAGGCGGTGAAATTCCTCGAGCACCGCCAGCGCCGATTCCGGCTCGATGCGTTCGAGGCCGGCAATCTCCCGGGTCACCTGTTCCACCTCGGCGGGCGGCAGATGGCGGTAGATCTCGCTGGCCGCATCCTCGCCGAGCATCACCATCAGGATGGCGGCCTTGCGCAAGCCGCTGATTTGGGCCGCCGCTGCCTCGGGCGCCATCAGTTCTCCTCCCGCACCCAGGATTCAACCAGCCGGCTGGCCGCCGCCGGCTCCGCCTTCACCTTGTCGGTCAGCATCTTGGTCAACTGTTGCGCCCTCGGCCCCTCCGCCAGCCGCTGGGCTTCGGCGGCAAGTTCCGCCTCCGGGTTCAGTGCCGCCGCTGCGTTGGCCTGCGCCAGCTTCTTCGGCAGCTCGCGGAAGGCCGCCACCGCCTGCTTCTTCACCGGACGCAGGATCAGGAAGTACACCACCACAAACAGCAGCCCGACCGCGACATAGCGCAGCGTCCAGGCCCAGGGCTCGAGCAGCTTGCGCCATTTATCGACTTTGGTCGGGGGGAGAGGGGTTTCGAGCGGAAGCTCCTGGAACGAAAGATTCTCCACCGCCAGCACATCCCCGCGCTGCGCATCGACGCCGATCGCCGCCCGCGCCAGCTGCTCGATCTGCTTCATCTCCTCCGGCGTGCGCTTGCGCCGCGTGCTCACCTTTTTCCCCGCCTGCTGCGTCCACTCGAGCGCGTCGTCCACCAGCACCGCCGCCGCAATCCGCCGCACTCGTCCCGCCGGCTCCACGCTGCGATGAACATTCTTGCTGATCGCATAGGTCGTCGAATCCGACTTCGACGCCGACTGCTCCGGCTTCCCCGTCTGCGCCGGCGGCGGCGTTCCTGTCGGCACATTGGTCGCCGTGCCGGGCACGCCCGCCGGCGTCTCCCCGGTCGAGCTTTCCTCGGAGTGCTCCTGGGTCAGCGGAATCGGCGTCTTCGGATCGTAGGTCTCCTGCGTCTCTTCGCTCGTGCCCTGGTCGTATTCCACGTGCACGCTCGCCCGCACGTGATCCGCGCCCACCACCGGCTCGAGCGTCCGCACCAGAGTCTTCGCCAGCTCTTCATCGGGAGCATAGGTGCGCATCCCGTCGCGCCCGTGCAGCAGCGGCGAGTTGCTGTCCGCATCGACCACCGTCACGTTCTCCGGCTTCAGCCGGTCGACCGCGCTGGCCACCAGTTGCGGAATCGCCAGCTGGGCTTGTTCCGAAAGCCTTCCCGTGCGCGTCTTCAAGATCACCGCCGCCTTGGCTTCATGCTCCGACTCGGTGAACAGCGACTCCTCCGGCATCACCAGATGCACCCGCACCGCCTCGACTTCGCTCAGCGTCCCCAGCGTCCGCTCCAGTTCGCCTTCGAGCGCCCGCTGATAGTTCACCTTCTCGGTGAAATCCGATCCCGCCCAGTTCGGCGTGTCGAATAATTCAAACCCCAAGCGCGCGCTGCGCGGCAAACCGGCGGCCGCGGTTTCTAACCGCGCCGCATCCAGCTTGTCATCCGGGACCAGCAACGTCCCCCCATCGGGCGAAACTTGATGCGGAATATTTTTCGCTGCCAGCTTCGCCCCCAGCGCCTGCGCCTCCTCCGCTCTTAGCCCCGAGTAAAGCGTCACATACTTCGGCTGCCCCAGCAGTTCGACGAAGCCCCACAGCGTCGCCCCGACCACGACCACGCCCGCCCCCAGCAGCACCCGCTGCCGCAGGCTCAGCCCCTTGAAAAACTGCTCCAGCCGGCCCAGGACGTCGCCGCTCTCCCCAGATTTCGCTTTGTCGTCGGCCATCGCCCTGCCGATTTCTTAACTTGTAAGTTCCGCCAACCCGCCTCAGAACTGCATCCGCGAAATCTCCTGATAAGCAGACACAATCTTGTTCCGCACTTGCATCATCAGCTGAAACGACAAGTCCGCCTTCTCCACCGCAATCAACGCCGAATGCACGTCCGCCCCGTTCCCCGAGAGCACGTCCGCCACCTTGGTCTCCGCCGCACCCTGCAGCGACCCCATCTCCTCCATCGCCCCGCGCAAACTCTCGCCAAAACTTCCGCCCGCGCCGTCTTCCGATATGCCCAACGACTCCGCCGCCGATGAGCTATCGATTTCAGCCGGAAGAATGCGAATTGGAGAGATCGGGCTGCTCATAAGTAGCTCGCGTAAAAATACAAAATGTCATCCTGAGCCGAGCATGACAAGCGAAGCGCTGTCATGCGCGGTCGAAGCAACCCCGCCTCACTACCGCCCTCTACATCAGCAACTGCAGCGACTGCTGAATCATCGCCTTCGCCGCCTGCACCGCCGCCGCGTTCAGCTGATAGGCCCGCACCGCGCTCAGCAAATCCGCCATCTCCATCGCCGGATTCACATTGGGATACGTCACATAGCCCTCGCCATCCGCATCCGGATGCCCCGGCTCATACCTTCGCGGCATCGGCGACCCATCCGCCACCACCCGCTCCACCCGCACGCCGCCATCCGGCACGCTCTTGCGCAATCCCGCCAGCAGCAACGGAAAACGCGGCATCGGCTGCGCCCGGAAGACCAGCATCTGCCGCCGGTACGCTCCGCCCGCCGCGGTGCGCGTGGTCTCCGCGTTCGCCATGTTCGCGGCGACCACTTCACTCCGCCAGCGCTCCGCCCCCAGCGCCGACCCGCTCAGTTCCAGCATCCCGAATAAATTCATGACGACGATGACCCTCCCGAATTGATGGCCTGCGAAATCGTATGAAACTCGTCCTTCAACAGCGACACCCCCAGATTGAATTTCATCTGGGTCTCCGCCATCAGCAAACTCTCGCGTTCCACGCTCACGTCATTTCCATCCGGACGCTCGATCAGCCCATGCACCTGCCGCGCCACCGGCGCGTACGCGGCATAACTCAACCCGCCGTATTCGCCGCCCGCACCCGCCCGCGCCAGCTCGGCGCGAAAGTCGAGATCGCGCGCGCGATAGCCGGGCGTATCGATGTTCGCCAGGTTCGAAGCGATCAGCTTGTGCCGCGCCACATTCACATCCAGAAAGCGGCTCAGCGCCTCGACCATCGAGTCGTACATCATCGGATCGTTCATCGAGTTCTCAATCGCGCCCATAACTCGTCCACGCCGGCAGCCCGTAGCTGCGGATCTTGTTCCGCACCGTTCGCAAGCTGACTCCCAGCATCTCCGCCGTGCGCGAACGGTTTCCACCGGTCGCCTCCAGCGTCATCTCCAAGAGCTTGCGCTCCATGTTTTCGAGCGAAACCCCGGGCCGCAGCTGGTCATCATTATTATTATTATTATTATTAAGCGAATCACGGAGCGAATCATCCGCGATCGGGTGCATCTTTGCCGCCTTCGAGGCAGCCGAAGCCATCTCCGCGCTCAAGCGGCAAAGGTGGGGATTTCCCAACTCCTCCAAACCCTCCGTCCCAATTTCCGATCCTGTAGCCAGCGCCACCGCGCGCCTCACGCAGTTCGCCAGTTCGCGCACATTCCCCGGCCACGTGTGACTTTCAAGCCGCGCCAGAAATTCCGCGCTCAGCGCCACGGTCTTCCCTTTCGCCGCATACAAATTGGCAAAGTGCTCCGCCAATTCGCGGACATCCTCTCGGCGCTCCCGCAACGGCGGCAGGCCCAACGCAATTACGTTCAACCGGTAATAAAGGTCCGCGCGGAATTGCCCCTCGCGCACCATCGCAGACAATGCCCGATTCGTCGTCGAGATCACCCGCAGATCCACGCGCACGCTGCGCGTATCCCCCAGCCGGTCGAACTCGCGCTCCTGCAGCACGCGCAACAACTTCGGCTGCAAGCCGAGCGGCATCTCGCCGATCTCGTCGAGCAGCAGCGTCCCCCGGTTGGCCAGCTCAAAACGCCCCGGCTTCGCCATCGTCGCCCCGGTAAACGCCCCGCGGCTGTAGCCAAACAATTCGCTTTCGAGCAGGCTCTCGGGAAACGCGGCGCAGTTGATGGCGACAAAGGCCCGCTCCCGCCGCGGGCTCAGCCGGTGAATCAGCCGCGCCACCAGCTCTTTGCCCGTGCCGCTCTCGGCTTCAATCAGCACATCCGCATCGCTCGCCGCCGCCTGCCGCGCCCGCTCGAGCGCCCGCAGCCACGCCGGGCCGCGCCCTACCAGTCCCTCCGCCGCATCCGCCTGGGCCTTCGCTTGCGCGCTCGCCTGAGCCAGCGTGCGTTCCGCCGCCTGCTCCAGCCGCTCGAACGAAACCGGCTTCACCAGATAGTCGCAAGCCCCGCCCTTCATCGCCGTCACCGCATCCGGCACGCTGGCAAACGCGGTCAGCAGAATCACCGCCGTATGCGGCGCCAGCATCCGCGCCTCGCGCATCACGGAAAAACCATCCGCGCCGGGCATGCGGATGTCGGTCACCACCAGCGGATGCAGAGCGCGCCGAAACTTCTCCAGCGCCTCCTCCGCACTCCCCGCCGTGTCCACCCGCCACTCCCGCCGCAAAAAGTGAGCCTCCAGCGCCGCCCGCATCCCCGGCTCATCGTCCACCACCAACACTCGATTCATCACGCCTCCGCGATACCTCTGTGTTCCCCAGCGCCCTCTGGGTTCAGTATTCCTCTGTCGATCGTCGTCAACCGACGGCGTCATTCCGAAGCCCCGCGTTTTCACCAGCGGGGCGAGAGCCTGCCCTGAACTTGCCGAAGGGAATCTCCCGCGCAACTACGTTCTGCGCGTACGGGGGTGCGGGTGCGCCCAAAGCGAACCTCAGCGTGAAGCATGCTCCCCCACCCGCCTGGTTTTCCGCCCGCAACGTCCCGCCATGCTGCTCCACAATCTTTCTGCAAACCGCCAATCCCAGCCCCGGACTCCCGGCCCGCGTGCTGAATCCCGGCTCGAATATTTTCTCGACGGATTCCATCGGCAATCCCAGCCCCGTGTCGCTCACGCAGATTTCAGGCCCGACCAAATCTCCCTCGCGCAGCATGACTCCGGCAACCTCCACGCGCCCTCCGCCCGGCATCGCCCGAAACGCGTTCAGCACCAGGTTCAGCAGCACCTGCTCCAGACGATGGCGATCGGCGGGCAACAACACTCCCTGCAGCCGGTTCGTCACCGACAACTCGACCCCCGCCTGCCGCGCCATCGGCGCCAGAAATCCCTCGGCCCAGTCGAGCAACGCGCCGAGATCGGTGAGCACACCCTCGGGCGCGGGCAGGCTGTGAAAATGCAAAACATTATTCACCGTCGCCGCCAGCGTCCGCAGCCCCGCCTGCACGTGCTCCACCCAGCCGCGGCACTGCGCGGAAAGCGCGGACGAGGCCAGCAATCCGGCGAACAATTCCAAGCTGCCCAGCGGATTGCGAATCTCGTGCGCGAGAACCGCCGACATCTCCGCCAGCGCCTGCTCCCGCCGATTTCTTTCCCGCTCGTGAATCAGTTTTTTCGCGTCGCTCACATCGCGCAGAGTGAAAATCGATTCCCGATCGCCATCGTCTTTGTTTTTGTTTTTCCTCTTACCCGGCTCCGCCGCTTCGACCGGAGCGTGCCGCGCCGCCAGCCACCGCTCGGAACCGCTTTCGCCGGGAAAGCATTGCTCCTGCTCCCCCCAGACGGAACGGGTACGATCCAGCAGATCGCGTAACTCGCCGGGCAGCTTGACGAGCGATTCGAACGATGGCGAGTCGACAGAGGGCGATTCAAACGTTGAAACCGAAGGCCCTCCTTCGGTCAGAGACCGCAACAGCCGCCGCCCCTCGGGATTGATCCGCGAGATCGACCCATCCGCCTTCACCACCAGCACTCCGCACGGCAGCCCGTCCAGCACGCGATCGAGATGCTGGCGCATTTCACGGTTCTCTTCGAGGCTGCGTTCGAGGCCGGCATGGCTGGCTGCCAATTCCCCGCGCAGCCGCGCCACTTCCGAGCGCAACATGGCGTACGACCGTTCCAGGGAATCGGCCGTTTCCGCAAAAGAGCGGAAGGCCTGCAACAGAACTTTTTCATCTTCGCCAAACACCGCAGCCGCAACCGCCGGCTCGGGAAGCGCGATAGGCAAAGACGTCATGGTTGTAGGCAAGGTTTGCACGGCTGGGGCCAGTGGAGGGTGGGGCTGGCTAAGATTCCTCTCAACTGGCCAGCGTGGCGCACGAATGGTTGCGTCCGGCCGGTTGCAGATGCGCGTGCTGGAAGGGAAAGTAGAGATGCTCGCTCGCCACCGTGTCCGCATCCTCGACCAGAATCGACGCCCGCTCCATCACGTGCTGCAGCTCGCGCACGTTTCCCTTCCAAGGATGGGCTTCGAGAATCCGCATCGCATCGCAGCTCAAGCGCGGGCAACGCCCACCGATGGCCGTCGCCATGCATGCGAGAAAATGCTCGGCCAGCGGAATAATGTCGTCGCGGCGCTCGCTCAGCGGCGGCAGCTCCAGCGGAAACGCGGAAAGGCGGTAAAACAGATCCTCGCGAAACTCGCCCCGCCCCGTGCGCGCCGCCAGATCGACGTTGCTGGCCGCGATGACGCGCACATCCACCCGCGCCACCTCCGCCCCGCCCAGCCGCTGAATTTCTTTTTGCTCGAGGAAGCGCAACAGCTTCGCCTGCATGCCCAGCGGCAGCTCGCTGACTTCGTCGAGAAATAACGTTCCCCCATGCGCCGCCGCCACCCGCCCCGCCTGCGCCTGCACCGCTCCGGTAAAAGCCCCGCGCGCATAGCCGAACAACTCCGACTCGAGCAAGGCCTCGGGAATCGCGGCGCAGTTCACCGCCACGAACACTTTGCCCGCCCGCGGGCTGAGCAGGTGCAGCGCCCGCGCCACCAGTTCCTTGCCGCTTCCCGTCGGTCCCGCCACCAACACGGTGGTGGTGCGCGGCGCCACCAGCCGGGCCATGCGATAGACGCGCCGCATCGCATCGCTCGCTCCAATCATGCCTGGCAGCGGCTCGAACGCGAGCCCGGCGCCCGACTCGCGCACGTTGCCCACGGCTTCCGGCAGAAACGACAGCGGCGGCGAGCCTCGCTCCTTCTCCGCGCATTCCTGGTTGTCTCTGGCTTTGTCGCGATCGCCGTCTTGGTCGTCTTTTCGCCCGCCGGAAGGCGAGCCGGAGTCGAGCAGCACCACCTGCACCCCGGCGAAGCGGCGCTGAATAATCGCGATCAGCTCCTCGGTGTCGAGATCGGGCACGCGCCGGTCGAGAAAAAGCATCTGCCAGTCTCCGCTCTCCAGCTTGGCCAGAGCGTCGGCCCCTCCCATTGCCTGCTGCACCGGACGGCACCGTCCATTCAAGCGATCCACCACCTGCTCGCGGAACGCGCTGCTCGCGCTCGCAATCACCGCCCCGCCGGCCACCGCGGACATGCTGGGAAAACCCGTCATCGTGCTCATGCCTCTCTCCTGCTTTCTTTACTTTGAAAGGCCGCGGCTTTTTGCTTCGCAAAAGACCGGCGCCTTAAAAGCGGCGATTCGTATCAGGGTATACCTTCCGGCATACCGCAACTGCGACGTTGTGGATCGCGCCTTCCGGCGCTGCTTATCGAAGGGACCAGTGTATTTGCGCTCGCACTGGAAGCTTTTCTTGTCGTCTCCAAAGCACACCCCGGCGGAGTTCATTTATTCAACCGAACCGACACCCTCTCGCCGCGTCCGGCCGTCTGCCGTTCCCACGCCGCCCCACTTCGTTCGAGCTGCGCCTGCGCCATCAGCAACCCGATCTCGGGCCGCGAAAGCGCGGAGCGAGTTTCTTCCCCGGCCGTCTCCCACTGCACGCAAAAGCCGCCATCGTTCGCCGCGGGCAAAGCGTCAATCCGCAAAAGCGTGCCGCGCGATGCCAGAGCCAGAGCCGATTCGAGCAGCCGGAAAATTCCTTGCGCCACATTCGAGCGCCGCGCCTCCGCCGCGCTCAAGGCAGCGGGAAATGTGTCCGGAATGTTCACCTCGATATTCACCTGCTCCGCATCGGCCACCGGCTTCAACTCTTCCGATACTTCCCGCAAGAGGCCCCATAACTCGGCGCCCCATGCGATCTTCCCGTCCGAGATCCCCGGCGCAGCGATCTGCGTTTCGCCAATCTCCACCATCTCCCGCACCGCTTCCACCAGCGTGCGCATGCGTTCGGTGAGCGCAAGCCCATCGCGCAAATTTTTCACGTACTGATCGTTGGTTCGCGGCGAGGCCAGCGTCACTTCGAGCGAACACTGCAATCCCGTGAGCGGCTGGTTCAAAGCATGCAGCAACTGCGCCAGCGGAGTTCGTGCGGGTCCCGCTCCGACTTCGCGCGGCAACTCATCGGAAACCAGCGCGCGTTGCCGCGTGCCCGATGCACCCGCACTCACGCCGGCACTCCGGTCTCCCCGCGCAATTCATAACCGACTCCGCGTACGGTATGAATCAGCTTCCGCGGGTGCCCGTCGTCGACCTTTCTACGCAAATAGTTGATATAAACATCCACCACATTCGTTGTAGTGTCGAAGGTTAGGTTCCAGACGTGTTCTATGATCATGGCGCGGGAGACTTGTCTTCCCGCGTTGCGCATCAGATATTCGAGGAGGGAAAATTCTTTTGTCGTTAGATCGATGCGGCGGCCGGCGCGTTCGGCGTGGTGTTGCACGCGATCTAATTTCAGATCGTCCACTTCGAGGATGGACTCGGAGGGAAGATGACTGCGACGCAACAGGGCGCGGATTCTGGCGGAGAGTTCGCTGAAGGAAAATGGTTTTGGTAAATAATCGTCTGCGCCGGTGTCTAAGCACTGCACGCGGTCTTCTACTTTGCTGCGCAGGGTTAGCACTAACACTGGCAGACTTGGGCGCTTCAGGCGCAGGTGGCGGAGAACATTTACACCATCCATGCGGGGAAGATTTAGATCGAGCACGACCAGGTCGTAATCGACTTCGCTGCCCATGGTGCGGGCTTGTTCGCCATCAGGGGCGACATCGACGGTGTAGTGTTCGGCTTGCAGCCCCTGGCGCACGAAGTTGGCCAAGGCTGCGTCGTCTTCGGCTATCAAAATTCTCATAAGCTGGCCTTAATTACAGAGCCGATTCTAGTTAGAAAAAGCTGAAATGCGGCCGTTGTTGGCGCGCACGAAAGTTCGTGCTTCCGGGTATGGGGCGGGGTTCGGGAATGGGAGTGGGTTATTAGAGGTTAATCAGTGGAGAAAGGAGGAGTTGAGGCAGCGGCCTGCAGCGTAGCTTCGCTGCTGCCCGCGTTTCGGAATCCCACCCTTGCAACGTGCGCAAGGGTGGGCCACCCGCGTCCGCGCCTTACTTGGTCGTCTGCCCTTCGCCTTTCTCATGCCTTGCTGCAAATCGAGCATAGAGGAGTATCGTCAGAACCATGAGAATAGCTACCGCAGCCACTGTAATGCCCTTCGCGAGGCCAAACGCGTACGCGCCAACCGCGGTACCTGCGGCGACGATAGTCCAGCCAATGGAGTTCTCGTTTAGCCATCGCCTGCGCGTTTCTCCAGCACCCTGATCCGCATGTTCCCTGAATCTCCTGAGGAAGAGATTCAGGAGAACGGCTGCGACTAACCCAATAAGCCATCCTTGGACGCTAGTTTTCAGTCCGGAAATACCTTTGGCGTAATAGGCCCAGAGACCGCAGATTGCGCCAGCGATCGTCAAGACAGAAACAACAAAGCTGAGCCGATGGTAAGGTCGCATAAGTCACTCTCCTTACTGGCATTGAGAATTATACTGGGCCAGAGCAGCGCCATACTGCGCGTCCCTTTCGCCTTGTGCTTTCCCTAAGTCAAACATCCCCGCCAATATAACGCCAAGCTGGATTTCTGGGTTTCCCAGGGCAGCGAGTGCCCCAGCTCCACATCCTGGAAAGAAACCAACTCCGCCCGCGGACGCTCCAACAGCCCCGCCGATAACGCAGCCTGCAGTCGCAACGGTGCCTTCGCCGACTGCAACGGTCTGGAAGAATGGTTTCGAATAGCTCCAGAGCGACTGGTTGTTGGCGCTGAGAGCATCAACTTGCGCTTTCAGTTGGGCGCACTGCTGCTTTTGCTGGGGCGTCTGCTGCTTCGGATTGTTTGCGGCACCACAGGGGTTGGCAAGCGCATAGTAACAGGCATTATTGCCGCCCGGGCCGCCCGGGGCCTGGTCCTGCAAGGAGCCGGCTAGCACGTATGTACAGTTCCAGCAATTCGGGCCATCGTAGATGGCGCCGGAGGCGGGCGCGATTGCGACTAGCTGGAACTCGTCCCAGCTTGCACCGAAAGATGTCCCCTCGTTCATAAAAGCCCCGCAGCCGCCGGTCAATATTTTCTCCAGCGGCCAGCACGCCAGACCGGACGGATCAACGTTGCTCATCGGGTTTGTGGCGTAGGCATACTGATTCCACCCCGCTCCAGCCGGATCGGGTGAGAGCCAGCGGCCCTGGTTCTTTCCCGCAAACTCGCGGTCTGCGCGCTAATGAGCGAGGCAATTCTTGCATTTCCCAGCCAGTCTTTGTGCAGGAAGTCATTCTGGCCCCCGAGTTCCATGAACGTTCCGCCGCCGGGAGCGACCAGATAGGCCTCCGCTAGAGTTGTTCCCGACATTACGACTGTGCCGCCCTGCGTGTACCAATTTTCTTTATAGGTAGAATTCTTGCTGAACTCGACCATCCGGCCAAAGGCGTCGTAGGTGGCGCAATTGCCGTTCGTGCCACAGGCCGTCGAATTCAACGCGGGGCTGCTGCGGTTGCTGGGGCCTCCGTTGTTTGCGGCATCAACCCGCCGTTGCTCTGAATCGCTCCAGGATCAGAGGAAGCATGGTCTTGGCGATCAGAATGAAATACACAACGAGGGAACCCTTGTAGAACCAGGACTGTAGTGATTCGAGTCGAGTGTGCGCATCCTGCATATGTTCCGTAAGAAGCATCAGTGCCCCTAGGCTCACCGAAATCGAGGCCGCCAACGCCGACACGCGGATGACGCTGCAGGACATCGAATAATCCTCGGGGGACAGATTCTCGATGCCTATGCCAAATCTAAGTAGAGCAGTTGCCGCAGTGATCACAATCAGCAATAAACAGGAGAATACCGAGAACTGAACGAGCTGTTCTGGCTCGCCGTAGATCGAGAACTGGTGCAAGCTTAGGTTCGACAGTCCTTCCAGAACGAATGCGGGCAGGGCTGGCCACAACGCAACCAGATATTCCCTCGCCCGCAGCCTACCTCGCCCGAAGCGGGCGGAGACGGCTCTAACCACGACAAACGCAACCGCGAGCCAACCCATGTCAAAGCCTTTGTGCCACGTCAACAAAGACCACACCCATCCGGCCGCTAAACAGCCAAGCGCAGCCAATATCGTCATGGCCAAATCGAAAGGCCTGTTCACGTCTTCCTCTCCAGCCGGGACTCTAACCACCCCACAAGCAAGCGATTCCGCCGTGGATCAGACCGGTTCCAGCCCCCGCAATAGCACCCT
>Ga0208690_1000307_pt1 | contig 13805 bp, 12 predicted proteins | sample June2015DPH_16_1_2_FD_184712 | JGI IMG/M metagenome (GOLD analysis project Ga0208690, IMG submission 184712) | Peatland microbial communities from SPRUCE experiment site at the Marcell Experimental Forest, Minnesota, USA - June2015DPH_16_10... | ecosystem: Environmental > Terrestrial > Soil >...
CTCGCTCTTACACGTTTAAGGAGGTCTACTACTCCCCGGTCAGCTCCGAGACGGCGGTGAAACAACTGCGCGAGGCCAAAATCGATGGCTGAACCCGCGAAAGTTGAGCCCAGCGCCGAGATCGGGTTACGGGGCTCATTGCCATCGCCTCCGTCGCCGATGAGCAGCGCTCCATCGACTTCTTCCAGCGGTTGGGCATGAGACTGCGCAACAGTTTAAGAGTTGCCGGCGAGCTGCGTTGGGCGCACATCGAATGCGAGCAAGCGCATCGGATGCTTTCGCGCGCCGAAAATCCGGTTGCTGCCCGCCAGCGATCCGTACTCTTCGACCGCTACGCGCCGAATCTCATCGCCTTGCGGCAACCCTTGATCGCGGCGGCAGGGAGCGTATCGCCGGGTACTTACCCTCAATACATGCCCAAGGGCGAAGTTAGGTTGGAAGATCCCAATGGTTACTGTTTGCGGATCGGCCAGGCGGATTGATAGAGTTCGCGTGAAAATGCAGGTCTCCTTTGCGTTCACCGCGCCTGCGCGTGCTCACCGCAAGCCCACCAACTCGGGGACGGATTGAATCAGCTTTGCGGAGTCGAAACCCACGCCGTCTTTGAACACCAGTTCAACCTTCTCCACGTTTTCAATCTTCTCCGCCGGATTGCCGCCCAACACTACCAAATCGGCGGCCTTACCCGGCGCGACCGATCCGATGCTCGCCTCTCTGCCCATGTAGATTGCCCCATTCAGCGCGGCAATGCGGATCGCCTCGACCGGCGAGAAGCCGGCCTCAACCAGCAACTCAATATTGCGCTGATCTCCGAAGCCCGGCACCACGCCGCCGTAGCCGCTGGGGTCGCAGCCCGCCATCAGCAGTCCGCCGGCGGCCACAAACTCGCGCTCAAAGTTCATCTCTTTTTTCAGCATGGGCCCGCCCAGGTCGCGCTCCGCCATCTGCGAGCGGCCTAACAGATACTCCTTTGCGGCTTGCGGCGAGAGCGTCTTGAGAGCCGCGCTCTCGCGCTCCATGGGCGGGCGATTCGACCCGAAGGTCTCAATCACCGCCAGCGTCGAGGTAATGGCCACGTGGTGCGCTACCAGCTCGCGGATCGTCTCCCGCACCTCGGGCCCATCCACCACCACATTTTTCTCGACATCAGTCAAATTCGCCACAAATCCGGGACACTCGTCCGGCTTCTTCCCCGGGAAGAACTCGGTATCGACCGACAGGCCATGTTCCAAGTTATCGATGCCCAGCGCGGCGGCCTGCCTGAATCCGATGGAGCAAAGGTGCCCGGTAATTTTGAGCCCGTGGGCGTGAGCGCGGTCGATGGCCGCCTTCAGCTCGTCAGCGGTGAGGTAATTGTAGGCCTTGAACGAGGTCACACCCTCGGCGGCCCAATAATCCACGGTGCGCGCCGCGTCGGCCGCATCCGCAAGCGTGTGCATCTGGAGCGCGAAGGTGCCTTTGCCCTCCAGGTAGGGGCCGGTCACGTCGAGTTTGGGTCCGGGCAGCAGGCCTGCGTCGATCTCTCGCCTCAGTTCCAGGTCGGTGTAAGGCTCCACGCTACCGGCAGTTCGCGCCGTGGTCACGCCGCCCGCCAGGTAGAGGCGCGGAGCGCTGTCCGCGGCCTCGCCATAGAACCCGACTCCACTCTGGGGTTGCTGCGGCGTGGGATAAAAAAGATGTTCGTGCATGCCGACCAGGCCGGGGATCACGGTCTTTCCGGTCATGTCCAGCACCTTGGCGTTGGGCGGATATGGGCTGTGCGCGCTGGCGGCTTGGACAGCGGCGATCTTGCCGGCGGCGATATCGATGCGCATATCTTCCTGGGACGCGGAGCCGGTGCCGTCGATAAGCCGCACATGCTCCAGCACCAGCAGCGGCGCCGCTTCCTTCACATAGGGCGCAAGCGGAGAAGGCTTCTGCTGCGCCGCCGAGGTCAGGCTCAAGGACAGGCTCAAGCACAAGGTAATGCACGGAATCGCAGTTCGCTTCGCAATCAGCATGGATGGGGCCGTCCGGAATGAGAGTGGATTCAGTTCTCACTTATACACTTGCCGGCGCTGCTGAAGAATAGAGGACTGCGCTTTTAAAAAATACCCTCTATGGCCTGCCCCCGGCGCGCCGCAGCACGTTGCTCACCTGAGTATTGTTTCGCGCGTGAGCCCAGGTGAGCGCGGTGTATCCGTCGCGGCTGCGCAGATTCACATCCGCTTTCGCGGCCAGCAACGCCTTCACCACGTCCGGATTAGCTTTCGGGTTCTGGCAAGCCAGGATCAGCGCAGTCTGCCCGCCCTGGTCGAGAGCGTTCACGTTGGGATGAGGATTGCCAGCCAACAACTGCTGCACTGTTTGCAAGTCGCCATGCGCGGCCGCCCGCATCAGATCGGTCTCGTCGGGATCTTCCAGAATCTCCCCGCCGCTGCCGAGCGCGACCGGCCAAGCCATGGGAAGAATTCTGGCCAGCTTAATACTCAACTCCCCATTCATCGCTCGCCAGTCGTTCACTCTGAAATAGCCGCGCAGCACCGGCTGAATCTCGAGGGCAACAATCGAATTCAGGAGCGGACCGCCGGCCGGCTGCCCACTTCCCGAAGCGTCATCGGGGGACTGCAAGCGGAACGCGGTAAAGCCGTCGGATGAATTCCATTCAAAGTGTGCATCCAAATCGCGAACCATGCCGACGGAAAAGACCCAGATCAAAACGCAAATGACCAGCAGCGCCGCGACTCGGTAAGGCCAAGCTCGGCGGCCGGCGAAATGCGAGGCAATCGCCGCCGCGCTCGCCACCAACGCCAGCGCTTCCGTCAACCAGCCCGCGCCCATGAGAACCTGACCCACGTTATTCCACCAGCGCAGCCGCCAATCGAGAAAGCCACCCTCGTCAAAATGCCAAAAGGGATTGAGATGCAGAAGTACCAGGCCCAGGATGAACAGCACCGCTCCGGCCTCCAGGCCACCGACCACCCAGGAGGTGCGACGGACGTGCTTCGCCGTGGAACTGAGCATGAGGATCGATTTCTACAATAGAGAGTTTAGCGGGAGTGCGGAATACGGGGAACCAAGGCCGACACTAAGCGCGATGCGCGGGCATCGATAGAACTCGCACTGAGAAACTCGCATCGAGGAGAGAAGAGGAGAGGAGAGGAGAGAAGAGAAGAGAAGAGAAGAGAAGAGAAGAGAAGAGAAGAGAAGAGAAGAGAAGAGAAGAGAAGAGAAGAGAAGAGAAGAAGAGAAGAGCACGCCGGTTGCTGACGCATTACTGCACGCGCGCGGCCTTGGTCTGCGCGGCGGGGCTGAGCGCGATCTGCAGAGCTCCCGCCGCTTCCGCGGCAACCGGCGGCGAGAAAAAATATCCTTGTCCCAGGTCGCAGCCCAGTGCGCGCAGGCTCTCCAGTTGCTTGGCGGTTTCAATGCCTTCGGCAATCACCTGCAATTTTAACTTGCGCGCGAGCATCAGCAGCAGGTCGACGGTCTCATAAGCGCCGCGGTCGGCCAGCATCTCTCCGACGAGCGAGCGGTCGATCTTCAAGGCTTCGATGGGAAACTGTCGCAGCCCGCTCAGGGAGCAATCTCCCGCTCCGAAGTTATCGATGATCACTCCGATGCCCAGATGCTTAAGGTAAGAAACCACCGTGATCGTCAACTTAGGGTCCGCTGCGGCCACATCCTCCGTCATCTCCAGTTGTAGCCTTGAAGGTTCGACACCGCTCTCGCGAATGGCCGACTGCAAATCCGGCACGAAGCGCGCATCGGCAAATTGCTTGGCCGAGAGATTGACGCTAATATTCACCGCCGCCAGGCTTGGATCCTTCTGCTCCCAGGCGCGCAACTGCCGGCACGCCTGCAAGATCAGCCAGTGCCCGGTCGCCGAGAGCAAGCCCACGTCTTCGGCGGCATCGATAAACTTATAAGGCGAAATCAAGCCTTGTTCCGGATGCTGCCAGCGCAGCAGCGCCTCAAATCCAGTGATCTGCTTCGTGTCTAATTTCACGATCGGCTGGTAATAGACGCGAAACTCGTTCTTCGCCAAAGCCTCTCGCAATTCCGATTCCAGCTGCAGTCGATTCACGGCCCGCGTGTGCATGGCTTCATCAAACACTTCGCAGCGCGCGCCTCCCAAGGTTTTGGCCCGCCGCACCGCCACGTCGGCATCCTGCAGAAGTTGGTCCGCACGCTTGTGGGCGGGATTGCTCAAAGCAATGCCCACGCTCACCGAGGCCCGAACCTCGCGCCCTTTCACTACGAATGGCGGAATCATGGCGCCGAGAATTCGTTTCGCGGCCCGCATAGCGTCGCTGGGATCGGTAACTCCTTCGAGCAGCATGGTGAATTCATCGCCTCCCATGCGCGATAACACAGGATGTTTTCCCGGGACCTCTTCGATCACGCGGGAAATCGTATCCTCATCGCGCAGGCAAGTTTCCATACGCCGGCCTGTCTCTGCGATCACCTCGTCCCCGATGGCCGTGCCCAGCGTGTCGTTGAGCGCTTTGAAACCGTCCAAATCCGCAACCAGCAAAGCGTATTGGCGATCCGGAGTGCGCTGCGAGCGCTCGAATAAATTCTGCAGGCGATCGAGAAAAAGCCGCCGATTGGGCAGTCCAGTCAGGCCATCATGAAAAGAATTGTGCTCGGCTAATTCCTCGGCTCGTTTGCGATCGGTGACGTCGCGATTCACGATCACCAGCTTGGCAACGTCGCCGTTTTCGTCGCGGATAGTTCCGGCCATCGACTCCAACACGCGCCAAGTCCCGTCTTTGTGCCGGATGCGATACTCCAACTTTCTGCCCAAGCCCGTGCTCCGCGCTTCTTGCGCCGCCTGCAACACGTTGAAACGATCCTCGGGATGAATCTGATCGAACGCCGAAGTGGCGCTGAGTTCCGCGGCGGAATACCCCAGAATTCTTTTGTAAGCCGGACTGTTGTAAAGCCGCCTTCCTTTCACATCCACCAGCGCTATCATGTCGGCCGCATTTTCCGTCACAATCTTGAAGAGCTCGTCGCGTTTCTTCGCCTCGCGCTCGACCTGATAGACGCGAAATTGCAGATAGACGGCGAGCGCCGCCAAAACCCCCAGAGCGATCCAATTCCAAGCCGGCACCATGGCGCGAAAAGACTCCTCCTGCAGAAGCCATCGGCAAAGTCGCGCAGCTACGGTATTCGTCAGTTCTGCACCGAAGTGCTGGAAAGGTTACGCCGGGAAAGGCGATGCGGGAAAAAACAATGGAGCAAAGAAAATGTGGAAAAGCCAATGCGGAAAAGAAAATGTGGAGACAGCCGCCCTCCGCTGTCCGTCGAGCGCAGCTCGACCGCTTTTCCGGCCCGCGATGTCAAACTCCACGACAGCCAGAAGCTGAGACAAATCCTTCACAACCATTGATAATGTCACCATGTCGTCCGAGAAGACGATCCGTCGCCTCAAGACCTACGCCGGCGCTCAGGGCTGGGTCTACCAGTACTACTTCGTCGGCAAACGCTCCGCCCTCGGCGACGACCCCGAAGCCCCAGCCACGGAATTCGTCTTCGACGTAACTTCCGATCGAAAGCTCACCTTCGCGGTTAGCATTTTTCTTCCCGAGAGATCGGCGACCGCTTGGGCCGCACACCACGCTCGCCCGCTCACCGAAAACGAGCAGTACGCCGCCGCCAAGCTGCGCCTCTTCAGCGCCTTCGACGAACTGGAAGATATGAAAGCCCAAGGCCGCCGGCTGGTGCTCGATGCGGCCACGCTGGACCAGACCCTGACAAGCCTGGGAGTGGAATGAAGCTGTAGCGACCGGCCACAGTTTGCGCGGACACTCTTGCTGCTTTTGCTTTTGCCAGTAGTGTTCAAGTTCCCGCGGCACGATCGTAGCGCCGCCGCCCGGCGGCCGTCCGGCGGGCATCACGCCCGCCGCGCCGAGGGCGAGGACGCCCCCTCGGCAAGCTCGGGCAGGCCGGCGCTACCTAACCGCCCCCAGCAATCTAGCGCACTACCCATTTTGCTTTTGCCTTTGACTCTACCCGCGCTCCATAAGTTATGCTTTGCGGAAGCCGTTTGTCGTTCCCTCGCTCCCGGAGGTGCCGCATGAATCGCTCAGGCCTTCTACCCCGACGCAGTTTCCTTGCTCGTAGTCTCTCTGGTCACCATGACGCTCGGTTGCGGCGGCTCCTCGACCCGCACGCTGCCATCCATTTCCATCAGCCCAACTGTCGGCAACGCCCCGCGGCGAGTCCAGAGGTCAAGTTTGTTGCCACCGGAACTTTCAGCGCGCCACCCGTGACCGTAACTCCACTGCCGGTGAATTGGAGTGGAAGCTGGTCAGGTGTCCCGCTGTGGTGCACTCCCGAAGGCTGCGCGGGCATGAACCCCACCGGGGTGGCAGTGTGTTTTTCGACGTCCTCGGGAGTGATCATCACCGCCAGCGCTCCCAGCGACCCCAAGCTTCCTCTCGACGCCAAGAATGTACCGATGGTCTCCGGCACCGCGACCCTCAATTGCGAATAGACTGCCGGCCGGAGAAGGCAATCGATCAGGGCGCGAGGCTTTCATCCACCCTGTGATGCCCATCACACTCGCCCGTGATGCTCACCGTTTCTCCCTGCCCACTCTCTGTGCAGAATATAATGCGTGGATGGCAACAGGGTGCTGGGGATTCAGTGGAAGACTGTCGGGGAACTCCGCGTCCCGTAAGGGCTTGCATTCAGCTCAGCCAACTCTGATACTTACCTGACTTTATGGCTTTGCTTTGGCTTCGCTTCGCGCTGGCTTGCTACTTCATCGGCCTGATCTACGCGTTCTTCGCGCTCAGCCGCACCAGCGACCTTTTCAGCCGCATCGCGCTTCATGCCGCCAGCCTCGGCATGGTCTTTCATTTCGTTTCGCTGGTCGAGCTTTTTCTTTCCGGCCATGTGGTCTGGGCTTCGGTGCACAACGGGGAATCCCTCCTGGCGTTTTTTTCCATGACATTTTTCATGCTCATCTACGCCATTTATAAAACCACGTCGCCAGGCGTGGTCGTGTTTCCCGTGGTGTTTTTCCTGACCTTCGTCGCCGCCATCGACGAGCAACCCGTGCTGCAAATGGCTTTTGTGCAGCATAAAGGCTGGCTCATCGCGCACATCATCCTGATCTTCACCGGCTATGCCGCGCTCGTGCTCAGCTTCGGCGCCAGCCTGCTCTACCTGCTGCAGGAGAGCCGGCTCAAAGCCAAAAAGCCCAGCAGCCTGATTTCTTTTTTGCCCGCCCTCGAAGTCATCGACCAGATCGGCTATCGTTCTCTGCTGCTTGGCTTTCCGTTCATGACGCTGGGATTGATTACCGGCTCAGTGGTGGCGATGTCCACCTACGGCCACGTCGACTTCGCCGATCCCAAGATTCTGTTGTCGATTCTGATGTGGGTCGTCTACATGATCATGGTCGTCACCCGCTGGAACTCGGGCTGGCGCGGCCGCCGCGCCGCCGTGCTCGCGACCTGCGCCTTCGTGGCCGCGATCGTGGCCTGGGCCGCCAACTACTTCTCGACCATCCACAGGTTCGCCTCATGAGATATCAGCTCATCGGCGTGAATCACAAGAGCGCGCCCCTTGAGGTGCGCGAGCGCCTCGCCATCCCGGAATCGCGCCTGCCCGATTGCTGCCGCGATCTCACCGCTCATCCCGGAATCGAAGAGGCCATGATCATCTCCACCTGCAACCGCGTCGAGATGATTACGCACACCACCAACGGCTCCGCCGACCTGCGCGGCTTCCTGCACGAGCACTTTCACCTATCGGCCGAAGAGTTGGACGCGCACCTCTATGAGTTCCGCGAAAAAGATGTGGTCCGTCACGTTTTCCGCGTGGCTTCGAGCCTCGATTCCATGGTGGTCGGCGAAGCCCAGATTTTAGGCCAGGTGAAAGAGGCCTATGCCACGGCCCGCGCCGTGGGCGCGGTACGCGGCCAACTCGATCAGCTCTTTACCCGCGCCTTCGCCGTCGCCAAACGCGTGCGCACGGAGACCGCGGTGGGATCGTCTTCGGTTTCGATCGCGTCAGTCGCGGTCGAACTGGCTAAAAAGATCTTCGGCACTTTGCAAGGCAAGAATGTTTTCATCGTAGGCGCAGGCAAGATGAGCGAACTCGCGGCCCGCCACCTCATGGCCCACGGCTGCGCCTCGATCTTCGTAGCCAATCGCACCTACGAGCGCGCCATCGGACTCGCCCAGCGCTTCAACGGTCAGGCCATCAAGTTCGAAGACCTCTACAACTCCTGCGACCGTGCCGATATCGTCATCACCTCAACCGGCTCGCCGAAAGCGATCTTCCGCCGTGAGCACGGTGAACAATTCCTCGCCCGCCGCAAGAACAAGCCAATGTTCTTCATCGACATCGCCGTCCCCCGCGACGTTTCGCCGGAGATGGCGAAGCTGGACGGCATTTTCGCCTACGACATCGACGACCTGCAGCAAGCCGTAAGCACCCACGTAGCCGACCGCCGCCACGAAGCCGAACTAGCCGAGGCAATCATCACCGGCGAAGTCGAGCGCTTCGAAGCCAGGCTGCACACGCTGGATGTGGTGCCGACGATCGTGAGCCTGCAAGATCATTTGGAAACGATCCGCCAAGCCGAAATCGACCGAGTACGGGGCCGCATGGGCCCGCTAACGCCCGAACAAGAGATGGCCGTCGAAGCGTTGACCCGCGGCATCATCAACAAGGTCATGCATACGCCGATCACGACGCTGAAGACTGCCGCCCGCGAGGCCGAAGCTACCACTGTGATCGATGTGGTGCGCAGGCTGTTTAATCTGCATGACAAGGAAAAAGGCCCGGCGTCGCAGGCAGCAAGAGAATCGCCAGGTAAGAAAGAAGGAGAGACCCGCCACTGAGGCGGTCGCGAAGCGACGAAAAACTACAGCCCACGGCGTAAGCGTGGGTACGATCGAAAATCAGAGTCCAGTCCAGGAGGGGCGAAAGACACCGGTCAACGACCGACTGTAAGCGTGAAGCTGCGTCCATGGGGAATGTTTGGGACATTATGAATTGCTTAAACCGCGGCCGCCTTTTGTTTTTGTTCCCCTTGCGCGGGGTCCTCCACTATGCCTAAGCTCCGCATCGGCTCCCGCGGTTCGCAACTCGCCCTCTGGCAATCCAACCACATCTCCGCCCTTCTGCGCGCGCGCGGCCACGAAGTTGAAATCGAAATCATCCACACCACCGGCGACAAAATAACCGACGTCGCTCTGGCCATGGTCGGCACCAAGGGCATGTTCACCAAAGAAATTGAAGAAGCCCTGGCTGCCGGACGCGTCGATCTGGCGGTGCATTCGTTGAAGGACTTGCCCACCGAACTCCCACCCGGATTCCAAATCGCCGCCATCACCGAGCGTCAAGATCCGCGCGACGCCTTCTGCTCGCGCCACTATTCGCAAATCGAAGAGCTGCCGCAAGCCGCGCGCGTAGGCACGTCCAGCTTGCGCCGCCAGGCGCAACTCAAAGCCATCCGCCCCGATCTCCACATCCATCCCCTGCGCGGCAACGTCGACACGCGCCTGCGCAAGCTCGAACAAGGGGAATACGACGCCATCATCCTCGCCTCGGCCGGCCTGAAGCGCCTGGGCAAAACGGAGTTGATAAAACAGATCATCCCCGCCGAAATCATGTGCCCCGCCGCCGGTCAAGGCGCGCTCGGCATCGAAATCCGCCAAGGCGACGCCGCCACGCGCGATCCTCTCGCGTTCCTGAACGATCCCGCCGCCCGCGCCGCCACCACCTGCGAGCGCGCCCTCCTCAACCGCCTCGGCGGAGGCTGCCAAGTTCCGATCGGCGCATTTGCCGAAGTTCGCAACGGCAAACTTCATCTTGAATCCATCGTAGCCGACCCCGACGGATCCAAAATGCTCCGCGACTCCCGCGACGGAGACGATCCGGTAAGGCTCGGCAACGACGCGGGCGCAGACCTGCTCCGCCGCGGCGGCGACGAAATCCTAGAAGGAGTCTACGGCCGCGGTCTCGCCGTCCCACCCCAACCGTGATCCCAGCTTACCCATGAAAAGCGGCGGCGTCCTCCTGCAACTTCTCGGCGGCACCAAGAATTCCCGCGCACTCCGCCGCTGGATCAACCTCTGGCCGCCCTTTCTAGGCGCTGGCATTCGCGTCGCCCGTATCGCCCCCGACATGAAATCGATCGACGTCGAGATGAAGCTGCGTTTCTGGAACGCCAACTATGTAGGCACGCACTTCGGCGGATCCCTCTTTGCCCTGACCGACGCCTTCTATATGCTGATGCTGATGGCGAACCTGGGCCGCGACTACATCGTCTGGGACAAAGCCGCGACCATCCGCTACCGCAAGCCGGGGCGGGGAACCGTGCGCGCAGAATTTCGTTTATCCGATAGCCAGATCGAAGACATTCGCGAGAAACTAAAGACGCTGTCAAAGTACGAGCCCGTATTCTTAGTGGAAGTAAAAGACAAAGCGGGCGTAGTAATTGCCGAAGTAGAGAAGCTCCTGCACGTAAAAAAGAAGCCGGATCCCGCGCGGCCCAAGCCGCAAAGCGGCGAAACGATGTAGAGCCCACAGCGTAAGCTGTGGGAACTGCCGGCCAGCATGAGGCAAGCCCTGAAGGGGCGAAAGAAAATCAAACTGTGTACATCCCCGAGCACTTTCGCGAGCGCCACCACGACGACACCATCGCCTTCATGCGGGCGAATCCTTTCGCGATTCTGATCTCATCCACCGAAGACGGACCCTTCGCCACCCACCTCCCGCTCTCGGTCCACGAAGAGGAAGAGAAACTCATCCTGCGCGGGCACGTAGCCAAAGCCAACCCGCACTGGCGCTATCTCGAACAACACCCCGAGTGCCTGACCATTTTTCACGGACCCCACTCCTACATCTCGCCCAGCAACTATACGAGCGTCGAAAGCGTCCCCACCTGGAACTATGGAGCAGTGCATGTCTACGGTAGTGCGCGGGTCTTTTCCACCGAGCAAGATTTGCACGGCATGCTGAATGAGCTGATGGGAATCTTCGAGCCTGCCTATCGCGAGCAATGGGAAGGCCTGAGCCCGAGCTACCGCGAACGCATGCTGAGCCACATAGTTGGTTTTGAAATCGCCGCCGCAAAAGTTGAAGCCAAATTCAAGCTAAGCCAGAATCGGACTAAACAAGAGCAGGCGAATGTCATAACATCGCTGGAGAAAGCGCAGGACACGGCCATCTCAGGCGTAGCCCGCCTGATGAAAGCGCAACTGGGAGAGAAAAAATGAGCTGCTGTGGGGCGGGTACTCCCGCCCCCCGAATCTAACCATGAGCAAGACAAAGCACCGCCCGTTGATCGGAGTTCGTGTGCTGGTAGGCCGCGCCCGCCATCAGGCGGGAGCGCTATCGACCGAACTGAGCAAACTAGGCGCAACCGTGCTGGAAATCCCCTTCATAGAAATTCGCAAGCCCCGCTCTTTCAAGCCGCTCGACGAAGCGCTGAGCAATCTCCCCGGTTACGATTGGCTCATCCTGACCAGCGTGAACGGAGTCGACGCCATGTGGGAGCGCCTGGAGAAGCTGAAGCTCGGTGGCGTGCTTCATCGGGAAGGGCGCGACCTCACTCATGCCGTAAAGGCCGCGAAGAAAAAATCGCGATCTGCAGCTGCGACCTTGCACATAGCCGCCATTGGTCCTGCCACACAAAAAGCCATCGAAGGGCGCGGCGCCAAAGTAGCCGTTGTCCCGAAAGAATATGTGGCCGAATCCGTGGTCCGCAGCCTGCGCGACCGAGTGAAGGGTAAACGCGTACTGCTGGTCCGCGCCAAAATCGCTCGCGATGTAATCCCCCGCGAACTGCGTCAGGCCGGCGCGCTCGTGGATGTGGTAGAAGCTTACGAGACCGTGGTGCCGCGAAGCTCGCGATTACGCCTGCGCAAGGCACTGGCCCATCCCCGCCGCCGTCCTCACGTAATTACCTTCACCAGTTCTTCCACGGTAAAGAACTTCGTGGCGCTGCTGGGAAAACAGAAGCCATCTTTTGCAGGTACTCTTTTCGCCTCGATCGGCCCGGTGACCTCCGCCACCCTGCGCGAACTGGGTTTGCCGGTGGACATCGCCGCAAAAGAATTCACCATCCCGGGCCTAATCGAAGCCATCCGAAAAAGTGTGAGCTCTCAATCCCGACGATGAAAGCCGGGAAGAACACAGCAGCCATCTTCTCCGCAACCTCCGCGCGCAGTTCTCCGGAGCCCTCCGCCTTAAGGTGTTTTTCGCCGCCGCCGTAAAATCACTGTTCGGTCAGCGAGCAACTGCAATCCGCAGGCTGCACGTGAGCCAAGAGAAAGTCAGCAACCCGTTGGTAAGCGTCGATCTGATTCTCCACCCGCGCGAAACCATGGCCTTCGTTTTCGTAAATCTTGTAGTCGACGGTTCCGCCGCGCTTCTTGATGGCATCGACGACCTGCTGCGTTTCTGATTTGGGGCAGCGCGGATCGTGTCCTCCGGCAAGCAACAGCAAAGGCGCTTTCACCTGATCGATAAAGTTGATCGGCGAGCGCTCTTCGTAAAGCGTCTTATTCTTCACCACATCGCCCATAGTCGCCAGATCCGATTGCTGCAGCACCGGGTCTTCATTTTCAATTTCCGTGAACCAGTTCACGAAAGGAACAATCGGCACGCCCGCAGCCCAAACCTCGGGAGCCTTCGTCACCGCCATCATGCTTAGATAGCCGCCATAACTTCCGCCCATCACGGCGATCTTCTTCGGATCGAGATGGCCAGTCTGTTTGATCCAATCGACTCCCGCCAAGACGTCCTGCAAATCGCCCCCGCCCATGTCGAACAGATTCGCCTGCTGGAATTCCTTGCCGTAGCCGGTCGACCCGCGATAATTCGGCGCCAGCACCATGTAGCCCTGATTAGCGGCGTACTGCACGAAGCGGTTGAACGAATTCATAGTCTGAGACGTAGGCCCGCCGTGAACATAAACGATGGCCGCGTTCTGCCCGTTCCGCGCCATGTTGTAGGGCACGTAAAGAAACGCCGAGATGGTCCACTTGCCGTCGCGGCTGGGATAGTGCACCAGGTAAGGCTCAACCATATCCTCCGAGCGCACTCCGCCCACGAGCGAATGAGTAACCTGATGCGATTTGCTGGTGGCCAGCGTGTAAACCCAAAGATCGCCGGGAGCGGAAGGGCCGTTGTGATAATAGAGCAGTCGCGAGCCATCTTTGGTGAAAGCGGAATGCCCGCCGGCGGGCTCATTCACGCCCTTGGCAATCGGCAGGGATGTGGACTTGCCGGTTGCAAGATCGTGCAGAAAGATTTCTTCATTGCCATCGACGTTGGCGGTGAAGGTGATGTGCTTGCCGTCAGGCGAAAACTCGCCGCCCCGAATTTCCCAGTTGTCGCGGGTGAGCCATTTAATCTTATCTGGAACCACGTATCCGCTTCGTTCACCGTTCATACCGATGCCAAGCAGACCTATGTTGTCGTACCCATTTTCCGCATTGGACGTGATCAGCAGATAGTCCATGTCCTTCGCCATTCCGCCGGGTGAGACATCAGTTGCGAAATAAAGATGCTCTCCTTCATGAGGCGTAAGCAGCGTGCTCTTTTCTGTCGCCACATCCGCGATAAAGATGTTCGAATCGGTCCCCTTAGCCTGCTCCCTGGTATAAACGATGTACCTTCGATCTCGCGACCAGATGGGATTCACATTCCGCATGTCCTGCGCGGTGTTCGCCGTAAGATGCTTCACCTCGCGCATCACCGTGTCGTAAATATCGATTTCAACCGCCGCTGAAGTCTTCGGCTTCACCAGATAAGCCAAGTAGCGCCCGTCCGGCGACCAAGTCGGATCG
>Ga0208690_1000308_pt1 | contig 13792 bp, 8 predicted proteins | sample June2015DPH_16_1_2_FD_184712 | JGI IMG/M metagenome (GOLD analysis project Ga0208690, IMG submission 184712) | Peatland microbial communities from SPRUCE experiment site at the Marcell Experimental Forest, Minnesota, USA - June2015DPH_16_10... | ecosystem: Environmental > Terrestrial > Soil >...
AACTCGCGTTATGAGGCGTTGGTGAAACGAGAGTTCTGCGCGGGGCGTTGCTAATGTCCAGCGGAAGGGAGCTTGGCCGTGTTCGCTGAGCCATTGATCGAAAGGTATTTTTTCGAACGCCGGATCCAGCGAGTCGCGCTGATCGGATGCTCGGGCTAGCAGGGCGGCGCTGAGGATAACAAAAGCGAAACTTCGGACCACTCAACCACTGTGCCACAGTGGAGGGCTCACCGATTCCTTACGGCCGCGGCTCGTTGAACGACGCGGCGGTTACCGGCAGCGATTTTACTACAATTACCGTGGGATCAATGATCGCAAAACGCGGAATCGCCGTGGGCGCCGGGTGCGCGGTGGTCGGCGTTGCAAACTTTGCATTCGGGTCAATATAAAATGGCGCCAGTAGCGGCAGCACAGCCGCTACATGCAATGGACCGCTCACCAAAACGGGAACATCGGCATATTCGTTGAGGAAGGGGTCGGAGTACAGTACTTCATACACAACTTCTCCAATGTTATGAATCGCGCTGGTGGTGCCAGGCGCTGCGCTAAATGCGCCAGCGCCCTCGGGATCAGTGAGCGTGGCAACCATCACACCCGTGGTGACGCCTGGCGTCCCAACAGGGTGCAGGTAAACGACGTTGGGAACCACCACGGTTTCCCCGATCGCGCCGAATACCAGCGCAATCCGCGTGCCCGCACTGGCCACTCCGTCGCTCGCGATGCCGGTGTTTAAGCCGCCGTAGCTGGCTGAGAAAAGTGGATAATTTCCGGTGGTCACGACGCCAGCAGCATAACCCGGGGGCGGATTGGGACTCGGCGGCGCGTTCAGACCGTTGTTTTGCCATTGAAATCCTTCCTCGGTGTTATAGAAAAGACCCGGAATATTTTGCGCGGCGTCCGCGGGGTAATTGGTGTCTCCCACTATATAAGGGTAGGGAATTGCGCCAGGCGTGGCATTCGCCAACGCGAAGGCAATATTCCTGTATTCCCATGCGCTCGCGAATCCTTCTTCCAGGTGTACAAATCCCGGCAAGGCAGAAGCGATCAGGCCGTCAAACGAAAACGCGACCGTCAGCACGGTTGGCGTGATGGTCATGGAAGTGGAACCGGTGACGGCAAGATCAACGTTAATGGAGTGAGGACCTCCGCCGCCGAGCGCCGCGGCATTGGCGCGCAGATTGGTGATGCGAAGAGTCCGTGTTTCGCCGGCCGCCGGCGGATCGAACGGCACGCCCATAAAGTTGAGCACATTGTCCAATTCCGGATTCGCAGCCACAAAGCCTTGAAACGCGTTCGGACGCCCGCACCCGTAGTTGGCGATTCCAACAAAAGTCGCGCCTATGATGGCGCAATTACTAAAAGGAACGAACGGCGTGCCATCGTAAGTCTGCGCTGGATTGCCGGTGCTGGTGATCTCGCACACTCCCGGACCGAGCGGGCCGTTATCCGGCGCCCCGACGTTCCCACAGTTCAACAGTGGAGTGGCCGGCGGACCGCCGACGACGCCGCGATTGGGCTCATCCACCAGCAGAAGCGCTTCGCTGAAGTCGAGACCGGCGGGGTTATGCTCGGTCACAAGACTGGTGGCATTCGTGTTCAGGAAAACAGTGAGGTTGATTTGCGGCACCGGCAGGCCGGCCGGTGTAGGTGTTCCTCCAGTGCATGACAGCACGATGTCACCCACCAATTCCGTATTTCCCGCCGTGCGTGCCAGCCGCGGAACGCCCGCGCTCGCACTGCATGTGATTTGACCGGCGGCTGGAATCACAAAACTCGCCAGGATAATTACCGCGACGGGTAAAGGAGAGATTTTCTTGAAATTGAACATTCCGTGCTCCTTTTGGAAAGCTCAGATTTAATTCTTCCAGCGAGTTTATAACAAAATGCCGGCACTACGCCATCCCGTCCTATCCGAATAAGTTGCTTAGTACGAAAGTGCCAGTGGCGTTTATTTTTCGGGATTTAGTTGTCTTTGTCAAAAGTGACGGTCGTCGAGGGCGCCCTACCACCCGTGGACCTCGATTACTGGAGGAGGTTTATCCGGGAGCTTCAGATGCAGCAGCTCATACCGCGAGACATCGTCGAACCACACCTGCTCCATGTCGAGCACCTGCTCGCCTCGAACCACGGTCAATAGATAACGGCCTACCAGCGGCTTGTAGATCCTGAAATCCCCGGATGCATCCACTGCTACGTCCAGGCTGTCGTTGGTAAACAGCGAGCTTAACCGAATCCATGTCGTCGCAGCGGGAGACTCAAACTTCGGGAGCGATTCGATTCTACCGTGGATCACAAAGCCGTACGGATGGTCGGTCGTGTCGTACACGGGTCCGGGAGTAAACCAGCTGGACTTCAAAATCACAAAGTTCTCAGGCCACTTCACCTCAACGCGGCCCGGTAACTCTGAGCCCAGGTTGCTGGGTGCCGCTCCTTGCAGAACATAGTGGTATGTTCCATACGGTATTGCCTCGCCGTGGAGACCATCGAAATTCGAGAGCTCTTCACGCCCTTCTTGCATGTCCTGGAAACTTTGGACCTTAAAGGGCACAGTACGGCCGCTTCCATCGACGACTTCGATCGTGACTGTACCCAACAGCTCCACCCTCGCGGCGGGTCTCTGTCCAGCGACGGTGGGCGCAACGAGCAGCGATGCTGTGAGCAATGCAGCGCGCCAGTGTTGGGCGGACATGCTGAGACCTTGGCAATTGCGTCTCCAAATGAGCGAGGTTGTAAGCCACTGGTTTGGGACCGGGCGGGCGTGATGTTTGATCACGGTGTTGGATCGTGATCACACCTCATTCGATCCTGGCTGCCTTGCAGGCTCCGGTTTCAAACAGCGCATCGATGCCGCAAGTGGAGGTGAACATTTTGCGCGCGTTGTGAGCAACGCCGGGCACCAGCAGGACGCGATGTTCCAGTCCGGCCGTGTGGCGCGATTGCAGATACTTGAAATAGTTGGCGCCGCGGCGTAAGCGTGTGGGACCCTGAGCCTCGGCCGCACAATTCTTGTCGATGTCGGGACCGTTGGGGTCGTCATCATCGGCGCCGAGCAGGTAAGTGACGCGGCGCCCAACATAGGCTATCTCGAGCTCCGTGGAAGACAGCGATTTAAGATAAGCAGGCATTCCGCGGAAACCGTACTTCCACTCATTGAAATTTGCGCAGGCGTTCGCAATGAGTGGTAATGGACGGTGATCGTCGAAGTAGACATAGGAAGAAGGATTGGCGACCACATAGCTGAGCGTGATGCCGGCCTTCTCCACGGCTTCGATCTGGTGGCCGGTGACAGCATAGCGTTGCACGATCTGTCCGCCTCCGCTGTGACCCGCCAGGACGATCTTCCGCAGGTTGGGAAATAGAGTGCGGTCGGAGAGGTGCGTGAGAATGGCGTCGATGGCATCATAGGAACTGATGGCCGCAGGCTTGGTGGCGGGCTCTCCGGCCTCCCACTCGGCACGGTGCCAGCGCAACACTTCCACGGGAAGTTTGTGTTTGTGCGCGTCATCCTCGTTGAGGAATTGAGGCGCAATCAGTAGGGTGTTTTTATCGGACGCTTCCGCCTTGCCGCGCGCTTCCCCGACATCGCGCAAATATCCGGACGCGTTGCGGTGCAATCCGTGAAAGATAACAATCGCGCGGGAGATGGCGGGATGCGGCGTGCTTAAATCTGCCTCGGTGTATAGCGCAAGCTGGCCACTGCCCTTGGCCACCTGAACATCTAGACGGCCCGTGGCGACGGTTTCCACCGCATCTCCTTGCGCAAATGCGGCACGGAGAACGATAGAAGCAACCAGCACGGGCGTTGAGCTAAGTGTGCGCATGCAGCGATTATACGCGGATCGGAATGGAATCCATGAAGTGCGCTATGGTCTGAGAATGAGGATGATGAGGCTGGTTGGGCTTGCGGCGCGGTACCTTCTCATCGGTGCGGCTGTCGCCTACGCGGTGGATTGGAGCGTGTTTGAATTGCGCGGGCCAGCCATGAGTACTGTCACCGTACATAAGTTCCTCAAGACCCCACTCAAAGGTAACAAGCTGGAGTTCGACTATCTGGGCACGGCGGACGAAAGCTGCTCTCGAACGCTGTTTCCGCAGTACGCGGCCTCCACCTGGAATGCTCCCTGCTGGTGGCTTTCGCGCCACAAGACCCGCTGGGAGTCGGTAGATTTGCAGCTTCCTCTTACTGCTGGATGGTCGTCTCGGCCTTCGTCGGCTTCACGGTGACCTGTTGCGGCGTAGCTAGCTCAGAGCGATCCCAGCCTCCGCCGAGGGCCTCGATGAGCGAGACGGATTGCATCATGCGCTGGATTTCGATCGACGCCATGGCTTGCTGGGCGCTGAGCAAAAGGTTCTGTTCGGTAACCACGTCGATATAAGGGTCCAGGCCCGATTCATAACGCTTCGTCTCCAGGTCGAGCGCAACTCTAGCGGATTCCACCGCCTGGTGCTGCTGTTGAATTTGTTGGGTCAGTATCCGCAGGGCGGCGAGCGAGTCCTCCACCTGCTGGAAAGCCGTGAGTACGGATTGCCGGTAGGCCGCCAGATCCGCGTTATAGACGGCGGTGAATTGGTTAACCGTGGCGCGGCGGAGACCGGCGTCGAAGACTGTTTCTGAAAGCGACGGACCGACGGACCAGAATCGGCTGGGCCAATCGAAAATCCTCTTCCAAAGCGAGCTTTCTAAGCCAGCCGACGCCGAGATGGTCAGGTTGGGATAAAAAGCCGCGGTGGCGACGCCGATCTGTGCGTTCGCCGCGGCCATGGTACGTTCGGCGGCGGCAATATCCGGCCGCCGCTCCAGCAACTGCGAGGGCAAGCCTACCGGAATGGGCGGTGGCGTGGCGAGCAACGGCTTGACAGGAACTGAGAACTCCGATGCGGGCTTGCCCACCAGCAGTGCGATAGCGTGCTCATACTGCGCGCGCGCAATGCCAAGATTGGTGGCCGACGACTGCGCGCTCTCGAGCGTGTTCTCCGCCTGCACCACGGAGATGCGATCCGCGAGCCCCAAGTCATATTGGGTTTTATTGAAATCCAGGGCCTTCTGGTCCTGGACAACCGTCGCGTCGAGGATTTGCTGAAGCGCATCCTGCCCGCGCAGTTCATAAAAGAATGTGGCCAGGCTGGCCTGTTCGGTCAACCGTTCATTTTCGAGATCCGCGGCGCTGACTTGCGCGGAATACTGCGCCTGGCGAACGGTATTGCGAACCTTGCCCCAGAGGTCGGGCTCCCACGAAATGTCGGCCGGCAGGTCGATCAATGAGGTGCTGCCCTTCCCCGATGTTGTTCCGGTGGCGCCAACGTTATTGCCAAGATTTGCGGAGCCCCGCGCGCGCGAATAGTTAACACCGACCGTTGCCGTGGGAAAGTACTGGCTGCGCGCCTGGCGAACCAGCGCGCGGGCGGCCATGAAGTTCTCGAAGAATTGCTTGATGTTCTGATTGTCGATGTTGAGCTGTTCTTCGAGCGCGTTCAGTTCAGGATCTTTGTAGATCTCCCACCATTTCCCGCGCGGCAAGGCGTCCTGGGGATCGGCGACCTTCCAGTCGCCGAGGCCCCCCAGCGTCGGATCGGGCGCCGTTTCCACGTCAGCCGCCGGCTGGTGCGGCGGTACGTTCACCTCTTTGTAGCCGGGCGGGGATTGCGCCGCCGCGGGCGGATGGTACTTGGGCCCAACCACGCATCCGGTGAGGGCGAACTTACCGAGCCGCGACCGGGAGGGAGCGATCTTCATACCGAACTCAATGCCAATCACTTTCATGGTAGCGCCGCCTATACAGCTTCCTCCGGCCGGAGTGTTTTGCGCTCCTCGCCGCTGAAGCGGAGGCGCAGCCGGTCCAAGAATAAATAAACCACCGGCGTGGTGTAGAGAGTGAGCAACTGGCTCATGATGAGTCCTCCGACAATGGTGATGCCCAGTGGACGCCGCAGTTCCGATCCGATGCCGGTACCGAAGGCCAGCGGCAGAGCGCCGAAAAGAGCCGCGACGGTGGTCATCAGAATGGGACGGAAGCGCAGCATGCAGGCTTCAAAGATCGCATCCTGTGTACTCTTTCCCTCGTTGCGCTCGGCGGCCAAGGCGAAATCGATCATCATGATGGCATTCTTCTTCACGATGCCGATCAACAGTACGATGCCGATGATGGAAATCACGTTGAGATCAATTTTGAACAGCATCAGCGCCAGCATGGCTCCCACACTGGCTGATGGCAGCGTGGAGATGATGGTCAGCGGATGAATCAGGCTTTCATAGAGAATACCGAGCACGATATAAACTGCGAGCAAAGCTGTTGCAATCAGGATTGGCTCGCTGGCCAATGAGGTCTGGTAGGCCTGCGCGGTCCCGGCAAAGAAACCGCGGACGGTCTGGGGCATATTCAGTTTCTCTTGCATAACGGCCACTTCCTCGGTAGCGTCGCTGAGTGCCATACCCGCCGCGAGATTGAAGGAAACGGTGACCGACGGAAACAGACCGGTATGGTTGACGGATAGCGGAATGTTGTGCGATTGCGTGGTGGCCACTGAGCTGAGCGGCACGTTGCCGGCGGTCGACGAGCTGGCGTAAATATATTTGAGCCCCTCGGGCGTCTGCCAGAACCGGGGCGCCACTTCCAGCACCACATAATACTGGTTCAGCTGGGTGTAGATGATCGAGACTTCAGACTGGCCGAAAGCGCTGTATAGTGTCGAGTCCAGGCTTTGCGCGCTGATACCCAGGCGAGCTGCGGTGTTGCGGTCGTAGGTCACATACTGATCAAGTCCGCCGTTCTGCTGGTCGGTATTGACATCCTGGAATCCCTGGAGCTTCTTCATCTCGGCCAACAGAATGGGGCCCCAGTGAGCCAGATCCTGTGCGGTGTCCGATTGAATTGTGTATTGGTAGAGTGCGTTGCTCTGCCTTCCGCCGATGCGGAGGTCCTGGGCAGGCTGCATGAAGACCGACGCCACGGGCATAGCCAACATTTTGGGGCGTAGCCGGCCCAGAATTTGCGTTGCGCTGGCTTTGCGCACGTTGAGCGGCTTTAGGGACAGGAAAATGAAGCCGCCGTTGCTGCTGCCCTGGCCGCCGGTGAAGGCCACCACGTTGTCCACGCCGGGATCGCTTTTGATGACCGAAACTATTTTCTCAACGGAGTCCTCCATCACCGGAAAAGAAGCGTCTTGCGGTCCTTGCAGACCGCCGAAGATGACTCCCGTGTCCTGCTGGGGAAAGAAGCCTTTTGGAATTTTGACGAAGACTGCCACATTCAGCGCGACCACCAGCAGCAGGACAATCAGCGTAAGCACGGAGTTGTCCAACACCCAGAGCAGTGACCGCCGGTATACGGAAAGGATCCAGTCGAAGAACCGGTCGCTCATTTTATAAAGGAAACCGTGGTCGTCCGAGTGCGGCTTCAGCAGGTGCGCGCACATAGCCGGCGTGGTGGTGAGTGAGACCACCATCGAAACGGCGATGGCTGTAGAAAGTACGATAGCGAATTCGCGGAAAAGTCGTCCCACAATGCCACCCATCATCAGGATGGGAATGAAAACGGCGATCAGGGAGACGCTGATCGAGAACACCGTGAAGCCGATCTCACTGGCGCCTTTCAGAGCGGCCGCATAAGGGTCCATTCCGGCTTCGATGTGCCGGGTAATGTTCTCCATAACCACGATGGCGTCGTCCACCACGAAACCGCTCGAGATGGTGAGAGCCATCAGCGAGAGGTTGTCGATGCTGTAGCCGGCCAGGTACATCACTGCGAAAGTGCCGATGAGGGAAACCGGCACGGCGACAGTCGGGATCAACGTGCCACGCGGGCTGCGCAGGAACAGAAACACCACCGCCACCACCAGGCAGATGGAGATCACCAGTGTGCGCTCCACGTCTTTCACGGAAGCGCGTATGGTGGTGGTGCGGTCGAGAACGATAGTAATGTCGATTCCTGTAGCGATGGAAGCCTTGATGGAGGGTAACTCGCGGCGGATCTGTTCCACCGTCTGGATGATGTTGGCGCCGGGCTGGCGAAAGACGGTGATGGTAATGCCCGGTTTGCCGTTGACATAACCGGCGGCGCGGACGTTCTGCACCGAATCAGTGACGTTCGCAATATCGGACAGGTGCACGGCGGCGCCGTTGTTGTATCCGACGACCAGGGGTTTGTAATCGTTGGCATAGCGGATCTGGTCGTTGGTGATGATGTCCGCGGTCACGATGCCGTCGGAGAGCTGGCCGCGCGCCTGGTGCGAGTTCTGCAGGCTTAATATCGATTGCACGGTGCTGAGCGGGATTCCGTACTGATTGAGCTGGGTCGGAAATACGTCCACGCGAACCGAAGGCAGCGCGCCTCCGCCCGTGTTGACCTGGCCCACGCCCTGAATCTGCGAGAGCTTCTGCTGGACAATGGTGGAGGCTTCGTCATAGAGCTTGCCGCGGTCGTAGATCGCTGAGGTGAGGCCGATCACCATAATGGGTGAGTCGGCCGGGTTCACCTTGCGATATGTAGGATTGCCGGGGAGGTTGGCCGGCAGGTAGGTCCGGGCCGCATTGATCGCGGCTTCCACGTCCCGCGCCGCGCCGTCAATGTTGCGGCTAAGGTCGAATTGAATGGTGATGCCGGTAGTGCCGAGCGAACTGCTGGAAGTCATCTCCGAGACCCCGGCGATGTGGCCCAATTGACGCTCCAAAGGAGTGGCGACGGAAGCAGCCATGATGTCGGCGCTGGCGCCGGGAAGGCCCGCGTTTACGGAAATGGTGGGGTAATCCACCTGCGGCAATGGAGAAACCGGCAATACGGTGAAAGCGATGGCTCCGGCCAGCGCAACGGCCGCGGTCAACAGCGTAGTGGCTACGGGCCGCTCGATGAAAATGCGCGACGGATTCATGACGGGTTTTCTTCGGCGGGACGGAGCTCAGCCGGACGCCGGCGCTTGCGGGAGAAGCGTTGCGCGAATTTATCGAAGAAGATGTAGATGACCGGCGTCGTGTACAGCGTGAGCGCCTGGCTCAACAGCAGCCCGCCGACCATGCAGATGCCGAGCGGCCGGCGGAGTTCGGAGCCGATGCCGCTTCCCACCGCCAGTGGAATGCCGCCTAGAAGCGCAGCCATGGTGGTCATCATGATGGGCCGGAACCGCAGCAGGCTGGCTTCATAAACCGCGTCGGTGGAGCTCTTGCCGTCGTTGCGCTCGGCTTCGAGCGCGAAGTCGACAATCATGATGCCGTTCTTTTTCACGATGCCGATGAGCAGAATGATGCCGATGATAGCCACCACGCTGAGATCCTGCTTGAACAGCATGAGCGCCAGCAGCGCGCCCACGCCGGCTGAAGGCAGCGTGGAAAGAATCGTGACCGGGTGAATGAAACTCTCATACAGCACGCCCAGTACGATGTAAACCGTCACCAGCGCGGCCAGGATGAGCAGCGCTTCATTGGAGAGCGACTTCTCAAATGCGGCCGCCGTGCCCTGGAAGGCGGCCTGCAAGCTCGCCGGCATGTTCATTTCTTTTTGCAAATTGTTGATCGAGGAAATGGCACCGCCGAGCGACGCGCCGGGCGACAGGTTGAAGGACACAGTCACGGCGGGAAACTGTCCCTGGTGATTGATGGAAAGCGGCGAGTGGATGCGTTCGTAATGCGTGAAGGTGCTCAGCGGTATGGCGTTGGCCGGAGTAGAACTGGTGGCTGAGTTCGACGTGCTGCTAACGGGGGTCAACGCGTTGGTAGGCGCAGTCAGCACGGACGGAGAGGGCGTGTACGCGGCGCTTTGGGTGACGGCGTTGGAGCCTGCGGAGGCCGAACTCGATCCTGAGAAGCTGGTGGACGCACCCGGTCCGGATGTTCCCGACGACGCATTGGCCTGGATGTATAGGCTCGCGAGCTTGCTTGGATCCCTCTGGAACTCGGGCAGCGTCTCCAGAATCACGTGGTATTGGTTAAGCTGCGTATACATCGTGTTGATCTGCCGCTGTCCGTAAGCGTCGTAGAGCGTGTTGTCGACAGTGGAAGGCGCGATGCCGAGACGCGAGGCGGTGACGCGGTCGATCACCAGTGAAACGGCCAGCCCATCGGTTTGCTGGTCGGTGGCGATGTCCTCGATATCCTTCACCTTCTTCAGCTGTTCGACGAATCGGTTGGTCCAAAGTTGCAGCTCGTCCGAGGAGGGGTCTTCCAACGTGTACTGATACTGGGTGCGGCTCGCGCGGTCGTCCACGGTGATGTTCTGCACCGGCTGCATGAACAGCTGAATCCCCTTAACGTTTTGCAACTTGCCTTGCAGCCGGCGGATGACGTCCGACGCGCTCAGGTCGCGATCGGAGAGCGGCTTCAGATTTATCGAGAAACGTCCGCTGTTGAGCGTGGTGTTGGTGCCGTCCGCTCCGATGAACGAGCTCAGGCTCTGGACCGCTGGATCGGCCAGGATTACCTTGGTCAACTCTTCATGCTCCTGCGCCATGGCGCCGAAGGAGATGGTCTGCGGCGCTTGTGAGATGCCCTGGATCACGCCGGTGTCCTGCACGGGGAAAAATCCCTTGGGGACGATGATATACAGGAAAATTGTCAACACCAGGGTGGCCAGGGCTACCAATAATGTGATGGTCTGGAAGCGGAGGACGAACTTCAGCGTCCGGCCGTAGAAGGCGATCATGCTCTCAAAGGCACGCTCGGAAACGCGATAGAATCTTGTCTGCTGTTCCTTCGGATCGTGGTGCAGCGTGCGCGCGCACATCATCGGTGTCAGGGTGAGCGAGACCACCGCGGAGATGACGATGGTGACTGCCAGCGTCACGGCGAATTCGCGGAAGAGCCGGCCCACTACGTCGCCCATGAACAGCAGGGGAATGAGTACGGCCACCAGCGAAATGGTCAGCGACATAATGGTGAAGCCGATCTGCTCGGCGCCCTTGAGCGCAGCTTCCAAGGGTGGATCGCCCGCTTCGAGGTACCGCGAAATATTTTCGATCATCACAATGGCGTCGTCCACCACGAATCCGGTGGCGATGGTGAGCGCCATCATGGATAGATTGTCCAGGCTGTAGCCCAGCAGATACATGGCGCCCATCGTGCCGACCAGCGATATGGGAACGGCTATTGCAGGAATCACGGTGGCGCGGAAGCTGCGCAGGAAGAGAAAGATCACCAGGACCACCAACACAACGGTCAGCCCCAGTTCGAATTCCACGTCTTCCACGGACGCCTGGATGGGGACGGTGAGGTCGGTCATCTGCGTAACTTTAATGGCGGCCGGTAGATTGGCTTGCAACTGCGGCAGGATGGCCTTAATGCTCTTGACCACGCTAATGGTGTTGGCGCCCGGCTGCCTCTGTATGTTCAGAATGACCGCCGGCGTTTGGTTCATCCAGGCCTTCTGGTTGTTGTTCTCCACTCCATCCACGATCTTCGCGACGTTCTTCAGCATCACCGGCGCACCGTTGCGATAAGCAACCACGACGTTGCTGTAGTCGCTGCTACTCTGGAGCTGGTCGTTGGAGTCGATCTGGTAGTCCTGCCGGGGACCGTCGAAATTACCCTTGGCCGCATTCACGCTGGTCTGGATGAGTGCCGTGCGAAGCTGCTCCAGAGTGATGCCGTAAGAGGCCAGCGAGGCGGGATTTGCCTGTATACGGACTGCCGGTTTCTGGCCCCCGCTGATGCTTACCAGGCCCACTCCGTTGAGCTGCGAGAGTTTCGGCGCAAGGCGGGTGTCCACCAGGTCCTCCACGCTCGAAAGCGGCATGGAATCGGAGGTGATGGCCAGGGTGAGCACCGGCACGTCCGCGGGATTCGTCTTGCTATAGATGGGCGGAGCCGGCAGCACGCTGGGCAAAAAGCTTTGCGACGCATTGATGGCCGATTGCACCTCTTCCTCGGCTACGTCGATGTTGAGGCTGAGGCTGAACTGCAGAACGATGACCGAAACTGTCCCCGAGCTGGTGGACGTCATTTGGCTGAGCCCCTGCATTTGGCCGAACTGCCGCTCGAGTGGCGCGGTAACCGTGGTGGCTACAACGTCTGGAGACGCGCCCGGATAGAACGTGAGCACCTGGATGGTTGGATAGTCCACTTGAGGCAACGCGGAAACCGGCAGTTGCGTGTAGGAGACCACACCCACCAGCAGAATCGCGGCCATCAGCAGCGACGTGGCAACCGGCCGCAGGATGAATGGGCGCGACGGACTCACGGCGTGGCCTTGTTTCCGCTCTTCGTAGGCTTAGTTGCGGGGGGCTGGGTTGCCGCGGGCTGGGTTCCGCCCTGCGCGCCCGGCTGATTGCCTTTGGCGATCACAACCTTAGAATTGGGTTGCAGCTTTTCAAAACTGCTGTTGGCCACCACGTCTCCTGGATTAATGCCTTCCACCGAGGTTACTGTTCCATCGGCCACGCCCGTTTTGATGTTGCGTACCTGCGCCGTCCCCTTCTGAATTAGGTAGACGAACGCGGTCTCGCCGTTGTGCTGGATTGCCGAAGCGGGAATCAAGGTCATATTGTGGAGTGTTTTTACCAGCAGGCGTGTGTTCACAAACTGGTTGGGAAAAAGCGCCCCGTTGCTGTTATCGAAGATAGCCCGCAGTTTGAGAGTGCCCGTGGTGGTATCGATCAGATTATCGAGCGTCAGCAGTTTGCCGGTGGCGATCTTAATCAGCGCCGTTCGATCATAGGCGTCCACCCGCAGTGCAGCGCCGTGGCGATACTGCGCTTGAATCTCGCCGAGCGCGTCTTCAGCCACGGTAAAGATCACAGTGATGGGCTGCTCCTGCGTGATCACCACCAGGGGCGTGTTACTGTTGTTCGCTTGCGCCAGGTTCCCGGGGTCCACCAGCCGGAGCCCGACCCGACCGGTGAAGGGCGCAGTGATATGGCAATAGGTCAGCTGAACCTGGTCGAATTGCAACTGGCCCTGGTCGGCCTTGACCGTGCCCTCATCCTGGGACACGGTCTTCTCCTGGTCGTCTAGGATTTGCTTGGCGATGGCGTTTTTGGCCCAGGCGGTGCGGTATCGTTCCAGGTCCATCTTCGCCTGACCCAACACCTGCGTGTCCTTATCCAAGGTCCCCTGGGCCTGCGTCACGTTCGCCTCGTAGGGGCGGGGATCGATATCTACCAGCGGATCGCCCTTGTGCACCGTCTGGCCTTCTGTGTAATGGACAGCTTCGATCTGCCCGGTGATCTGGCTGATGATAGTGCTGGTGTAAACGGGCGTAACGGTGCCGATAGCCTCCTGGTAAACGCCGATGTCGCCCTTCTTCGCAGTGGCAGGTACCACGCTCACCGGGCCTCCGCCGCCCGGCGCGCCACGCCGGCCGCCGCCCCCTTGCGCGGCTGCTTGTGGAGCGCTCTTTTGGCGGAAAACCACCACGAAAAGGCCAGCGAAAACAAGCAGAATCAGTAGCCACACAATCACCCGTTTGACCATGGAACGTTTCGGTTTCGTGGCGCCAGGCGGGTTCGGGTTATTTGCCTCGGTGGACTTCTTAGGATGCTCTTCCGTCATGTCAGCTCCCCGATCTCAGGGTTCTTCTATGGCGTCGCTGTCCGGTTCTGATACCCGGGCTACATCTAGAGTTGTCGGAGGCTAACTGGTTCGTCGAAAAGGGCATGAGCCAAATTTATCCTAGCAGCAACATCGAAGAGGATTCCTTGGGACGCAACGGGCCATCCAAAACAGGGCGCCCTTGTCCCGTCGATGTAAAGATGCTCAAACCATCCCATTAGTTACCCGAGGTGACAGGCTGGCTAGGAAACTAGCTCTTTAGAGCTAGTTCACCAGGAGATTGTCTGTGGTGGGAAGGAGGGTGTAGCTGGCTTGCGCCTT
>Ga0208690_1000310_pt1 | contig 13779 bp, 18 predicted proteins | sample June2015DPH_16_1_2_FD_184712 | JGI IMG/M metagenome (GOLD analysis project Ga0208690, IMG submission 184712) | Peatland microbial communities from SPRUCE experiment site at the Marcell Experimental Forest, Minnesota, USA - June2015DPH_16_10... | ecosystem: Environmental > Terrestrial > Soil >...
ATGAGCTAAACGTTGGTTGGGGGACGAAAGATTGGGCTTGGCCAAAGACTTCGTTGTTTTCCTCGGATGCGACGTTACGATAATGCAAAGCGGCAATGATTGTGTCCGGGAACGGAAGCTTTTTTTCACGGTAAACGTTGATGGCTACATCGTTGCCCAGGACGGCGCCGAGACGGTTGAGGTTGCCTGCTTCATGCTCCGAGCAAACCCACCTCCAGTCGCGGTACCCCTAAAACGGGTTTCGGTAGCGAAGGGCGGGGCCGGTCGGCCATCCGTGTGTCCTGGTTCATACGACCAATCAAGGGACTGGCGGCAATAATTTTACTTTCCGGCTGATAGGTAAAGCGCGATCCTCAATTACAAACCTTACCGAACAGGATCTCTGCATATCGCCTCGGTTGCTCAAGATCGGGGAAATGGCCACAGTCCTCGAACCGAATCAGTTCGGCATTTGACGCACATTCCAAAAGGCTCGCCGGGTCGGTGTGTTTGTGGGAATGATCTCTTGTTCCCCAGAGTATGGTGCAAGTCGCGGTTATTGCGTTTAAGGTATCTACGGGTTCACCAGCCAGGCCTTGTGCGACACCCGCCAGACAAAAACAACCACCGTGATCGAGAGCATCGAGCGCAGTTTTCGCATAGAAATTCACGCTGGTATTCCTGGGCAGCGCGACATGGTACCAGTCGCGGGCGACCTTATGTCGGAATAGCCACATTCCGATCTGTCCGGCCACGGGTACTAGCACTGGCCAGGGGATGTTCCGTCTCGCCCATGGATGAATTGCACGTAAAGAAGACGTTTGCGACAGCACGAGTTGGGAGATTCGGTCGGGCGAAATCTGAGACACGCGAAGCGCGTAATAACCGTTCACACAGCTGAAAGCCAGTGTGGCCCTCTGGATGCCCAGGGCATCCAATACGCCCACTATCACACCTGCCCCTTCGTTTAGAGAATGCCCGTAGGTACTTTGCGGCAGGGAATGGCCAAAGCCCGGCATTTCAAAACAAATGACACGCAAATGAGGAGAAAGCAGCGCAATCAGGTCCGCATAGTGCTCGATCACATTGGGCCCGTCCGGTGTGATCAAGACGCACGGGAGGTTCGTGCTCAAGCTCCTGCCCGAATCAAAAAGACGGATTGGGCCCGCAGGTGTGTTGACGATTTGCGTTTCCAACAACGGGTTTGGAGATGAGCCGGATCGATTGGCCGAGTACCGAGTCAAAACGGCATCGGTAAGGGAAGCGAGTCGGCTGAATCCGTGAATGATGTTCCCTCCCTCTCTGATGGCCTAAAGTTCTGAACTGCTGGGCATTGAGCGCTCTTTCAACAGTTAGGTAAGGCGGGGCGTCCCGTCGCTCATTCACGAGCTTCGGACCATACTAGAGCGACACGCCTTCTGGGCGCTTGGCATAGGTGCTTTTGAGCACATTCGAACGCGAGTACACGAGGAAGCAGTATAGAGGCGCACCCAGTAAGGGGAATAGCATCACGAAAAACCGAACGATTTGTTTTAGCGGATGCGATTCATCGAAGCGAAACAAAAAGAACTCCATTCCGACAAGCATGATTCCGGCTCCTAAGACACCAGCCAACAAGAGTGGTCTCACCACGGGCGCAATGGTCGAGGGTATCCCACCGACAAACAGGATCGCCCACCAGCTGAAAAACAGTGCGACCGAGAAGGCGGCTGAAGCGCGATAGACGCGATGTGCCGTGGGAGACACAATCCAGTCCTTGTTGATGTATTCATACTTCAGCATAGGTGTCGGAACATTCTATGCCAGCTCCTACGGTGCAATCTAGCAGCCTCCACGGATGACAAAGTCTGGATAAATGAGTCAAACTGAGCGCTTGCGGCTCTGCCAATCTCAGGGGCCGCGGATTCTGTACAATCTGTATCTGTTGCCATGGCAGCTTCCTCCACATCTCATCCCGCGAAAGTTGCCGCGATCATGTCGCGTCCGGCGAAGCCGGAAGTTGCGGGCACCGTCCCCGAACTGTTAGCGTGGCTGCAACTGCACGGTTACCGCGTCATCGTGGATTCGGAAACCGCCAAATATGCCAACGGCCAGCAGCAGATGCCGCGCGCGCAGATGGCCTCGCAGCCTTTGGATCTCGTCGTCGTGCTGGGAGGCGATGGCACTCTGCTCTCCGCCGTCCGCGCCACCGCGGCTATCGACGTGCCGCTGCTCGGCGTGAACCTGGGTTCGCTCGGCTTTCTCACCGACGTCCCGCTCTCTTCACTTTTCCCCATGCTCGATCAGATCGCCCAGGGCCGCGCCCCGACCGAGCAGCGCTCCCTGATGCACTGCGACCTGCTCCGCGGCGAGCAAGTGCTGGGCAGTTATCTGGCTTTCAACGACGTGGTGGTGAACAAGACCGCTCTAGCCCGCCTGAATAACTACGATCTCTTCGTTGACAAAATATTTGTCTCCAGTTACCGCGCCGATGGCATGATCGTGGCCACGCCCACGGGCTCGACCGCTTACTCACTCTCCGCCGGCGGCCCTGTGCTCATGCCCACAGTGGATGCCTTTGTGATCACCCCCGTAGCTCCCCACATGCTGACCCACCGCCCGCTGGTCGTGCCCGATTCGTCTATCGTAGAAATCGTCTTGCGAAGTGTCGAAGAGCTGGCCTATCTCAGCCTCGACGGCCAGCCCGGCCTCGACCTGCAGGATGGCGACCGCGTGCTCTGCCGCAAGTCCGAACACACCGTCTGCCTCTTCCGCACCGAAACCGATTTCTTCAAAGTGCTCCGCACCAAACTCAAGTGGGGCGAGCGCTGAGAAACTTTAGAGCCAGATTTTGGGTGGCGTAGCGCTTTAGCGCTGCGATCTAAACGCCCTGATCGTGGGCGGCGTTAGCCGCTGCGAGACGGTCACTTTTGCGAGCATCAAAAATCGAAAAAGGGCTGAAAGCGATGCTCTTGGCGTATTCTTATGGCATTCGCATTCTTGGCCCCGTCGCGGAGGGGGTGAACTTGGCGCGAGAGCGAAGCGAGTCGCGCTTTTCATCGCCGCATTGCTTGCGATGGTTACAGCAATTTTGCGGCTCACTTTATTTCCAGATCCAAGATAGCCATTCGCTTTCTTTTTCAATCCCTTCTACGGTGGCTCCCAATCGCCAAATACACCGCGCCTTTCATGACTCCGCCGCCATCAACTCCCGAACTCTCTCCCGGCGCCGAATCACCTTCACTGACTTTCCGCCAACCAAAACCTCCGCCGCCCGTGGGCGGGTATTGTAATTCGAGGCCAGCGCCATTCCGTACGCCCCGGCATCCAGAATCGCCAGCACATCGCCCTCTTCCGCGCGAGGCAACTCCCGATCCCTGGCGAAAAAATCTCCCGACTCGCACACCGGACCCACCACATCGACCGTCTCCGTCAGCCCGCCAGGCGCGGCGGGGCGAATCGCCGGAACGATCTCATGATAAGCCGCATAGAGCGCTGGCCGCATGAGATCGTTCATCGCCGCATCCACGATCAGAAAGCGCTTGCCATCGTTTTCTTTCCGATAAATCACCGAGGTAAGCAATGCCCCCGCCGGCCCCACAATCGACCGCCCCGGCTCCAGCAGCAAATGCACCTTCAAGCCGCGCAAGGGTTGCATCACCGCCCGCGCGTACCGCGCCACAGAATTCGCGAAGTCCCCTCCGAGTTCCTGGTAAGCAATGCCGAGTCCGCCGCCCACGTCTACGTATTCGATCGTGTGTCCGTCCACGCGCAAGTCACGCACCAGGTCGGCGACCCGCGCCACCGCCTCCGCAAACGGCGCCACATCCCGAATCTGCGAACCGATGTGGACGCTGACTCCGGCGACGTTCAGATAACTCGAACTCGCGGCCTTGTCGTAAAGCTCGCGCGCGGCGCTAAACGGCACTCCAAATTTATGTTTTCTCAATCCCGTAGAAATGTGCGGATGGGTATCCGCCGCCACGTCGGGATTCACCCGCAGCGCCACTCGAGCCGTCGTGTGCAGGCGAGCTGCACAGGCCGCCAACTCGCGCAGTTCGGATGCGCTCTCCACATTGAAGAGCAGAATCTTCGCCCGCAAGGCCGCCGTCATCTCCTCCCGCGTTTTTCCCACACCGGAGAATACGACTCTCCGGCCCGCGCGCCGGTCCGCGATCAGCACCCGCTCCAGTTCTCCGCCCGAAACCACATCGAAGCCGCATCCCTGCCGCGCCAGTAGCCGCAGGATATTTACATTCGAATTCGCCTTGACCGAGTAGCAGATGGTGTGGGGCACGGCGCGAAAAGCTTTGTCAAAGGCGGTCAGCCGTTCGCGCAGGGCGCGTGCCGAATATGCGTAAAGAGGAGTTCCATAGCGCTCGGCGAGCTGAGAAAGAGAAACGTCTTCGCAGTGCAGGGTGAGATTCTGGTCGCGGCCCGCGCGTCTTCGGGACTCGCGATACGAAAACCCCGGCGGCCGTTCCCATTGCGTGAGTTCGCTGTGCCCCTTCATTTTCGCTTGGCGGAAGCGGGCTCGCCTTCTTTCACGCCGTCCTTCACCTTGATCGCCAGCACGGTCTGGTCGTCGAAGGTTTCGACCCCGGCAGAGTGTTCGGCCGCAGCTTTGAAAAGAGATTCCACCACGCAGTCCGCGGATCGGCTGGCACACTCCGCGATTAGCTTCTCGACTCGCCCCCGACCAAACAACTCGCCCCTGCGATTGCGCGCGTCGAGAATGCCATCGCTGAAAAAGACGAACATGTCACCGGCCTTCATCTTGAAACGAAACTCGTCGTAATCGGCATCGTCGAAAAGCCCCAGTGGCAAACCCGTGGCCTCGATCACCTGATTCTTGCCATCATGCACGTAAACCGGCCGAGGCAGGCCGGAATTCGACACCAGTAGAGTTGAATGTTCATCGTCCCAGAGCGCGTAGATCAGCGATACGAACTGCGCCTCGATGCGGCGTTCCGCCAAAGACATATTCACTGCCTTCAGCATCTCGGCGGGTCCAGGTTCGATGGGCGCATGCGAGCGCAGAATCCCACTCACCAGGGCCGCGTAGATGGCGGCGGGCGCGCCTTTCCCGCTCACATCGCCAATCGCAATTCCCAGCCGCGAGAGCGAGTAAGGAATGAAATCGTAAAGGTCTCCGCCGATGGCTCGCGCCGGAACGAACTTGGCAGCGAGTTCCAGATGCGCCACCTTCGGCAGGGTCTGCGGGAGCAGGCGCATTTGCAACTCCCGAGCCAGCGCCAGATCCCGCTCCAGTCGGCGCTCCTGCCGCGCAATCTCCTCGTACAGGCGCGCATTTTCAATGGCAATTGCAACTTGCGCCGCCAAGGTCATCATGGTGCGCCGGTGGTCGTCGGTAAAAAAACCGCGGCGCGTGTGCTCCAGATCGAGCACGCCGATGACTTTATCCTTGTAGATCAAAGGCACGGCCAGCTCCGACCGTGTCTCCGGATTGCCTTCGATGTAGCGCGAATCTTTGCTCACATCCGGCACTAGGACCGCCTCTTTGCTCTGGGCCGCATGCCCGACCAACCCGCGCCCCATCGGAACTTCATGCTTGAGATGAATATTTTCGTGGAAGCGCAGCGAGAAACGATGCTCCAGCTTTTCTCCGGACGCATCCAGCAGCAGAATGCTGAACATCTGGTAATCGATCAATCGCCGCAGCAACTCGGCCACGCGGCTCAGTAGTTCATCAAGATTCAGAATCGACGACAACTCTCGCGCAATTTCATTGAGCAGCACCAAAATTCGCGCCTGCCGTGTGGTTCGCGTGTATAGCTGCGCGTTCTCGATTCCACTGGCGATTCGCGAAGCCAGCAAAGTCAGCAACCGTTTGTGCTCTTCGTTGAAGTAGCCTAAACCGCGCGCCTCCAGGTCCATCACGCCGATGATTCGATTCTTCACCGTGAGAGGAACCGCCAATTCCGAGCGCACATTGGGCACGGCGGCAATGTAGCGTGGGTCTTTGGTGACATCATCCACCAGCACCGCCTGCCGCGACTGCGCCGCCAGCCCGGTCACGCCTTCGCCCACCTTCACTCGAGCCCTTTCGGCAAACTCCGGCGGATATCCCACTTGAAAGCGAAAGCGCAGCTCCTGCGACTTCTCGTTCAGCAGCAGGATGGCGAAGATTTCGTAATCGATGACTTTGCGCACCACTTCGGCGACCCGGCGTAAAGTCGTATCCAAGTCGAGCGAAGTCGACATGACATCGGCCACCTCCAGCAGAAGCGGCTCAACATGGAATTGATTTTCGGGCTTGCTCAGCACTGATCCCATTTTTGATCTCTATGATAGCAGCCGTGCTTTCAGTACCCAGTACACAGTTCCTACGAGTACCGAGTACCCGGAGTCCAGAATTCAGAAACGGGTGCGCCGCACAGCCATCGCTACGCTTTACTTGCCTCCAGGTACTGGGTACTGCCCTCACTCCCGCGGCACCACGCAAACGTCGGGCAAATTTCTATAACGCTCGGCGTAGTCAAGGCCGTAGCCCACGACAAACTCGTCCGGAATCGTGAAGCCAATATAATCGCCATACAGGGGAAGCTTGCGCCGGGAAGGCTTGTCCAGCAGCGCCGCGATCTTCAGCGTCTTGGGCTGATGCGCCAGCAGGAGCTTCTTCAGATAAGTCAGGGTCAATCCCGTATCTAAAATATCTTCCACGACGATCACGTTCTTATCGCGCATGGATTGATCCACATCTTTCATCAGCTTCACTTCACCGGTTGAGTCCCAGCCGCTCTTCAGCTCTTGCGTGGGGCTCGGTCGATTTCCATAACTCGACACGCCGATAAAATCAAACGTGGCATCGAGCGTGACCTGCCGCGCCAGGTCCGCCAAAAAAATCGCCGAGCCTTTCAGCACTCCCACGAAGATCACCGGCTCGCCCGCGAAGTCGCGGGAAATTTCCGCGCCCATCTCCGCCACGCGCTTCGCGATCGCATCCCGCGAAATCAGCACCGTGAGTTCTGTCATGGCGTTTCATATTAAACTATAGTGGCTGCCCCCTGTTGGAGTCCCCGCTCCGGCTCGAAGCACGGGGCAAGCCATTGGAGTTCCCCCATGAATCTCAAAGGCCTTCAACTTACCTGGCTCGGACACGCGACCTTCCGCATCGAAACTCCTGGCGGCCAGACCATCATTATCGACCCTTGGATCATGAATAATCCGATGTGCCCGGCTTCCGAGAAAAAGGTAAAGAAGCTCGATACGCTGCTCGTCACGCACGGTCACGGCGACCACATCGGCGACGCCGTCGAAGTCATCCAGCAGCACAGCCCGCAGGTGGTCGGAATCCCCGAGATGTGCGGCTGGTTGCAGAAGAAAGGCGCCAAGAACATCGCCATGATGAACAAGGGCGGCACCCAAACACTCGGCGATGTCAAAGTCACCATGGTGCACGCCGACCACTCCTGCGGCATTCAGGATGGCGACGAACTGGTTTACGGCGGCGAAGCCTGCGGTTACGTAGTCGAATTCGACAACGGCGTGAAGATTTACCACGCCGGAGACACCAACGTCTTCGGCGATATGAAAATCATCCGCGACCTCTACGCCCCCGAAATCGTCATGCTTCCCATCGGCGATCATTTCACCATGGGCCCGCGCGAGGCCGCCTACGCCTGCAATCTGCTCCAGCCCAGAATCGTGATCCCCATGCACTTCGGCACTTTTCCCGTGCTGACAGGAACGCCGGTCGAATTGCAGAAGCTACTTCCAGATGTTGAAATCGTCGCCCTGAAACCCGGCGAAACCATCAATAATCTGGAGTCGCAAAAGACTACGAGCCTGGCGTCCTAAAGTCGCTACTGATAAGGCAATCACCGTGGAAGAGCGGCCCTTTCAGGGCCGCGTGAATCCGCGAATAGAGACGCGGGCTTTAGCCCCCGTGGAGCTTTGCTATTCTTGGGGGACTCACTTGCGAGCGACACCTATGGCTCAAGACAACAAGAAAGAATCCAAACCCAACTGGCGTCACTTCGATCTGGTTACCGCCGGGCCGGTCGATGACTACCTCTACGCCATGCTCCCCAAGCGCGACGAGGTGCTCATCGAGATGGAGGACTACGCCGCCAAGCACGAAATTCCGATCGTCGGCCCGGCGGTAGCGCGCATTTTGCAACAACTGGCGATGTCGATTAACGCCCGCACGGTTTTCGAGTTGGGCTCTGCGATTGGATACTCAACCATCTGGTGGGCGCGCGCGGTCGGCGAAAGAGGCAACGTCATCTACACCGACGGTGACGCAAAAAACGCCGAGCGCGCCCGCGGCTACTTTGATCGCGCCGGCGTCTCAAAGCAAATCACGCTGCACACCGGCGACGCCCTCGAACTTCTCTCCGAACAAAAGCAGCAGTACGACGTAATTTTTAACGATGTGGATAAAGAAGACTACCCGCGCGTGCTGCGCCTGGTTCCGCAAAGGCTGCGCAAAGGTGGCCTGTTCATCACCGACAATGTTTTGTGGAGCGGCCGAGTCGCGCAGAAAAATCCCGAAGAGCCGCACACCAAAGCGATCCTGGAATTCAATCGCCTGCTCTACAGTTCGCCGGATTTCTACACGACGATTCTGCCCATTCGCGACGGCCTGGCGGTAGCGCTGAAGAAATAAGTAGCGCTGAAGAACTAAAAAGCGAAGTTCACACCAGAATGCTCGTCATCCCGAGCGCAGCGAGGGACCTTGGTGTCTGCCGGCGCCATCATGTTTGCCAGCATAGGCAGAAACCAACGTCCCTCGCTACGCTCGGGATGACATCGAATAAAGAGTCGTCGCTTTGCTCTCCCGCTCAAATCGACTTCACCGGAAGCGCCAGCAAATCTTCCACCAGCCCCACTTCCTTCTGCAGAAAGGGCTCGGCATAAGTCACGCCGCACAGCATTCCGTAGAATCGCGCCATCGACTCCACGCGCGCATGAATCTCATCATGAGCGGGGAAGAGATCTTTACCCGCCTCCTGATCGCTGAACTGCGAAGTGTAAGCCAGGATGGAAGCAAACTTCTGTTCAAACTGAGAAGTGATATCCACCACAAAAGTGGGCCGCACATCGTAATAAAGCGTAGCGTAAATAATCTTAAAAGGCCGATGCGGCGGAAGCGTAGCGCCGGCGTCCCGCCGGCTGTCCGGAGGGCGTCCCGCCCTCCGCGTGTCGGCAATATGTGCGGCCGCGTCACTGAGGGCTGACTGCTGAGGGCTGAGTGCTGACCGCGGATCCAGCTTCGCCAGCCCCGCCAGAAAACAGGCCTCATACCCCAGCATGGAACAAGTGTAGTGATCCGGATGCCGTCCCTTCCAATAAGGCAGAATCACCACCCGAGGCCGAGTCTCCCGAATCACGCTCGCCACCTTCAGCCGATTCTCCCAGGTATTTTCGACGCGCCCATCGGGAATATCGAGCGCCCTCCGCCACTCGACGCCAAGAATCTTCGCCGCCTCAGCCGCCTCGCGCGCGCGATCTTCCGCCGTCCCACGCGTCCCCATCTCGCCCTGCGTCAGATCGAGAATGCCCGTCCGCTGCCCGTGCTGGCCGCCTTCAGCAGCGTGCCGCCGCAGGTCTGCTCCACGTCGTCGCGGTGCGCGGCAACGGCAAGAATGTCGAGGTTGTCGGAATCCGCGGGCATGTCAATCCAGATTGCCCTGCTCCAGCACCACGTTCTCGCGCACGATCAGCCGGTGCGCCGCCATTTCCTTCAACGTAGGCAGAACGCGACTCACATGCTCGTCCGTGTCCACAAAAACAATAATCACCGGCAGCTTGCCGCCAGCCTCGACCAGATGCGAAGTCTCCACACGGTGGCGCCCAAGAAATCCCGCCACCGCATGAATCGCAGTCGCGGCGTAAGCGTTCTCTTTGCGCAGATAGTTGAGAATTTCCAGATGCAGTGGCCGGTGATGCCACTGGTCGGCTTCATTCAGATAGATGGTTACTTGCACTGCCATTGCACTTGGCATTTTACTCGCTACCCTTCCATTCCCGCCGCAAGATGCCGTACAGCTCCGAATCGATAAACTGCTCCCACTTGCGAAGGTGCTCGCGCTGGCAGCCTTCGTGACGCATGCCCAGCTTTTTCAAAACATTTCCAGATGCCGGATTGTGCTTGAAATGCGAGGCGAAGATGCGGTGCAACTTGAGATCCTCAAAGCCGTAGCGAAGCATCTCCCGCGCCGCCTCGGTCGTGTAGCCTTTTCCCCAACTCGCAACTGCCAGCCAGTAGCCCAGTTCGGCATGCTGGTGTGGCTCGTCAATGGTGAGTCCGATTCCGCCGATTTGCCGCCCATCGCTGCGCAAAGTGATCGCCAGCCACAGCCGGTGAGGTTCGCGCAGCAGCAGAAGAAAATCCTTCCCATCCTGCTCGGTGTAAGGGTGCGGGATGCGTAGCGTGGTGGCCGCGACTTCGCGCGCGCCGATCAACGGCACTAGCTCCGCGAGGTCCGCTTCCGTGTAAGGACGCAATCGCAGCCGCGGGGTTTCGAGCACAGGCGCCATGCTACAGCACCCGCGCCAAAGCCATCCCCGCCAGTGCCGCGCCGAGGCACAGCAAGTTATTGCTGAGAATATTCGTGAGCATCAGCGCGTACTGGCCCTGCTCGAAGTAGGCCATGGTCTCGAACGCATAGCTGGAGAAGGTTGTGAACGAGCCGCAAAACCCAATCACTACCAGCAGTCGCCAGCGCGGATCGACCAGCACGCGTTCGGTAGTCCAGACCAGAAAGAAGCCGACGATAAAGCTGCCCACAATATTGATGAAGAGCGTTCCGTAAGGGAAGGCCGATCCGAGTTCCTTCGCGGCCAGGCGGCTCAGCAGGTAGCGAAAATTGGCGCCCACGATGGCGGCCACAGAGATAGCCAGGAAGTCTTTCAATGCAGAATTCCTCCTACAAATCAGCCTTAAGGATTTTGTAGGAGTTATCAGCCTCAAGCCCGGCACCGGTCGAGGCGGTTATGGCGAACTCCATCGCCGTGATTATCTTTTATCACGAAAACGACGAGACGACTACGAGCTGCCAGCAGTTAGCAATTAGCAATTGGCAGTTAGCAGTCAGCCAATCCCCTTAAGGAATATAGTTTGATTCCGACCCTGAGATCAAAGCCGAATGGCAAACGGCCAATTGCTAATTGCCAATTGCTAACTGCTTCTCACTTCTTCCGCTCCACCAAATATCGTGCCAACTCCTTCAACGTCTCGGCGCGTTCGCCGAAACCCTTCAGCTCTTTGAACCCCGCGCACACCAGCGCATCTGCCTTCCTCTCCGATTCTTCTATCCCGAACAGCGCCGGATACGTCACCTTCTGTGCCGCCGTATCTTTGCCGGCCGTCTTGCCCAGCTGCTCTGAGGTCTGCGTCACGTCAAGCACATCGTCGACGATCTGAAACGCCAGGCCGATCGCTTGCCCGAACGCCCGCAGCCGCGTCACTTCGTTGCCGTCGGCGCCGCCAAAAAGCCCTCCACTCACCAGGCTCGCGGAAATGAGCGCGGCCGTCTTGGCGCGATGGATATACTCCAGCATCTCTGCCGTGGGCTGAGTATGTTCAGCCTCGAGATCAACTACCTGCCCGCCGATCATGCCATCGACCGTGCCCGTACCACGCGCGATCTCTTCGATAATCCGCACTCGCGCCTCCGCCGGACACTCCAGCCGCGCCAGCACTTCGTAAGCCTGCGTCTGCAGCGCATCTCCGGCAAGGATGGCAATCGCTTCGCCGAAAACTTTATGGCAGGTGGGGCGCCCACGCCGCAGATCGTCGTTATCCAGCGCCGGCAGATCGTCGTGGATCAGCGAATAGGTGTGCAGCATCTCCAGCGCCGCGCCCAGTTCCTCGATCTTGGCGGGCAGAGACGATGACCCGGCGATCATGCGTCCAGCCTCCATGCACAAAACCGGCCGCAGCCGTTTGCCCCCGGCAAACACGCTGTGCCGCATCGCCTTGTGAATGGATACCGGAGGCTGGCTCTCCGACGGAATCAAACGGTCGAGCGCCGCATCGGTGCGCGCCCGCCCCTGCTCAAGAGTTTCCTGCAGCATCGCGCAGCGAGTATAACAAGGCGTGGGCTGCAAAGCACCGCATGTAAGCCCACGAGTTTTCAAATGCCGGATGGCAGCGTCAACGGCTTGGACAGCGGGTTGGAAACGCGACCAAATGGAAGCACTCAAAATTCTAGTTCTGTGCGTCGTTTCGGCGATGCTCTACGGGATTGTCCATGACCAATTTACGGCACGAATATGTGTTGAATACTTCACAATCTTTCATCCGCCGATTTTTCACACACAGTCTCCGACCCTGCTTGGCTTGGGATGGGGAATCGTAGCTACGTGGTGGTTCGGGGCGTTTCTCTCTGTACCGATGATATTCGCGGCTCGGGCGGGGCATAGGCCCACGCTCCGGGCGTCTCAGCTCATAACGTCAATCGCACTATTGCTCGGTTTTATGGCAGTATGCGCCATACTCTTTGGCAGCGCGGGTTATGTTCTCGCTCGAAGCGGAGTGCTGGCCACGGACTGGCTGACCTTCTCATCCTCCCCGGCAGACCGTTATCGCTTTATGGCAGATTGGTGGGCACACAACGCTTCTTACGCGAGCGCCTTCATCGGAGGCATAATTCTGTGTGTGCTTACTTATCGGCGGCGTGCTCGCATGGTCGCATGAGTGATGAAGCGAAAGCGAGGAAGCATCGCGCGCCTCCTCGCCGTGCGAATGTTTAATTAACCTCAGGCCGCGCGCCCTACGCCACAGCCATGCTCCGCAATACCGCGGCCACCACATTCTGCGCGTCATCGGCGGGACAGAAATCACTAGCCCCCGCGTCCATGGCTGCGACCCACAACTCCTCATCCGGCACCCGGTGAGTGCAAACGATCGGCAGCTTGGGGAAATCCTGACGCAAATTCCGCAGATCGCTGAGCAAGGAATATTCCACGTCGAGAATAACCACTTCCGGCGGATGCTTGGCCACGCTCTCGCGCAGCTCCTCCCCGGAGTTGGTTAAGAGCACAGAATTAAAGTGCGAGGAAAGTTGGCCGGCCAGAGACTTTGCCACCTTGGGATCGGTTTCAAGGACTACAACGCTGGAGCCCATAGATCCTCCTAACTAACCGTCTACAACGGCGGACTAGGGCTGCGGGGAAGGGTGCGGCACCACTCACTCCACAGACATTCTTACCAGAACGCCCGGCACAGATTCGCCGCCTACCGTTGGGCAGGCGCTCTTTCCGTCGAGGCATCAAAAGGCTCGGCCTGGAGCTTTCCGTTTTTCTTCAACAGAATTTCCACCTTGCCTTCGGCCTGCTCCAACTCCTTGCGGCAGGCGGACGACAAGTTCATTCCTTCCTCAAACAGGGTCAGAGACGTTTCCAGAGGCACGTCCCCCTTTTCCAGTTCCTGAACGATTTTTTCCAGCCGCTGCAGGCACTCTTCAAACTTAGCCAACGGTTCTCACTCCTTCTCTACTGTAATGCTCCGAATTCCTCGCGATGTCCAGTCTTATTTTGTAAAAAGTTGCGGACGGAGCCCATCGCGCAACCACAAAGGGAATTTCTAAGCCGGCGTCGCGCTCTTCGTCCCCAAAGCCTCCAGCACATCCACCGCCAGGTTGTACCGCCCCTGCGGAGCGCTGATCTGCGCCCCTTGCACCGAATGCCGCACCGCCAGCAACATCTCCCGCGCAATCGCCACACCCTCAGCCCGCGCCGCTTCCGGCGTCTGCGCCTTCGCCATGCGCCCCAGAATCGAATCCGGCACCGAGACTCTTAGTTCGTTCTTCATGAACTCTGCATTGCGCGCGCTCACCAGCGGCCAGATTC
>Ga0208690_1000311_pt1 | contig 13775 bp, 13 predicted proteins | sample June2015DPH_16_1_2_FD_184712 | JGI IMG/M metagenome (GOLD analysis project Ga0208690, IMG submission 184712) | Peatland microbial communities from SPRUCE experiment site at the Marcell Experimental Forest, Minnesota, USA - June2015DPH_16_10... | ecosystem: Environmental > Terrestrial > Soil >...
CGCCGGAATTCTTTTGCTGATGGATCGCAATTTAGGGACTAGCTTTTACGTGCCGCTGGTTGTGGTCAACGGGCAGATGATGGGGCACAAGGGCGGATCGCCTTTGTTGTGGCAGCATCTGTTCTGGTTCTTTGGCCATCCCGAGGTTTACATCGCGATTCTGCCGGGCATGGGCGTGGCTTCGCAGGTGCTCTCGACATTCTCGCGTAAGCCGATTTTTGGATACAAGGCGATGGTTTACGCCATGCTTGCCATTGGATTTTTCGGCTTCATGGTGTGGGGCCATCACATGTTCATGAGCGGGATGAGCCCTTACTCGGCGTTTGCGTTTTCGATTTTGACGATGTGCATTGGCGTGCCTTCCGCGATCAAAACATTTAACTGGCTGGGCACGATGTGGAAGGGGCACATTCGATTTCAGACGCCGATGCTTTACGCCATCGGATTCGTTTCGCTTTTTGTGTCCGGCGGATTGAGCGGGCCGTTTCTGGCGCAGCCGGTGCTCGATATTCAGCTGCACGACACTTATTTTGTGGTCGGGCATTTTCATTTGATCATGGGCGTGGCGGCGATTTTTGGCATGTTTGCCGCTACCTATTATTGGGTCCCGAAAATGTTTGGGCGCATGATGAACGAGTTCTGGGGACGGGTGCATTTTTTCCTTACGCTTGCCGGAACTTATGCGATCTTCATGCCGATGCATTATTTGGGGATTGCCGGCGGTACGCGGCGGTACTCGCAGTACACCGAAGTGGCTTACTTGCAGAAGCTTCAGCCCATTCATGGGTTCATGACTTATGCGGCGATCATTACGATCGCGGCGCAGTTCATTTTTGTTATTAATTTGTTCTGGTCGATTTTTAAGGGACCTAAGGCTAGCGATAATCCCTGGGAGGCTACTACTCTCGAGTGGACTACTACTACGCCTCCGCCGCATGACAATTTTAACGGGAAGACTCCGGTTGTGCATCACGGACCTTATGAGTATGGCGTGCCGGGGGCGGCGCGGGATTTCGTGATGCAGACGGATCCGGCGACTGCGGCTACGCACTGACACTGTACCGCAGCGCCTAAAGGCGGAATAAGGTCGCCGATGTTACGGCATCGCTCAAGCGATGCCCTGATACGAATCTCAGGTGGCCTGATACGAATCGCGGGCTCGTGAGATTGCGAAACTGAAGGGGATCGATTGGCATCTGAAGTGATCATGCCGACTTATAGTCCAAGCACTCCGGTCAGCCGGATTGGAGGTGGTGGGGATATTCCTACGCCTCCTACTGGCGGCGATGGTGGGGATCACTCACAGGGATCGAATTATCCGAATTACGGCGCGCGGCTGCGGCGGGCGCGGTTGGGGCTGATATGCGCGATTGCCACGGTCAGCATGGTTTTTATTTCGCTGACCAGCGCTTATGTGGTTCGACAGGGTTTGCCCACCTTTGATGGCGCCACCAATTCTTATGTGCGCGATTGGGGAATGGTGCAGTTGCCGTGGGTGTTGTTGTTTGTGAACACGGCCTTGTTGCTCATCAGCAGCGTCACTATGGAATTTGCGCGGCGGGATATTACGCAGCGGGCGGCGCTGGCTCCGGTGCGGTCGATACCGGGGATTTCTTTGGGCGATGAGAGTCACTTTCCGTGGCTCGGCGTAACTGTGCTGCTGGGCGTGGGATTTCTGGTTGGGCAGTGGCTGGCCTGGTCCGAGCTGAAGGGGCGCGGATTTTTTGTGAATACAAATCCGAACAGCTCGTTTGTTTATTTGCTGACGGCGGCGCATGCGGTGCATTTGACGGGCGGGATTATTGCGCTGATTTGGGCAGCGGGGGCTTCCCTACTGCATCGGCCGATTGAAGCGCGGCGGATTGTGGTGGATGTGACGGCGTGGTATTGGCATTTTATGGCGGTGCTGTGGGTTTATGTTTTTGCGCTGTTGGGGTTCGCGCGGTAGCGCCGGGTCGAGTGGCGTGGCGCTGCAAGCAGTTGCATAGGTCCTTCGGGGGCTTTCGCCCCCTCAGGATGACAAGCGGGTTGGGTAGATGACAAGTTTATAGGGGGAATGGAAGGAATGTCTGAGATCACGCTGCAGGATGATGCGGTAATCGCGCATGGACACGCGGGGGAGTTTGAGGCGCCGCTATTTGGGGCTTATTCGAAAAAAGTTGGAATGTGGTTGTTTCTGGCCTCGGACTCTTTGACTTTTGGGGCTTTGCTGTTTGCCTTCAGTTACAACCGCATCTATACGGCCTGGCCTACTCCATTTGGCAAGGACAGCATCATCAATGCGACGATCATGACTGCCTGTCTCCTTTCCAGTTCGTTGACGATGGTGATGGGGGTTTTTGCGGCGCAGCGGCATGACCGGGCCTGGACGCGGAATTGGCTGCTGGCGACGATGGCGTTCGGCACGGCGTTCATTGTGTTGCACGGGATGGAGTGGACGAAGCTGATCCATGAAGGGTTGTCTTTGCCGGGATTTCCCAAGCCGGCCGGGCAACTGGAGAGCGAGTTCGCGCACATTTCTTCGGGTGTGCCGCAGTTTGCTGCTACGTTCTTTGGGCTGACTGCTATGCATATGCTGCACGTGACGATCGGCGTCATTTATTTGGGCGTCGTGGCGCTGCGGAAATTGTTTTTGCCGATCCTGGGGGCGCTCTGGCTGGTGGGATTTCTTTTGATTCCTGCGGACAATGTTTTTCACTACGGAATCCATGCGCTGTTGTTGGGCTTGATTGTGGCTACCATTGTTTTGTTTTTGAAGCCTAAAGATTATGACGCGCATGATGTGGAAGTGTCGGGGTTGTACTGGCACTTTGTGGACTTGGTTTGGATGTTTATTTTTCCGTTGGTGTATTTGATGTCGACTAAAGTGTAGGCGCTGGCTCCGTTGCGGGACGAGGCGGTCTGAACACACAGCGGCTAAAGCCGGTTCCGATCTTGGTTGCAGTTGTGGCATCGCTAAAGCGATGCCCTGATACGAATCGCGAGTTTGTCGCAAGCTGTAGGGCCGAGTCGACGAGATGTAGGGCCGATAAGAAACGCTAAACTTTATCGCAGCGCTGAAGCGCTGCGCCACCCAAAATCAACGAGGGCTGATATGCACGATGTGGCGCATGACGATAGCAAGGGACAGTACTTCTGGGTTTGGGGCGCGCTGCTGGTTCTGACTGCGGTTGAGGTTTGGCTTGGTTACCGGCAGGTGTTTGAGCCGGTGCGCATGCTGGAAGTGCTGCTGGTGTTGTCGGTGATTAAGTCGGCGTTGATTATCGCTTATTTCATGCATTTGAAGTTTGAGCGGCCGCTGATGCGATGGTTGCTGGTGGTTTCCGTCACGGCTTGTTTCGTGATTATGTATTTCTTCTTCTTTCCGGATGCGGGGCGGATTTTGAGTATTGGAGTGAAGTGAGGGTTGGTTTGATTTCGAGCAAGTTTCGAACTCTGGCGTTGATTGCGGTGCTCGGCATTTTCTCGGGGCCCGCGCTGGGCCAAGGTTGTGCGATGTGCAATGCAGTGGCTCGGAGTACGCCCAAGGAAGGTCAGCGGGCGTTGAATCGAGCGATTCTGGTGATGCTGGTCCCGCCGATTGGGATTATGGTGTTCGGGGTAGGGCTGGCGTTTCGGTATGGAAAGAAGCGGGATGAGGAGCAGGAGCGCTCTTAAGTAGCCGCCCTCAGCGGCTAAAGCCGGATGGATTTCCTATGATTTAGCCGGCGCGAGTGGAACTCGTGCCCCTCCCGGTGTCGCCTGGTTCTCGCGCTTCGTTCAAGGGTTGAAGCCCCCTTTATCGGATTGTCTCGGCGGCGCGGCTGAAGCCGCGCCCTGATACGAGACTCTCATCGCACGCGGCATCGCCCCCACAAATCAACTCGCGTCAGGCGGCGGTGGCACCCATAGCGGACATTTTTTCGTCGAGGGTGGCAGCTTCGTGGGCGCCGGTGTGGCGGAGGAGTTCGCAGGCCCATGAAGTTTTCTGGCTCTCGGGGCAGGAGACGTAGACTAGGACGCCTACTTCGCGAAGTTCATGTTCGAAGCGGTCGGCTTCGTCGTCGGAGAAACCCAGTCCTGAAAGGGTTCCCGCATTGCCACAGAGAGTGGGAGTTTCGCGCTGCATGAGCGCGTGAAAGAACACCTGGGAGCGTATAAAAAAGCCGACGGTGGGAATCATCACGGCACCGAATTCCGAGAGCCAGCCGATCAGGGCGGCGGTGACGGCGCTCGATTCGCGCTCGGAGTTGAAGACGCTGGCGTCCCGAACTAGCGAAGCGATGGGATGGGTGGGCGAGAGCATCATGCAGATGCTTTCGTTCTCGAATCCCGCGGTGTTGAGCGTTTGCACGACGTCGGCTAGGGCGACATCCTGGGGATAAAGTCCGTACGCGGCGGCTGTGTTGATTGCCATGAGAATTCTCCGTCGGCGAAGCGCAATTGAAATTGGATCGGAAGCTTAAGCCGGAATAGCTAGATTCCGGGGTTGGAGTTTGTCTGATCGACGGGAAACCGGTACGCAACGTGTCGTGAGCTTACAGAATTTATGAAAGATACTATGGTCTGGAGAATTTTAAACTCCGGTGAATCATGTAGTGGGGGGCGAATTTTTGTTGTGGGCGAACTGATTGACACATAGCTCCTGGGTCGGCGTGAAAGATTCTCTGATTCGGGTGGAAATTGCATAGTTGTGTAAGGTTGTTCGGATTAAGGCTTTTGTAATCAGTCTTGCGACCGTGCCCTTATCGGCAATGGTCTTGCATTGTCCAGTAGTGTCATCGACAGGAGGTTTGCTATGAAGCGGTTTCTGCTGCAAATCGCATTGGCTTTGGGGATTGTGCTGGTCGCAGCGATTGCTCCGTCGCCGGCTTATGCACAGCACGCTGATCAGGATTCCGCGCCGACTGCGCCGCGGAAGCCGGATGGAGCTGGAATTCCGCCGCAACATGCAAATGAGGCGCAGATACCAGCCTCTGGTGCAACTACCACGGAGACCACGAAATCCTTTAGCGGCGTGGTGGTGAAGGAAAATGGGGAGATTGTTTTGAAAGATCCTGTGACGAAAGTGATCTACAAGCTTGACGATGTGGCCAAAGCAAAGCAATACATGGGCCGGCGAGTGAAGGTTGCAGGGAAGCTGGACATGGATAGCAACAGGATTGTGGTGGAGCGCATCGAACCTGTTTCTTAGGCAGACCGGCGTTGGGATGCCACGGAGAGTTTCGTGGCGTATGCAAAGTGCATAGGTCCTTCGCTCGCTCAGGATGACAGGCTTTTATGGATGACAGACTTTTATGGGGGAATTAGACATGCATCGTCACCAATATGATCTTCCGACTGCGGTTACGTTTCTGATCGCCGGATTGGGACTTGGGTCGGTTTTGACGTTGCTGTTTGCATCGCGGTTTGAGAATGTGCTGCTGACTCCGGGCGCTGTGAAGCACGATGCTGTTCAGGCGGCGTCTTGATTTTGTTCTAAAAACAAAACACCATCCACCACAAAGGACACTAAGTTACACGAAGGAAAACGGATTTAGGGCTTCCGGTGTCTCTCTCTTACCTGCTTTATAATGGAAGATTCGGTTCTACCCGCTGTGCGCACTAGGGGGTCTTGGTGTGCGCCGGGCGTCCGATGCTTACGCGATGTCCACGGAAAATATTGTCGTTCACGGTGCACGGGTCCACAACCTCAAAAACATTGATTTTGAGATTGCGCACAATGCTTTGACGGTGGTGACCGGGGTCTCCGGATCGGGTAAGTCTTCGCTTGCCTTCGACACAATTTATGCGGAAGGGCAGCGGAGGTATGTGGAGTCGCTATCGGCTTATGCGCGGCAGTTTTTGGAACGCATTGAGAAGCCGGACGCGGATTCGATTGATGGCATCGCGCCTGCGGTGGCGATCCGGCAGAAAAATTCTACGCGGAATCCGCGGTCGACCGTGGCTACGGCGACGGAGATTTACGACTACCTCCGCCTGCTGTTTGCGCGCATTGGGCGGACTTATTGCGCGAACTGCGGGCAAGAAGTGAAGAAGGATACGGTTGACGAGATTGCGGACCGGATTATTGGGCTGGAGCCGGAGACGAGAATACAGATTGTGTTTCCGCTGCAGCACGTTGAGGCTGCGGGGCCGCCGGATGGTAAGCAGGATGGCAAGAAGACTCCGCGGACGCGTAAGAGCAAGAAGGCTGCGGCTCCGGAAACCGGCTTGACTGAGGCGATGAAGGCGCGGCTCTTTGAACTGCGTAAGGCTGGGTTTAACCGGCTTTATCAGGATGGGCAGGTGTTTGAGTTTTCTACGCCCGAGTCGTTGCTGGATATTCGTTTTGATCGGCCGGTGTTTGTTTTGGTGGACCGCTTGACGATTGCGGCGGAGGCGCGGTCGCGGATTGTGGATGCGGTGGAGACGGCTTACCGGGAAGCGGGGGAAGTGATTTTTGATTTGCCGGCGGGTGGCGACCAGCCGGCTCGGCAGTTGCGATTTTCTCAGCGCTTTGAATGCAAGCATTGCAAGCTGCGGTATGAGGAGCCGGCGCCTCGCCTGTTTTCATTCAACAATCCTTATGGGGCTTGCCCGCGCTGCCAGGGATTTGGGAACACGATTGATTTCGATCTTGATCTGGTGATTCCTGATAAGCAAAAATCGCTCGGGGAGGGTGCGATTGATCCGTGGAACAAGCCGAAGTATCGGCCGGTTTTTACGGAGATGAAGCGGTTTGCCAAGTCGGCGGAGATTCCTCTGGATGTGCCTTGGGCGGAGCTGGAGGCGGAGCAACAGGAATTGATTTTGAAGGGCGAGGGAGATTTTCTCGGGGTGCGGGGATTTTTCCAGTATCTCGAGCGCAAGAAATATAAGCTGCACATTCGCGTTTTTTTGAGCCGGTATCGCGGGTATTCGCAGTGTCCGGAGTGTAGTGGGTCGCGGCTGCGGCTGGAAGCACGGCAGGTGAAGATTAACGGACGCAACATTTGCGAAGTTTGCAGCATGACGGTGGAGAATGCGGCCAAGTTTTTTGACTCCGTTCAGTTGAGCGCTGAGGAGGCCGAGATCGCCGAGCGGCTGCTGGAGGAGATCCGCGAGCGGTTGCGCTTTTTGAATGACGTTGGGTTGGAGTATCTGACTCTGGATCGGTTGGCCTCGACGCTTTCCGGCGGTGAGGCGCAGCGGATTCAGCTGGCGACTTCGCTGGGATCGCGGCTGGTGGGGACGCTGTATGTGCTGGACGAGCCTTCGATTGGACTGCACAGCCGCGATACGCATCGGCTGATCAAGATTCTGCATGGGCTGCGGGATTTGGGGAATACCGTGCTTGTGGTCGAGCATGATCCCGACATCATGCGAACTGCGGATCGGATTTTGGATTTGGGGCCGGGGGCTGGAGAGAATGGCGGCAAGTTAGTGGCGGAGGGTACGTATGCGGAGATTTTGAAGAATCCGACTTCGCTTACGGGACGATATCTCTCCGATGATTTGAGGATTCAGATACCGGCGGTGCGGCGGCAGCCGGGGCCACAACATATTCGGTTGGGCGGGGTGCGGGCTAACAATCTGAAGGGCGTAGATATTTGTATTCCGCTGCGGATGCTAGTGGCGATCACGGGAGTTTCTGGATCCGGGAAATCGACGTTGCTGCACCAGGTGCTTTATCAGGCGCTGGCGGAGGCGAAGCAGCAGACGATCGGAGGTGCGGGCCGAGGATCTGCGACTTGGGAGAGTTTGGAAGGCGATCAGTTTATTGACGAAGTGGTGTTGGTGGATCAGTCGCCGATTGGACGGACGCCGCGATCGAATCCGGTGACGTACATCAAAGCATTCGATGCGATCCGCGAATTGTTTGCTTCCCTGCCCGAAGCGAAGAAACGCGGATTTGGGTCGGGGCACTTCTCGTTCAATATTCCGGGTGGGCGCTGCGAGACTTGCCAGGGGGATGGCACGGTTACGGTGGAGATGCAGTTTCTCGCGGACGTGGAGCTGATTTGCGAGGAGTGCAAAGGCGCGCGGTATAAAGCGCAGGTACTGGAGGTTCGGTATCGCGGGAAGAATATTCATGAAGTGTTGAACTTGACGGTGAAAGAGGCGCTGAAGTTTTTGGCGGAAGTGCCCAAGGTGACCGAGAAGTTGCGCGCTTTGGATGAGGTGGGGCTGGGATATTTGCGGCTGGGGCAATCGGCTACTACTTTGTCTGGAGGAGAAGCGCAGCGCATGAAGCTGGCGGCGCATTTGCAGCCTGCAGCGCGCGAGATTGGAAGGCCGAGTACCGGTGCGCCGAATGGGCCGCGTCCGCGGCGACGCATGCTTTATATTTTTGACGAGCCTACTACGGGCCTGCACTTTGATGACGTGAGCAAACTGCTGGCGGCGTTTCGGCGTCTGATCGATGCAGGCGGGTCGATTCTGGTGATCGAGCACAATCTGGAAGTGATCAAGACCGCGGATTGGGTGATCGACCTGGGGCCGGAGGGCGGAGCGCGCGGCGGAAGGATTGTTGGAGCGGGGACTCCGGAGACGATTGCCGATTTGCCGGAGTCGTATACCGGGCAATATCTGGCTCGGGTGCTGAAGGCGGTGGGGAATGGCAACGGGGCTTCGCGAACCGATGTCGGCAAATAAAATTCTCGCGCCAGGGCTGCTGTTGTTCGTGATGAGCGCTTACGCTGCGGCGCAAGATGCCGGGCAGAGTCCGCCGCCTGCGGGGTCTAGTTCTGCCGGATCATCTTCCAGTTCGCATTCCAGTTCATCCCGGCCATCGCATCACATTCGAGTTCCCGACGAGGATTCTCCGGCTCAGCCTCCTGAACTCACCCAGGCTGAAGCTGCCATCGACAAACAGAATTATGCTATGGCTGAACCCTTGCTGCGCACGCTGGTAGAGCGGGAGCCCAACAGCTACGTGGGATGGTTCGATCTGGGGTTTGTCGATAACGCTTTGGGAAATACCGAGGCATCGATTGCGGCTTATCGCAAGTCAGTGGCAGCGAAGCCGGATGTTTTTGAGTCGAATTTGAATCTGGGATTGCAGTTGGCGAAGAACGGTGAGCCGGGCGCGGAGGAGTTTCTGCGGGCGGCTACGCGGTTGAAGCCGACAGGGCATGAGGCCGAGGGACAGTATCGGGCGTGGCTGGCTTTGGGGCATGTGCTGGAACAGGCGAAGCCGGAGGATGCGGTCGATGCGTTTCAACATGCGGCAACTCTTGAACCCACGGAAGCTGAACCGCATTTGACGGCAGGAGTGATTCTTGAAAGGGAAAATAAGTCTGCCGATGCGGAGCAGGAATACAAGCGTGCGCTCGCTCTCGACCCGGGATCTTCAGATGCTGTTATCGCGCTGGCAAATCTGTATATGCACGGGCATCGATTTGCTGACGCGGAGGTCTATCTGCGAAAGCTGGTTGCGGAGCGGCCGAATGAGGCGGCGCCGGAAATCCAGTTGGGGCGGGTGTTGGCGGCGGAAGGAAAGAATGAAGATGCGATTGCGGCTTTGCAGGCGGGATTGAAGCTCGTGCCGGAGGATGACGCGGCGCGGCGCGATTTGGCGGAAGTTTATGGAAACGCGGGGAAGAACGATTTAGCGGAGGCAGCCTATCGGGGACTGCTGACAGGGCATCCCAGCGATGCGGAGTTGCATCGACTCTTGGGTCAGGCGCTGCTAAGGGAGAAGAAATTTCCTGAGGCGCAGCAGGAGTTTCTAAGTGCATTGAAGATTAAGCCGGATATGGGAGAAGCGTATGGCGATCTGGCATTCGCGGCGGGGGAGAATCAGGATTATGCTCTCGTGATTCGAGCCTTGGACGCGCGGGCCAAGCTGTTGCCGGAGATTCCGATCACCTATTTTCTACGGGCATCGGCGTTTGACCATCTGAAGAATTTTAAGGCGGCGGCGGCAAATTATCACCTCTTCCTCAATACGGCCCATGGGAAGTATCCTGATTATGAGTGGAAGGCAAAGCATCGGCTGATCGCGATCGAGCCGAAGAAGTGATGTGCGCAGGGCATGGGATTTAGAGGGGGGAATGCGTGGTTGAGCCGGCCGCCGTTAGTGGCGTTGGTGTTGCTGCTGGCGTGCGGGCAGGTATTGGCTCGAGATTATTCGGTGGAAGAACTGAAGGGACGAGTGGCGAGCGCCAGCGTGGCGGACCGTCCGGGATTGTGCCTGCAAATCTCCGAGCGGGAGTTGGATGCGGCTGACCAGCTTTATGCCGGTGGCGAGAGCGGGAAGGCCCAAGCGGCGCTGGTGGATGTTGCCGCGTTTTCGGAGCTGGCACGGGATTACGCGATCCAGTCCCATAAGCATGAAAAGCAGAGTGAAATTGCAGTGCGCAAGATGACGCGCAAGCTGACCAACTTGAAACATGCAGTCACCCACGAAGAGCAGCAGCAGGTTCAGGAGACGATCGACCGGCTGGAGCGGGTGCGGGATGACTTGCTTTCGGCGATGTTTCCGAATGGGAAGAAGCGATGAGGCTCTCTTTGTTTTTGCGATTCAGCGCTTGCGTTGGTCTGGTGTTCGTTATGTGTGCGATGGCGATAGCGCAGCAGCATCGCGATCCATTTACGCGGCCGGAGATCGATCAGATTCGCGATACGAGTTGGGAGCCGCAGTTACGGCTGGGATTGTATGTGAAATTTGCGCGGGAGAGATTGTCGACGCTGGAGCAGGCGCGCCACGATCCGAAGACTAAGGATCGGGCGCAGGTTACGCACGACCGCCTGGACGATTTTCTGCTGATCTATGACGAGTTGAATGACAACATCGATACCTATGTCGATCGCAAGGACGATATTCGCAAGCCGCTGAAGGTGATTATCGACGCCGACGGGGAGTTTCAGCAAAGGCTGCTGGCTTTGCGGGACGCGGCGGGAGTCGCTCCGGCGGAAGCGAACCGCTACGAATTTGTTTTGAGCGAGGCGCTGAATACGGTGGATAGTTCGGCGGGGGATCATCGCAAATTGATGGCGGAACAGGAAGAGGCGGCGAAGCATAGGAAGGCGAATTCGAACGCGAAGAGTGGCGGCAGGTCCGAGTAGGGATCGATCCTGAATACCGCTATTTGGGTTGAAACGGTTCGGCGCGATTTTGCACTATCCGGAAGACGGTCAGAAGCAGCGATGACCGGCACACCGGAAAATGAGCCGATCAACTTCAGTGGTTGAAGCGAATTCGCGGCGAAGCGGCCGAGCTTATAGAGTCGTTGTGCGCGTGGGGATTTTGCTGTTGGTCGCGAGCGAGTTTGCGCTCGGCCAGACCCCGGGCCAGAACCCTAATACGCCGCCGCCCCCGGGAAGCGTTTATAGTGAGGTGCCGCCGAAGTCCGGTAAGGGTCCCGCCAATCCCACTCAGCCCGCTCCAAATCCGACCAAGGGAAAGAATCCCACCACCCCGAGTCAGCCGCCGACCACCGGAAAGAACCCCACTGGAGGCAATCCGACGACGCCTATCGGGAAGAATCCCGGCGGTACAATACCGGGACGGGGCCGCGGACCGACTTCCACAGGAAATAAAGGCGGAGGCAGTTCGGTTTCGCCTCCGCACGGCGGCAACGGAGGAGGAAACAGTGGGGCCATCGCCGCGGGTGCGGTTGGCGCTGCCGCTGTGGGGGTCGGTATTTTTGAGGCGCTTCATCACGCTCACGCCCCGAACGGCGGCCAGTCGGTGCAGCGGTTGGGGTTGAGCTTGCGTTACCCGCCAGACTGGCAACTGAATCCGCGGCTCAGTCAGGAAGATGATCCCATCAGCCTGAATACGTTCAAGAGCTCGTACTTGGCCGCCGGCATCATTCCGATGGGCGGTGCGGATATTGATATTGCTTATTTTCCCAACGTCACAACGACGCCGCGGCAGCTAATTGCCCGCGAGTTGACGGACGCAAGCCAGCAACAGATTGATGGAAAGAATCACAAGGTCGGCAAGCAGGACGGGACGCGGGTTTTCTATACCGATATATACGCGCGCGGATTCGTTTACAAGAACACCGCTATTTATGTGGCGCGAGGCGGCGGCCTGTACAAGTTCTTTCTGACCTATCACGAAGGCGACGCGCACGAAAAAGCATTCAACGACGACTTTGACTACATCGTGAAATCGGTGCGCTTCGAGAAATGAATATGAAATCAGTGCGACACAAACCGCAACTGGCGCGCCGTGCGAGCGCGCACTCAGTTCCCTGCTTCCTGCTTGCGTTTCTGCTCGTGTTCGCGGGATGCAATAAGCAGAAGGCTGAAGTGAAGCCGGTGGAAGTTGCGCCTGAAGTTGTCCCTAACGACGCCTTGATTTCGCAGCAGGTGGCAGAGCGCATTCTGCAGGAGCCAAAGCTACAGAGCCTGGGAATTCAGGTGGAGTCGAAGCAAGGTGTGGTTAAGTTGAGCGGCGAAGTTGATGACCAAAGCGAAAGGGTGCTGGCCTCGCGGCTGGCTGGAGAAGTTCCCGGCGTCGTGCGGGTCGTGGGTTCGCTAGCGGTTGCGGACGCTATTGCGGCTGCGGAGAGCGAGATCCCAGCGGAACCGGTGGACAACTCGCCGAAAAGCGCACGCGTGCGGACGACGACTGCTTCTGCTCCGTCACCGTCGCATCATCCATCGCATGTGCCCGCTTCTTCTGGTGAGCGAATTCCAGCAGCGCCCATCCCGAGCGCCCCGAGGCAGGTTACAACTCCCGCCAGTTTAAACACGAAAATCTGGACGGACCCGATTGATCGCTATCTGGCGAGCAAACCCAATCCACGAACTCCATCGCCACTCGTCGGCAGCGGACCGGTGTTCGAATCCGACGGGAAGCAATTCACCCTTGATCCGCGGCTCCTTGTTGGTATTTCCGCAGCCGAGACCAGTTTTGCTACCGGAAAGTGTCACAGCACTCCGGTGAGTTCTACGCGAAATGCGTGGAACTGGTTCTATTGCTATGGCAGCAACAGTTGCGGCACGGACACGTGCGTCAACTCGCCGTTTGAGTCGTGGCAGCGCGGCATCGACACCGTGAGCAAGTACATGGAGAGAAACTACATCATGAAGGGCCTGACGGACGTCAGGAAAATACAGACGAAGTATTGCACTTCCGGCTGCCAGAACTGGGTGCCTAACGTGGAGACGGTGATGCGGGAGATGGGGGGAGATCCGAAGCAGCTCACGCTGGCTGCGCCACCGCACTAGATTCCGCTCCGCCGTGCGAAACGGTTCGTGCTAATCTGGGCTCACCGTGCGTGAGGGATTGGTTGAAATTTTCCATGAGGAACATCGGCAGTTGCGTCCGGGGGCGGCTGCGCCGGAGCTGAAGGTGGAGTTCTTCGCCTTCGCCAATATCAACAATACAATTCGACTTCGCGAAGGGCGGCTTTTGGTGCGGCTTTCCGACTTGCTGGAGGGCGCGCCGGAGGCGGTGGTGCGGGCGATTGCGCACATTCTTCTGGCGAAAATGTATCGCAAGCCGATTGATCGTGGGCACGCGGCACGGTATCGAAGATATCTCGGCAGCCATGAGGTGGTGAACAAGGCGCATCTGGTGCGGCAGATGCGCGGGCGCAAGCAACTGCGGTCCCCGAAGGGATTTATTTACGATCTGGATGCGATTTTTGAGGATTTGAACCGGCGTTTTTTTTATGGCTTGATGGGGCGGCCGCGGATGAGCTGGAGTCCTACTCGGACGCGGCGGATTTTGGGGCATTATGATCCGGCGCATAATGCGATTGTGATCAGCCGAGTTTTTGATCATCCTTTGGTTCCGCGGTATGCGGTTGAGTACATCGTTTATCACGAGATGCTGCATTTGAAACATCCGGTGCGGTTGCGCGGGAGCCGGA
>Ga0208690_1000314_pt1 | contig 13748 bp, 9 predicted proteins | sample June2015DPH_16_1_2_FD_184712 | JGI IMG/M metagenome (GOLD analysis project Ga0208690, IMG submission 184712) | Peatland microbial communities from SPRUCE experiment site at the Marcell Experimental Forest, Minnesota, USA - June2015DPH_16_10... | ecosystem: Environmental > Terrestrial > Soil >...
CGTTTCGCAGTGAATTCAAATCGGGCCCGGCAGCCGGGCCAAGGAGAAAATGCAATGGCACAAGATGACCGAAACATAGAAGTTCGCGAGGGAAGCGGCAAGGACGCCGGATTCACGCGGCGGAAATTCTTACAGTCATCCGGAGTAGGCGCCGCGGTTCTTGTCGCGAGTGCAGCAAAGCCAAGCCGCTTGTTTGCATCGGCCCAAGGCTCCGCCTCGGCCGTCGCATCGCCCGCGTCCGCTGCACCGGAGTCATCGCCCGCGGCCTCTTCGACCATCGCGGGACCCGCGTCCACCGCGGCCCCCGCGTCCGGCGCCCCCGCTTCCAGCGCACCGGAATCGCCACCCCCAGCCGCACCGGCCATTGCGTTCCCGACCGAACCCGGGGACGCGCAACTTGGCCCGAGCGGCGGCTCATTCGCCTGGAGATCGCCAGCGTCCGCGTATACCACGCCGTCGGGCCATGCCGACGCCAACCCCGTGGCCGGCACCGCGCCAGAAAAGGGTGCTTGGCCCAAGATCGTGCACGGGGGCAACGTACCCGGCTGGATTGTCGTGGAGAACGGCCTCGGATCCACCGTGACGATCTGGGCCGGAGCTCCCAGGAACGCGCGCAGGAGCACGACGACGACGTAGGCCGGGCCGCCGGCATCCCCCCCCGACGTGGCAGTCGCGACGCCAAGCGCTTGGGGAGGTTGGGGGAGCGAACATGCCGCAAAGCTCGTGAGCTCCGGTGGCTGAGCGTCGAGCCCCATCGAATCGCCCAAGAGCTTCGAGCTCGGAATGCTGTAGATGGCCGGTTGGTTCGTCGCGGCACTCGCCACGAAGACGAGGGACGGAACCGCCGTGTCCCCCTCCACCAGGAACAGATCGGGTGTGACGACCACGTCGGTCGGATCGGCCCCGACCGGAATCAAGTTGATGCCGGGCGTCGACAGGTCTTCGTCGACGACTTGGCCTCCCGTCAGATCCACGACCGCAAGCTGACCGCGTGTCCGCTGCGTGACGAGCACCATGACGTGATTCTGGAAGGGTGACCCAATGACCGTAGGGGGTACCGGGGGGCAATCCGCGAGCGGGAGCGGGGTGACCACGGACGCGGGGGCCCCGTCCGCACTGTTCACCCCGAGGCACACGACGGCCATTTTCTGGGGTCGTTCGAACGTGCGAATCGGCACCGGACTCGGTGTCGACGAGCAACTGACACCCGTGACGACGACGACGCCCGTAGCGAGCAGCAGCGCCGTCAGTCCCGCGAAGCCGAAGACTCTCGCCGCCCGCATGGGTCACGACCCTTTCGGCGGCGTCGGCTGGCCGAGCGTGAACACGACATTCTCGTACGTCTGAGGGCTGATGCCCGGCAACGAGTCATCGAGGTCGATCATCTGCACGAACGACTGCGTGAAGCTGGCCACGTACGCGAAGCGATACCTCCTCAAGGTGTGCGGCGTGCCCGGGGCCACGTCGGCCGATTGCCCGTCGACTTGTCGGGGGTCGAGGGGGACGTCGGCATTCTTCGCCACGTCCTCGAGGTCGAAAGGGTCGAACGCCATGGCGAACGGTCCCGGGCCCACATTGATCACGTTCTCCACGAAATCGTTGTCCGGGTCGTAGACGAAGATCTGGCTCGAGTCGAAGCAAACGATGAAGACGCGCAGCTCGTACTGTCCCAACGGGTTCACGATCGGCGCCAGGTAGACGGTGGACGGGCCGTTGGCGACCGGCTGGTTGCCGGTAATCACCAGCAGGTCGGGGTCGAACGTCGTCCCATCTGCGGACATGCCGCCGACTTGGCCGACGATGAGCGACGCGGGGGTTCGGCTCGCGATAAAGACGCGCGAGGGGACGGTTCCGCAGGCCGCGTCGTCGGCCGCCGAGAGCACTCCGCCATGATTCTGCGCCGCGCGGGCCCTGCAGGCCATCCGAGGCGTCGGGTCAATGGCGATGCCCCTCTGGTCCGTGCCGATCGCATTCGCCGTCAGCGGAAACGCCGTCTCGAGGACGAGGAATGGACGATCGAGCGAAGAGCCGAGGTCGTTGTAGTAACGGAGCAGGTCGATCTGCGCGCTGCTGTGGTTCGCTTCGAGGAACGAAGGCCGCACGCACGGCGGGGTGTCGTTCGTGTACTCGCACCCACGGGCCGGCGAATTGAGGCTGTTGTCGTGGGGAATGGCCGCGATGCCGCTGCCGCCGTTGGGGAGCCCGCCCACCGGGGGGGCCGTCGCCGCCGGGTTGGACGGCGTCGCGGACCCGCCGAGGACGTATTGCATCGACGGTGGGGTTGCTGTCTCGCAGCTCGCTACGAGGCTCACGGTCTCCTCTGCCGGAGATGCCGGCGCGGCGGCGACGTCGGAGGTAGCGGCAGCACCCCCGTCGGGTGCGGTGCCGTCCGTCGCGGCGTCGGCGCCCCCTTCTCCGGTCGCGGCGCCGTCGATCGCGGCGGCGGCGCCCCCGTCGGCCACGCCTCCGTCGATCGCGGCGGGGGCGCCTTCATCGGGCGCAGCGTCGTCGATGGCTGCGGCAGCGCCCCCATCGTCGGCTACGCCCGCGTCGCTCGCGCCGCCGCTGGCGATCGCGTGCGCGCCGCACCCGCTCGTGAGCAGCGACGTTTGGGTCGTCGTTTGGTGCGTGATCGCCACAGCCGTTCCATCGGGGGTCAACGCCATTCCGAAGGGCTCTCCGGGCATCGTTACGCCGCGGCTGTTGCCCGGATCAAGGACACCGCCGGCTTGCCTCGTACACTGTCCGCTGGCGTCCGCCGCGCAGTCGATGACGAATGGGCTCGTCGAGGAGTCGTAGGGCGTCGCCGCGGACGGGGTCCACGCAATGGCACCGGGTGCGGCGACGGTCACATCCCGGGGCGGAACGGTGTTCGCGTCGTCAGGCACCACGTCGGCCCACGTGAGCGACGCATTGCCGGTGACGGGTGTGAACAGGCGTGACCCGTCCGGCGACAGCTGCAACTGCGTCGCGAACGCGCCGATGGTGAAAGAGTCTTGTATGTAGCGTGTCGAGTCGACCGCCGGGGCGCAGTCCTCGCCCAATGGCACGCGGGTGCCGTTGGCCTCCGGCACGCTTGGGGTGGGGGTGGTGTCGACGCAACTCCCCGGTTGGCCGGGGGCCTCCCAGGGGCTGAGAAACGGGATGCAGTCGGCGGTCGCCGGCGAGTTGCCCGAACATTGGGTGGGCAGGGGCGCGCCCGGCACACCGAGGTTCGCGTTGATCAAAAGATCGGCGTCACGCCGTAGCAGAAACAAGTCGTAGACCTGCAACGTGCCGCCGTTCCATTGCAAGTCGAAGTCGGAATTGACGGCGTAGAGCGCGTTGCCGCCCTGATTCGAAACGGCCAGGCCGACGGGGTAGTAAAATGTGTTCGGCGGCGGCGCGGTCCCGCCGCCCCCCGAATAGCAAGCAGGGACAAGGCAGACAGCGACAGCAAGACCGAACAGGAAGCGAAGAACCATCAATGGGAAGGGCCCGCGGCGAAAGCGCTTTTCGTCGGCGAGGCGGCTCGCCGGTCATGAGCCGCGAGCCTAGTCACCACGAGCGTGGGTGTCGAGCACCGCTCGGGATCGGGCTCTGGCCGCACCCGGGGCTCTGGCCGACTGCTGTCGACAGAGTCGGCTTAGCCAAGCGGCCGCGGCGCAGCCCTCAGACGGCCGGGGCTCTCATCAAGTCGATGATGACAACGCCGCGCTCGCCTTTGTCTTCCGGGGCGTGGGGAGCGCGCGGCGCGGGTCGATCCACCGGCAGCTCCAGACGTGGCTGCTCGTAACGAGCACGCTCTTGCTCTTCTCGCTGACGAATTTGCTCGATAATAAACGGAGGCAACATCGAGACCTCCTCTTTCTTTCCGGACTCGTGTGAGGATGACTTCGTCGACGAGCGAAGCGAGTGCTATCGCCCTTGTAAATAAGGATAGCAACGAGAGTGCCAGGGTCAAGATCGGCTGAAGCGGGCGAGCTAGCTCGGCCCCCACGCAACGCCTTGCTCTCGGCCGGGCGGATCGCTGTCGCGATGGCTCTGATTGCTCTACCAGCCCGGGCCAAACCGCTCGACCCGACAGACGACGGTTGGGAGGGCCTTTCGCAGCTCATCGCCATGGCGCGAAGCGAGGTCCCCGGTGGCCACGTCATCGTGGCGCAAAGGTTGGACCTCGGTCGACTGGAGGCCACCGATGCGTTGGTGCTCGTTCATCCGGAGCGCGAGATCGACCCCGACGAGCTGTCGGCTTTCATGCGTTCCGGCGGCCGCGTGATTCTGATGGACGATTACGGCACGGGCGACGTCTTGCTCGAGCACTTTGGAATCCGTCGCGTACCGCTGCCCGAGCGACCGAACGCGATGCTCCGATCGAATCCGGTGTTCGCCGTCGCCGATGCGGTCGGAGTGCACCCGGTCGTACGGAACGTGGAGCGAGTCGTCACCAATCACGCCACCGGGCTTTCGGACGATCGGCTCGCACCCCTTTTGGTCGTGCGGGGTCGGAGCGAGGATGTCGTGCTCGCCGTTGCCGGCGTCGTCGGGCAGGGTCGCCTCGTCGCGGTGGGCGACGCATCCGTCGCCATGAATGCGATGCTGCGCTACCCGGGCAACCTCGAGTTCGCGCACGCTCTCATTCGCTTCGCAGCCGACGCGGCGGTACCGCCCGATGGGCATGGGCACGAGATCGGCACGACTGCACGGACCGGAAAGCTGTACTTTCTGATCGGGGATTTCACCATTCAGGGACGCTACGGTGGATCCTTTCGGACGGACCCGTCCGGTGCGGTCGGTCGCATCGCCGCGGAGGCGATCGACGTCTTACGAGGAGGCCTGCCGCCGAACGCCACGTATGTCCTAGCGGTCGCCTTGGGCCTAGGCGTCGTATTCTGGGCGGGAACACGCGCCGGTCGCACTTACAAGCGATCGACGTCTCGATTCACGCGCCCCGTCTCGATTCTCGCACAGGGTGGCATCGCCGGGCATGCGGCGGCTCTGAGCTCAGCTTCAGCGGGCACGTCGCGGTTGCTCGCGCTGGTCGAGCTCAGGAACGCTCTCGAGGAGCAGCTCGCCACGCGACTTGGCCTCGATCGCATCGTCGCGCACGACCAACTCATCGCACTGGCGTTGGCGGCCGGACTCTTGGACGCCGAGCGTGCGAAGGCACTCGGCGCCCTGCTCAAGCAATTGGCTCGTTTCCAGCTGCCCCTGCCCAACCGGCGCCAGCCGCGGCTCGGCCGCGCGAGCGATGCAGAGCTCCGCGAGGCCCTCCATCGGGTCCGCGGCGTACTCGCCGCTGTGGACGCGCAACGCCATGGTACACTGAGTGGGAGATCGTGAGCGCGGCAGTGAATGCGAGCGAGATCGCCGCCGCCCGAGACCGTCTCGATCAGGTTCGGCAGGAGGTGGCCCGAGTCTACGTCGGATCCGTCCGACCCATCGACGCGCTGATCATGGCGATGTTGGCTCGTGGCCACGCGCTCCTCGAAGGGGTTCCTGGCGTGGCCAAAACGACGCTGGTCAAAGCTTTTGCCGCGGCGCTCGGGTGCACGGTTCGGCGCATCCAATTCACGCCGGATCTGCTGCCGGCAGATATTACGGGGACCTATGTACTGTCCCCGCGAGAAGGAACTTTCGCTCTGCGCGCCGGACCCGTTTTCGCCAACGTGCTGCTCGCCGACGAGATCAACCGCGCACCCGCCAAAACGCAGAGTGCGCTGCTCGAAGCGATGCAAGAGCGACAAGTGACGATCGAGGGTGACCGCTACGAGCTGCCGTCGCCCTTTCTCGTGCTCGCCACGCAAAACCCAATCGACCTCGAGGGTACCTACCCGCTTCCCGAGGCCCAAATCGATCGCTTTCTCGTGCGCGTCGCGGTCACCTACCCGTCGGCGCGCGAGGAAGCGCAAATGCTCAAAACACATGGCGTCACGTCGCCCAGCTCTCAGGCCGTGCTCGACCCGCGCGACGTCGTGCAGCTTCAGGCGCTCGCCTCGAGCGTTACCATCGAGGATGATCTGCTCGCCTACGCCGTCGCGATCACGCACTTCACCCGGGTGCACGTCCGGGTGGCCCTCGGCACAAGCCCGCGAGCGACCTTGGGCCTCATTCAAGCTGCAAAGGCCTTCGCGTTGATGAGCGGTCGGCCTTTCGTCGCTCCGGACGACATCCGCGCGGTCGCTTCGAGCGTACTCGCTCACCGGATCGTCCTCATCGCCGAGGCCGAAGCCGAACCGGGCGCGCGAGAGCGCGTGGTCGAGGACGCGTTGACTCGAGTCGGCTATCGACGCGGAGTGCGGGCGGTGTGAGCTAAACCGACCGCGAGCCCATCGTGCATCTGTATCCCACACGAGCAACGTTTCATGTGGCTGTCGCGGGTATCGCCATGGTCACACTTGGGGCCGCCGCACGCCTCTCGCCCGTGGTCGGGTTCGGCGGCGCGATGCTGCTTGCCATCGCGTTGGGGCGAGCCATCGCCCGCGTCGGAGTGGCGCGGTTGCGGTCGGCCGGATTCGAGATGACATGGGCGGACGCCCGGCGGGTTCGCGTCGTGCCGCGAGGCGGCAGCATCGTCATCCGCAGCGAGCTACGAAACGGCGGGGATGAACCCATTCGGGTCAGCGGGCTCCGCCCAATCGCGTCGAGCCTGCTGTCGGTCACCGTCGAGCCCGACCTGCTCGATCTGCCGCCCAATGCCGGCGCGACCGTCGATTTGACGGTGCGAGCGCCTCGGGTCGGACGATGGGGCATTCACGGCCTGGGGCTCGAAGTCAGCGTAACGCCGTTCGGTGCCAAGGGCGCTTTCGAAGTGCCGCTGCTCTTCGCGAACCCGCTCGGCATCGAGGTTCTTCCAGCGACGCTTTCGGCGTTCGTCGGATCGCCGCGCGGCGGTCGAACCAGGCGGACAGCCGCAGCCGAGCGCCCTGGCCGGCCCGCGGAAGGCCATGATCTGCGTGAGTTGCGGGATTACGCGCCCGGGGATCCGTTCAAGCGAATCGCGTGGAAAGCGAGCGCGCGTCGCGGGCGCCTGCTCGTTCGAGAGATGGACCGCGGGGATCGTGGCCTGATCTGGCTGGTCGTCGACGCGTCGGTCGAGCTGTGGGCGGGACCCGTCGGCAACGCACCGCTCGACCTGGTTGTCGACGACGTCGCGTCGTTTGCGGGTGCCTGCTTGCGCCGCGGGGACTGGGTCGGCCTCATCATTGTGGCTTCCCGCATACAGGCATGGATCGAGCCCCGAACCGGCGCGACGCACGGGTCGATTCTGGCCCGCGCGCTCGCGAGCGTCGCGGAGACCGTCGATGCGGACCGCTCGGAGATTGACGAAGCCGAGGTCGCGCGACGGGTCGTCGAACATGCCCGGCCGCTCGACCCCAGAGGCCTCGCCGACCTACGGAAAGGGGATCTCGACGCGCTCGCGGCACGGATCGACGCCCTTCGATCGCGAGCGCCGTTCTCCCCTCCCCTTCCGTTTGGGGCGACGTTGCGGGAACGCCGCCTCAGGCACTACCTGGCCTCGTTCGGAATCGAATTGCCACCACGCGTCGACGGGGAACGCCCGGAAGCGGAGCGTGCTTTGGCGACGTCTTTGGGTCGCCTGTCGGCCCTGAGACCCCGCCCGGACTTCGTGCAGGTATGGGCACCTCCGCCGTCTCGACCCGATCTGCTCGCATCTCAGGTTGGAGCACTGCGAGCGCACGGCATCGAGGTGTGCTGGAGCCTCCCCCCGTTCGAAGCGGGATTGCGCTTGCCTCACGTCGATCGGGTTCGCCCCGGCGCGGTCGAGATCTCCGCCGTCGTGAACGAAGCGGTGCGCGTGCGGGCGCACGCCGCTCGTGAACGCGGCGAACGCGTTTTACGTCGCCTCGGGGTTCGCATCGTCCTCGCCCGCACCGGCCGGCGCGCCGGCGACGCGAACCGCCGCGATCTGCAGGACGACCCATCCCGTGGAGAGTCACCGTGACGGCGCACGATCCCCGCCTCGTGCTGCGACATGCGGGGCTGCGCCCGAAAAAGAGCCTCGGCCAAAATTTCCTCGTCGCCGACGCCATTGCGCGGGCAATCGCCAGCGCGTGCGTCCGAGACGAAGAGCTCGGGCACGCGCGAGTCGTGGAGATCGGCGCCGGAACCGGGAGCCTCACCCGACGGCTCGCGGAGCGGACGCATGAGCTGATCGCGATCGAACGCGATCGCGACTTGGTACCGGTGCTCGCGCGCGAGCTTGAGGGAACGCTCGTACGCATCCTTGAGGGCGACGCGCTATCGATCGATTGGGGGCCGCTCCTGGGCGATGCAATCAAGGGCTCCCCCCGGATTCTTTGCGGGAATCTGCCTTACTCCATTGTCGGTCCGCTTCTTCGGCTCACGATCGACCGGGTGGCGTCCGTCGACCGGGTCGTGTTCATGGTGCAAGACGAAGTCGCACGTCGCCTGACGGCAGCGCCGGATACGAAATCGTTCGGCGCCCTCAGCGTGTTCGCGCAGGCCGTGTTCGACGTCCGCCGCGTCATTCGCGCACCCGCCGGCGCGTTTCATCCGGCGCCCGAAGTCACGAGTGCGGTGGTCGAGTTCGTCCCGGTACACCCTCCTCGCGCGTGCGAAACGGCATCGTTCCGAGCGCTCGTCCGCGCGGCCTTTCAAGCGCGGAGAAAGACCCTGCGCAACGCGTGGGCATGCGTCGCCCGCGACCCAGCCGCCCTGGAGCGCGCCGCGAATGCCGCCGGCGTCGTGCTCACCGCCCGCGGCGAGACGTTGGGCGTCGGCTCGTTCGCCCGCATGGCCGCCGCACTCGACGCCGACGTGTGAAGGCCGCTCGCATCGCTACCCGGCTGCGATCGAATCGGGCGCCCCGGTAAACTGCACGCTCCGGTTCCAAAGATCGTCCGCGAGCGCGGCGTCCGCCGCGACTCGACTCGGTTCCGCCGGCCGGCACTGGTCGTAATAACCACCGTCTTGGCCCGCAACATCCGGCGAGGTCGCACAATAGATCGACGTTTTCGCACCGTCTTCGTTCGACATCATGCCGAGTTTGATGAGCGGCCGGATCGGCCAGGGCATGCGGCGCCATGCATCCGATGCGACCGTGCCCGGGTGAAGGGCATAGCTCTTCACCCCGCTCGGCCCGATGCGCCGCGCAAGCGCACGCGTGAACAACACGTTCGCAAGCTTCGACACCGCGTATTCCGGCAGACCGGTGATGGATGGTGTCCGTCGCCGAACCGCATCGAAGTCGATGCCACGCGCTTTGTAATGCGCCTGACTCGAGACATTGACGATGCGGCCGCGATCGGCTGCGCGGAGCCGAGAGGACAGAAGCAGCGTGAGCAGGAAATGACCCAGATGGTTGGTGCCAAAGGCGAGCTCAAAACCGTCGGCCGTCAGGCCTCGCTGGCCGGCCACGCCGGCATTGTTGACGAGGACGTCGATCGGCCGGCCGATCGCATCGATGAGTGCGGCGCCCGCGCGCACCGATGCGAACGCACCGAGATCGAGGGGAACGAAGATGGCATCGCCGCCGCGCGCGACGATGCGGTCGAGCACGGGCCGGGTTCGCTCCTCGGACCGGCAAGCCAACACAACGGTCGCGCCGCGGGTGGCGAGGCACTCCGCAGTCGCACGACCGATGCCGGTGTTCGCTCCCGTAATCACGATGAGACGGCCCGCGAGATCCCGACCGGCGTTGGACACGACGGGACCGTACCATCCGAACGAACGCTCACCACCCCGTCTCGCGGGGCGCGTCAACGGTCGGGCTTTCCTGCGAGCTGTGAAAGCGCCTTTTGTGCATCGTAACGGTCCGGCGAATTGACCGGCGCGATGTCGAGGAACCGTCGATAGTGGTCGATCGCGTCGGCCCGGCGACCTGCGCCTCGGAGCGCTTCGGCGACCAGAAACTCGAGCGGCGCAACCCAGCCGGGCCGACTCTCGAGCTTCTCCGCCGCGGCCGCCGCCGGCACCAATTGGGCGACCGCTGCGGCACCGCTGCCCCTCTCGAACAGAAGCTTGCCGTACCGATAGTGCCAGTACGGGTGTGCAATCGTTGCATCCGCCGAAGACCCGCCGCCGTCGCCCGCGAGGGCACGAGGCCACTCGGCGAGAGCCGCCGCGTCGTCGTTTTTGTCTTCGTAACATTCCGCCAACGTCGCATGCGCTTCGCTCCTTGCGGGACGCAACTCGAGCGCGCGCTTCTCGTCGGCTACGGCGTCGTCGATCGCCCCCTCCATGCGCTCGAGCACGCCTCGCTGCCAGTAAGCCTCGGCGTTCATTTTGTCGAGCGCAAGGGCGCGGTCGATCTCGTCCCGAGCAAGCTCCAGCTGCGCCGGCGTCACGTCGTTTGCGGCCCACGCCAGATAAACGTGGAATTCGGCGCAATTCGGATCGAGATCGACCGCGCGTTTGAGATACCGGAGAGCCTCGGGCTGTGCCGACCCGCCCTGAAGCAACAGAGCGCGACCGATGTAATGGTTGGCTTCGGCGCTCGCCGGACGCTTGTCGAGAACCTTGTGCAACATCGGTAGCGCGTCGTCCGGCCGCCCAATTGCGACGTAAGCGGATCCGACGCGCAGCTGCAGGTCTGGGTCCTCGGGCGCCTTCGAAAGGGCCGTCTTGAACTGCTCGATGGCATGCTCTACGTCGCCCGAGTCCTCGAAGAGAAGGCCTCGCTCCAGGAAAATTCCGGGATAATCGCGGTCCACCGCGGCGACCCGATCGAGCTCAGCGGACGCCTCGTCGAACCGGCGAACGCGGCGCAGAGCCACCGCAAGCCGAAAGTGGGCGGCAACGTCCTTCGGCCCCTTCGCTATGGCCGACCGGTAGTGTGCGATCGCCCCTTCAAAGTCGCCCTGACGCTCGTCGAACTCGCCGAACGCGCGCTCCAGCGCCGACGACGGCGGAAGCGCCTTTTTCGCATCCTCGAGGGTGGCCTTAGCGTCGTTCAGGCGGCCACGAGCAGAGTCCAGCTCGCACAGTGCGATGTACGGCAGCACCGCCTCGGGCCGCAAGGGGTCGACGTTCGAGATCGCGAGGCGCAGGTGGCCTTCCGCGGCATCGACCTCACCGGAGCGCTCCTCGACTCGCGCGAGCAACAGAAGAATGGCCGTGTTCTTCGGGAATCGCTCTTGCGCTGCAACAAGCTGCTGTTTGGCATCCGATAGTCGTTCGAGTTCGAGTTTTGCTTCGGCGTCACTTGCAATCGTCTGAGGCGAATTGGGAGCGAGCTCGAGAGCCTTGTCCAGCCGTGCGAGAGCTTCGGCGTAGCGCCCTTCGTTCAGCAACAGTCGCCCTTCGCCGTTCAGCGCCCCGATGTTCGACGGGTTGAGGCTGACCGCGCGCCCAAACGCTTCCCGAGCGGCGGTCGCTTCACCGAGCTCCAAGCGCACCCACGCCCTCGCGGCGTAGGCATCGGACAGCTCGGCCGGAGAGGCGGCCGCCTGGACGGAGGTGTCCAAAATGGTCGATAGATCCGCGATTGCACTCGCGGGATCCACCGCTTCGCTCTGACGTCGGGCGCGTAACGTGAGCGCCCCGACGTGCTTCGGCGACCTGGCGAGCGTCGCACCGATCTCCATCCTGGCGTTCGCAGCCTCGCCGAGCGAATCGAACGCGCGCGCGAGCCCAAAGTGCGCGCGTGCGTCGTCGTACAGCGCAAGCGCACGCTTGAAATCGCTGAGCGCCGCCGGTCCGTCGCCGATTGCGAGATCCACGTCTCCACGCAGCAGCGCAATCTCGACCTGCACGGGATCCGTCGAATCGTACTTGCCCGCGAGGTCGAGGTTGCTGCGAGCCTTTACGAAGTCGCCCGCTTCGGCGAACTGCGCGGCGATGGCGACGTCGCGATACTTGACGACCTGATCCAGTGGGAGCTCGAGAAGGAGCTGCTTGGCGCGCGATGCGCGCGTCGTGTCCGCGCCGAACCGCAGGCTGGCTGCCGAGTCGACGAGCGCACCGTATGCCGTGAGCGGTTTGGCTCGCGGCGTTCGCGAGTGCGCGGCGTACGCCAAGGCCATGGCCGCCTTGGCCCCTTCGTACGTGTCCGGACCGAGTATGGCCTCGGCCTCCCGCATGGCCATCGCGGTGGCCCGGGCGTAATCGCCGGACCGAAGCACATCCGAGACAACGAGATACCCATAGGCGCCGTAGGGCGTCAGTTGCAGCGCCGCGCCGCCGGTCAACAGAAGCATGAGCGCAACCAAGGCGATGATCCTGCCGGGGGAGGCCCGCCGCTTGGCCGACGCGGGGGAGGCCGCGCGACCGACCGACTGCGAAGCCGCCAAGGCCGCGGCAGGAGGCCTCCACGACGTCGCCTCCGGGCGAGCGTCGGTGTCGGAGACCCCTGACGAACCGCCTTCGACCGTGGGCAGAGCGTCGGACCGATCGGACGGATTCGACCCGTCGGCTCCTCCGAGATCGACCTCACCAAAGTTCATCCCGCCGGGAGTGCCGCCCGACTCGGGGCGAGTGACGGCGTCTATGGCTCCCGACGACCTTCGCGGAGGCGGCGGCTCTGCGAGCTCGAAATCGCGGAACTCGGAGGCCTCCGAGGTGCCGTGCATCGGAGGATCCGGCGAAGGCTTTGGGCTGGTCGGCGCCTCCCGAGGGAGATCGATCTCGCCGAAGCCCTGAGCCATCTCGGACTCAGGAACCGATCGGGCCGATGCCGTTGGCTCGCTCCCGGTGCGCGCCGGGAACACCTCGGCCACACTGGGAAGCTCGATCTCGCCGAACCCCCGGGAAGGCGCGACCGGAACGGGAAGGTCATGGCCCGGTGCTGCCGTGGAGTGTCTTTTCGCGGGCAGCGCTGCGGCAGGTACCGGAAGTCCGGCGCTCTCCGAGGGATCGAAGCTTGACCGGGAGGGAAGGCTCGCCGTGAGGGCTGGCAAGTCGGAGAGAGCGGCCGGCAGATCCGAGTCCGAATCGCGCCAAGACATCGGTCGGCTCCGGCTCGCGGTCGGCGAGTCAAGCGTGGCGGGCTCCGGCAAGTCGAGTCCGAAATCGTCGGCCATGCCTTGGTGAGAGCTGGGCGTGAGAGACGTTTGCGGCGTCGCTGCCGATACCGCGCGAGCCGCCGGCCTTTGCGTCGAGACGACGGGAAGATCCGACGGTCGTGGCGACGAGACCACGGGAAGGTCCGACGGTCGTGGCGACGAGACCACGGGAAGGTCCGACCGTGCGTGCGCCGAGACGATGGGAAGGTCGGACTCGTCGAGCGCTCCAAGAGCCGCAGGGAAATCCGAAGGCAGTTCGCCCCGAGCCTCAGTCGGGCTCCGCTCTGGCGACGTGCGTGGTGCGCCGCCGGCGATCGTCTTGGGCGCGGCCGCCTTGTGGATGGGCGCGGGAGCGGGTTTGGCAGGCGGAGCAACCGGCGGCGATCGAGGAGCCGCGACCGGCGGGGCGGGGGGCGGGCGAGCGGCCGCTGCCGGCGGGAGGCGCGCCGGTCGAGGGGCTGCCACTGGCGCAGCGGGCGGCGGTCGTGGGGCCGCCACCGGCGGGGCGGGGGGCGGGCGAGCGCCCGCGACCGCCGCCGGACGAGGGGCTGCCACTGGCGCAGCGGGCGGCGGTCGTGGGGCCGCCACCGGCGCAGCGGGCGGCGGTCGTGGGGCCGAACCCGGCGCAGCGGGCGCTTCGGCAGAGATTCGAGGTGCGATTGCAGGCGCTCGAGGGGGCGAGCCGGCGGGCGAATGGGCCACCGGCGGAGCGGCCTTAGCGGGCGCCGCACCCGGCGCTGTCACGACAAACGAATGACCGCATTTGGGGCACCGCATCTTGAG
>Ga0208690_1000315_pt1 | contig 13680 bp, 17 predicted proteins | sample June2015DPH_16_1_2_FD_184712 | JGI IMG/M metagenome (GOLD analysis project Ga0208690, IMG submission 184712) | Peatland microbial communities from SPRUCE experiment site at the Marcell Experimental Forest, Minnesota, USA - June2015DPH_16_10... | ecosystem: Environmental > Terrestrial > Soil >...
CTAACTGGACCAAATTGGACCATGACGCAAATTGCCAATTCCTTGCAAGTGCTTGAAAGAATTGGCGGGGACGACGGGACTCGAACCCGCGGCCTCTGCCGTGACAGCCTATGGTTCAGAGGTAACTGTTTGACAATTCACGGCGCCGATCGCCACTATTAGCGCCAACGGTAATCCTTGGGAAGCCTTATTGCACCTTAGTTGCACCCACGTCTAACTGTCCAGCCAGACTGTTACGACCTCCAACCGCGTATTGTTCTCGTCCATCCGGCGGATGCCGGCCATTCAATGCAAGGGCTTTTCCCAGTTACCGATCTAGCGAATCTTCCTACGAGCCGACTTCTAGCCCTGGGTGGCCGACAGAGCGCTCTCAATGGTCGCGTCCAGGTCAATGAGTGTTATGGCGATTTTTCACCAATCAACGTTAGTTTGTCAGTGCTACTTTGTGTGAATGAAAAAGGGACTCCTGTGCGCGGACTTCTGGGTCAGTATTGTTCAGTTCGCACTTCGTTGCGCCGTGAGCCGATAATCTCGCGGGCTATGAAGGCAGAGGAAGTTTGCCCCTTAGCTCGGTCTGCAATTGCTGAATCCGTGCCCGTCTCTCTTTGTACTCTTCACACTCGGGCCGGATTCTCCTGAATAGCGTCAAACTGCTGCCCGTACAATTCACACAACTCGTCGGCAAGGCCGTAAACATTGCGTCGACACCAGTCATTCGTTCTCGATTTCTGAGTCGACGGATGGTACCACAGGTGGTGAGCCGCGAAGCAATCCTGTGTCTGCTTCGTTTTTAGCGTGCGTCCGTCCGACGGCAACTCTCATTTCGACGTTGAATAATAAATCGTCGATGTCCTCAAGGATTGCAGTGAGTTTTTCCAGATTGCTCTCGTTCTGCGCTCTTTCTTGAGTTTCGGCCAGCACTCCGACATGAGCACCTCTAGCGCCTGAGTGTGTTTCATCGTACAAGCGTCCTCCTTTTGATTTCGCCCCAAGAAGTCCTCCGATCAAGAGGGTTCCCGGTATCGTTCCCAACAAAACAAGTCGTTCGTTTGAAAACAGTCTGTGACACTCGTCACAAGTTTCCTGTTTGCGCCTGTGGATTCGTGGCCGACAAGCGCGATGCGCTCTGGTGTCGGCGTGCTATTGCCGATGGGACACTTACCATGTTTTTCCAACTTGCCCTATCTCGAAGATGAGCCGGAGAAACGCTTTGACTTGCTGGCGGATTCGGTCGTCCAGGCGACGGGAGGGCGCACCCTGAAGAATGGTCCGCCCTGCGTTCGATTGCCATACCGGGTTATCCGTACAAGGGGTCCTAACAGTGCATTGCCGCGCGCTGCCCGGCAATCACGCGCTCGCGGATAATGCTGCGCTCCAGTACGGCGTCCGCGTAACTAAGGTGGCTCAGCCAGGTTCCAGCCGATCGTCTGCTCAGATTGCGGGCGTGAGTTCAAAGTGCCGCTGGCCTTGCTCAAACGAACATCCGACGCGCAAAAGGGTTTGCGAAGCCAGTTCGCGGAGCACCAGTGCGCAACTGCCACACTTCCGCGCTAGCGGCCCGAGCTGCTCCGCATCGCCAACTTCTTACCTTTTACTCAACCAATCACACAGAGCATGGTAGGACTTGGCGTACAACTCAACGTGCCCGCACTCCTTGCACACGCCAACTCCGACCTCGACCGAATAGACCGCACGATCTGTAGTCAGCGAGACATCCAACTCCACCGCACCGTTTGTTCGACTGGGATGCGTACATTTCCCCGAAGCTCGACGGAAGCACAAATACTGGGCGGACAAACTTGTATCTTGAATGCTTGGACGAGTCGAACCGAGGAGACTGGAGAGAGCAACCTGTGCTCAGGATGCCTTACCGACGGCAGTCCGATCCGCACACGAGAAGCCGATCAGGATACGTGGTTACGTATAGGGTCCCGCCCGCTCGTGGTGGAGCGGATGCCCCATACAACATGCAATGGCAGACGATTGCAGACACCCAAGGCAAAACACAAATCGGATCGAAACCGCTGTAAGAAGTGATACTGAGAACGGGCCGGACCGTCTGGTCGGGATCGACTCCGCCGCCCACATTCTCCCGACCGCACGAACAGCGCAAGATCGAGCAACTGCTCGTGAAACTTTCCAAGGCGAAACCTATCTCGGCCAAGGAGTGCCTCCAATTCGAGCAGGCTGCGCTGCGGTTCCTGCGGACCTAACTCTGGATCGTGGTGCGACGCGACTCGGCACCTCATATAGTACCGGCCACACTTGACATATTTGCGACATTTACAAATCACGTTAGAAGCTGATTCCGAAACCAGCGAGAACGCTTTGGCAAACTTTGCCCCGGCGACCGCCGCGAACCCGATGATGACTCTCCATTCGGGAACAATCTCATTATCCGTGGACCCTGGAGGCAGGTCAGTCAGATCAATAGATCGAGGAAGGCTCAACTATTGACCGCAGGTTGTGTAAGGAATTGCGTTGCTCCACATGCCATCAACGAGCACTGAGATCGTTGAACCGGATTCGGTGTCTACAGGCGTGACGACAATCGTGTCATGATTTGGCGACGGGTCCGTTGCCCAGTCTGGGTCCCAGCTGTCGATCGTTGCATTCGCGCAATCACATGTTGCTACTTCTCCGGGGCCTCCACCGAAATACTTACCGTTAATAGTCACGTGAGTTCCCGGCGTGACGACACATTGTTTGACTGACTTATTGGGCACGTAGGTACAGTTCCCGACCTTGATAGATTCGATCACAGGTCCTAAAGCAGTATAGGGCACCGCGTTACTATATTCACCACCTGCGGTCTCAATGAATAAGCTGGAAGCGGGAGCTATCTGACCAACCGTGCCCGTAACCTTGGTCGACGTCCATCTGATCGTCGTGAAAAAAGGGCAATCACACAAATCGACGCCACCAGCTGTGTCACCAAAATTACTGCCAATTACGGTCACGATCATTCCGGGTCCAATCTCACAGGGAGTCGTACTTGTACTCACCGTGTAGCTGCAGCCGGTATCCCCAACCATAATGCTGGTGATTGTGGGTAATTGACATCGTGCTGTGGACGCTAACCACAGCGGCATCGAAGCGAAAAGGCATAACAGACGGGCGAGTTTCATAAGTTCTCCTTTAACCAATTCACTGCTGTTGAATTTATCCCCTGCACGTCGTTTGCCGGATCACACATACCGGAAGGCCGTACCACAGCGTTTGTCGCGAGCCAATGCCTCCGGTGGGCTCGCAAAGACTGTCAGTGTGCGCCGAGCGATGATTTTTGAGCCTGCTCCGGCTCAGTCGGCAGTAGCAAACGGGCTCTTACGCCGAACATCTCATAGTCCGTGAACAGTCCCCGGCACCAGTACATTTTTTTGTGCCCGGCTTCTATCATGAGGGTGACCGGTACAAGGTACTGCGTCCCGTCTTTCTCTAGCCAGCCATACGTTACCACTCCCCACCAGTGGGAACCCACTCCCGAAAGGTCAATGGCTTGCGAAATCCGCAAGATGTTTCCCGAATCGTCCATCCAGACTTCACCGTGGCAGTCGTAGAATTTCGTCGTGCCTCGAAGAAAGACGGTGTAGGTTTTGAGCGGGCAGGCTCTGTCCTCGATGTTTGCGGCATACTGGAATACGTGGATGGTTCGTCCACCCACAACGGCATCCGGCCCTTGGTGGATTTTCAGGCTAAGCTCCCTCCCGACCATTCGAGGAAACTCCGACCACACGTCGCCGGGCCAGATGTGAGAAGTGTTCAGGGGCTCAGGATCGATGAATCTCTTAGTGCCTGGGTGACGCCACCTTTGCCAACCGTCCACGATCAGCGTTTCGTATGCATCCGTCATGTCCGGGGCGCGATTGCCAATTCCCCAAGCGAACGTTTGGGTCGCCGTGAAAGTACGCATTGAGTAGACAAGCTGCTGCGCCGTGCGACGGAGATTCACTACCTCGGGGGGCTCGACGGGGCGCTGCGAAAGATCTTCGGCACGGTGCCAGACATATGGCGGATACAGATCTGCAGCCACCGGAGACACGAAAACGGTCTTCGGAAAAAGCGTCGCTTGCAAGTAGGGCTGCGCCTTTGTGACGAAATCCGACAGCTCCTTAACAGGCACCGCGATCGCGATGCGGTCCTTCCCCTCGCCTATGCCGCTCAGGATGCCGACGATCTTCTTTGTCTTGCTGTCAACCACAATGCCGCCGCTTGCACCGCCCCGCACGCGACCTTCCTCGTAACTGAAAGCAAGCAGCCCTTGGCCGGTCTTGCCGATGAACTTGCCGTGCCAGCGAAGTAACCTGCGCTTGGGGTTCCAGTCTAACGGGTAGGCGTAGATGTCTGCTTCATAGCTGTTCTCCAAATCGTCGGCGTCGAATCCGATGCCATGGAAGCCTTTGACGGGATGCCGCATTTCGTAGATGGCCAGGTCGTGTGCGGGGGTGTACTTCAGCGAGCCGCCCCAGGAAAGGGCTACGTCTTGCGCCCCTGCGTCGTCCGGCTCGGAATCGAGGTAGCGGTGCGCGGAAAACACCCCCTTGATGCGGACATACTTGCCCATGACCTTCGCGACGTGATAGTTGGTGCCCACGAAGCGGCAGTCCCGGTCTAGGCAAAACCCAGTGCCGAACTTCATGGAGAATGCAGCGAGATGCGTAATGTCGGGCTTGAAATCCGTGATGGGGAAGACGACGTGCTCGGGCACGAATTCCTGAGCATACACAGGAAGGGCCAGCGCGAACAGGAGGAGCAGAGGCATCAGTCTTCGAGTGTGGAGCCTTTCGCCAGGGCGGGGGAAGGCGTGGGAGTGAGGGATGAGGTCTTGCCCGGGGGCTGCGGAACTCGCGAACAATTTGATGCGAAGGAAATGATCTAGCACGGCTGTGTCGACCCCTCGCTGAAGTTATCGGCAAGATCTGTTTTTCCTTTCCCAGAATTGGTGAGACTTAATGAACCTCACCGGCGAATGTAGGCTTATGAGGATTGCCCGGGTTTACGAACAGCGCATCCTAAGAATCATAGGAAAATCAAGAACCCTGTTGATTCGTTGCAGCCGGTAACCGAAAAGACCCAGACTGGAGTGGAAGAAGCCGTACCTCCTGCGGCAAACTGGCGGCACGTGCATGAACTCAAAGGTGTCGTGATCTGCAACGCGAGTTGGCAGCCTTCGCACGAGAGATTACTGTGATGTCGGTTCACCTTTTTGATCTGCTTAGGGCGACCAGCTACCGCCCTCCGCTCCATGATGCGATTGAAGGGCAGCATGAACCGTTCCCGTTACTGCGCCTCGTTGCAGTACCGCCAAGAGCTATGGCTTGACCGGGCTGGCCGGGTTGTCGTTCTTCATCAACACCCACGTCGTGAGTAAGATGCCTGCCCCCGCGCCGACTCCGATTGCGCCCCAAGAATTCAAAGCCCCACCTTCCGCTGCGGGCCTAGCACCGACTTGCTTCGGGTTTCTCTTTTTCTTGCTGCGCTCATTCGCGGCGATGGGATTCTTATCATCTCGCGTCATCTTCAAGCCCTGCGCCAAGGTCACCTGCTTGCTGCCATCGTCGATGACGAGGTTGCCCTTACGAGCGCGTATCGTTACGATTCCGTCTTTATCCACGACATCGAATTCCGCCCAGGCATCCGTCGCTGGCGAAACGTTCACATCGCCCGCAATGGCCGCCATCCTTTTGGAAGTCAAGACCATGACTGCCCCGTGCCGGACATCCACTGCCGTTCCTTGGTATTCCACGAGCGAACTCGCCAGCACCGTGATGCTAGATCCAGATTTGTTAATCGTGGCGGCGGAATTACTTCCGGTTTGTAGTAAGTCACCGGGAAACATCGCGGTTGCAGCACGGGGAACACGTACATTGTTTATAGCCGCCGCTCCGTCAACATAGATCAAGGCTGCGTCGGCATTGGCTCCGAACATCGAACTTGTAAATATGAGCAGGGGCGCACAACAGATGACGTTGCGGAAGGCGGCGTTCCAGATACGACAGGGATGCGTGAAATCAAGCGACATTGAAACTAGCATTTTTGGACACTCCTCTGAAGGTACACGGGCTGAGAAGAGTTGATTCTGATACGAGCTGTCCGGCGCCAGCGCATAAAATCCGCCAACTATGTACTTGTGTGTGACCATTTCGGGAAAGGCGTGAAAGGGCACGCCGTTCTTGTCGGGCTTTCAAGCGAGAAGCAACGTGACAGTGGGGCGCGTCTTAAACGGCACTTGAATAAAAGGCGCACCACTAACATTTCAAATCGGGTCTATATAGTTCTGATTTGGGAACAGCCGCAGAGACACCGAGGAGCTGAATCTCAATCTTGGATCACGAGACCAGCTATCTCTAAGGCTGCCCAACATGAGTTTTGTTAGGGTTAGTGCTTTTAGTTGTAGTGATTATGCCAATCGCGGGGCAGCTCAGGTCCGCCCAAGTTGGCTGCGGCTTACAGAACGATTTTCGGTTCCGTACCGTCACGGGCCAGATCCATGCACTTTCCGGTCCACTCTCTAAGGAAGAATTCGCGGCCAGTTGGCTTGCACTTCGAAGCCGAGTTTGCTTGGCACTTCGTCTAGCGAAACAGCCGAGATTGAACGCAAAGCGGAAAACCGGAGCACCTCTGCGCCCTCATCTAGAGCCGCTTCGAGATGTTCAAGTACGACTTTCGGACTCGCACATGTTGCTAGGCCTTGCGCGAACTCGCAAATGAATTCTTCGATCCAGTCTTTGTCTTCGATGCGACCAAACTCAGGTATCGCATCCAAACGCCCCTTCTGAATCCACAGCCTAGCTCGATTCGGCGCGGATGGGAATGCCACGAGCGCGATAATCATCAAATTGCCCCATTCGCCAAGAGTCGGCGAGGGGTGATATTGGAGGTACACGTACAGAAAGTCTTGATCTTCGGCAATCACTCTACTTCTCCACTGTTGTTCCTGATTCGGTTAGCCGAGCGCGGTCGCGGCCCCAGAAAACGTGAGTGCGGCCAACCTGTCGATTTCATCTTCCGGATCTGCCGAGATGACGACAATCTTCTCGTCGGAGATTTGGATGGCATTGGAGAACGAGTCGAGCATCGTATGGAGAAGGTCGTGCGCACCTTCCCGTTCGTGAAGCTTTTGCTCGATTTCACGGAAGAACGCGAGAAGCAGGTCTACGTCGGCGTTCGGGTCAAAAGCCAGCAAGCCCGTGATATTTGAGATGAAGCGGGCACCGAGAAAATGCCTTCGTTCATCGCGCCGCTCAAAAGCTAAAAGGCCGACATTGTATTTATTCTCTGCTGTAACTTGGGAGACATAGCTCAGCACAAAGAATTCGATATGTCGTTGCTCGGCTGTCACGGTTTCACCTGCGACACATCCGACTGGATCGCTCTGGGCAAAGAATTCTAACAGGAGTATTGAAAAGCACAAGCAATGCTTTTCGTCCCCACCGATGCCTCCCAAAATGATCACTACCAAGTTTTCCACAAGGCATTTGTGACCGAGAACACAGAACAGAGGGGAAGTTTTGTGCAATGCTGGTTGCGCTCATGCTCCGGTTGCATGATTGTACCTTCTCAAGGGCGAGGAGTTCACTCATGCCGACCGAGGCAATTCAGCATATCCGAAGAATGCGCGGAGGAGCGCAGGCGCACTTGATGCGTTGTTCAGACGGGTATTTCTACGTTGTAAAATTCCGCAATAACCCACAACATCTCCGAGTTCTAGCGAATGAAATGTTTGCCAGTCGGTTGGCACACTTGGTCGGACTACCTGTGCCCGAAGGAGAAGTGGTGGAAGTCAATGACTGGCTGATCGAGCACACTCCAGAATTGAGCATTCAACTGCCGCACAGCACAATTAGGTGTCAGGCGGGACTGCAGTTTGGATCGAAATACGTGCTTGACCCTCTGGAGGGGCACGTGATTGATTACCTGCCGGTCGAGATGTTGGGGGGGGTGCGGAATCTGGAAACGTTTGCGGGAGTGTTAGCCCTGGACAAATGGACGGGAAATGCGGACGGACGCCAAGCTGCCTTCTGGAAACGCAAGTGGGAGAAAAAGTACACAGCCTCTTTCATTGACCAAGGATACTGCTTCAATGCTGGAAAGTGGACGTTCCCGGACTACCCACTGCACGGAGTCTATGCAAGGAACGAAGTGTACGAGGGAGTTTCGGGGTGGAAGTCGTTCGAACCTTGGCTGTCAAACGTTGAACAAATCTCGAACGCCGTAGTGTGGGGAGTAGCTAAAGCTATTCCTCCCGAATGGTACAGCGACCAATGGGGCGAACTTGAACTCCTTGTTGTTGCTCTGCTTTCGCGCCGGATTATTGTGAGAAGGTTGATCGAGGACTTCCGGCAATCCCCACGGAGACCGTTCCCAGGTTGGTCTACAGCCTGTTGATCGGTTTAATCGCCAGGAGCAACCCGGCGTGTCGTGTACCGCCTTGCGGGGCGCTCAACTTTTATCGGGAATCACAAAAGCCGGAAAGCGTGCGGGTGTCCGCAGCCACGCACACTTCGGGCTGAGCGTTGCCCCTAGCTTTCGGAGCACTTGCCTCTTGTTCTGCCTTGCACGCTGGATGGAGCAGGCGTCCGCCAGAGCCGAACTGAGCTTCCTTTAGCTGGACTGGCTTGTAGCAAACCGGGCAGATGAACGGGCTTACCTTGGAGTCTGGCATCCCTATTAGATCGGCTGATCTGGCCAGAACTTTAGTCCTAGAGTGGAGGAGCATACCCACTCATTTCGGAACTCAATCGTACTCGGGGACCGCATGTCGGTGCTTGCGCCTAAGCCCAAGCTCGCCCTACCGTGCAGCGATCTGCCGCTTAGCCCGAAGTCTACACCCAAACAGCAACGCAGGTATTAGGGCTTGCAACTCCACCCGCCTGCTACGATCAATCCCCCTTATGCAAGGCGAGAACAAAGAACGCTGGCTGCAACTCTGCGAACTGGCCGCTACGGAGCTGGACACCCGTTAAACTGCGGAAGCTGATTACCGAAATAAACGATCTTCTGATGGAAAAAGAATCCCGCCTGCTCAATAGCCGACTTTCCCAATCCTAGAAATTAGCGACGCAGTATTAGGACACTACCGCCTCGCCAGACCCCATGAACCGTCATGACAGCTAATCTCCTCGTGCAGCAGGCTGCGAACGAACGTTAAAAGGTCACGACGCCTTGGTGACCGTGCTCGAGCACGTGCCAGACACCTTGCCGCAGGACAGCGCCGATGTGACAAAGACCTTCTCGTAACGGAAGGCTGGCTTCACGTAGGGCTTCTTCTGCTTGTCTTGGGGTTTGGGCTCGACGGGCTCGGGTCCAACATCATTCTTCATAGCGCCGCTAACCTCCGTGTCGTAAGGGGATCATTCACGACAGAGATTAACGCGAAGGCAGTTTGGGAGGCTGTGACGGATGAACATCAAGGCTGTGGAAAACCTGCCTATGCCGCGTGCTTCCAGATGAGACTTCTCTTAACAGAATGAGGACCAACGGTTTCATCAGCGTTGGCCCTCTCTGTAGCCTCAACGACCATCACACGTGCTACCCTTACTTATCTCACGGTGTGTGGCACATTGTCTGTGACGGATGAACTAACTCTGCCTGTGCAATATCACATCAGCGATTGGATCATCATAACCTTCCCATTTTGGGACACCAGCTCGCATCCCTGGTTATTTTGTATATCCTCGCCACCTCATTCAAGTGTAGAGTGTTCCGTATGAGCGGTAGATTCCACTGACGCGACTGGTTACCGAATCGTTTGAGCATAGTAGTTATGCTGGTTGCCGTGCCGGTCTTGAACTATCTCTTCAAGAGGGGAATCCTACGGCCTTGATGGACGAACCTGAAGTTCTGCTCATGAATTGGTCGCAGCAACAATGCGCGACATGCAAAATGGTGTTTGCGTTGCCGGCGCTCGATGAACTGTCTCGCATCAAGGAAAAGAATATCCTCATAGAAGAACTGGAAAGGCACATCCAGCAGAGTCACGTAGACCTTCCGAGCGCCGGGGGGAGCAACGATCATTTGTGAGTTAGACGACCTGATTATCCTCACGCGGGAGTAGCATAACCGGCAATGCACCGAGGCTCCATCTCGGAGATGAATGGTTCGACCCCGTTTCCTCCCGCCCCAAACTTTGTCGGACCCTCAGTCGCTTTTCGGAAGTGCGGATGTCACGTGTAGATTGGGCCTAAGTTGCTGTCCTTATTGCAGCAACGTTAGAGTATACCGTTCAGAACCGACGACATGGCTTGACCGAGCGTGCGCGCTCTTCCTTCTCCGCCTCGTAAGATGCCACGGCTGTATGCGCCAACACTACCGCCCACTCTTCGTACCGGCTCCTAGATTCATCATCGCGTCAGCCAAGAAGCCAGTCCCGGCGTGTTCGAGCGACAACATAAAAAAGCGTTCGGCGTAAAATTGACCGTTGCGGCTGCCGTAGAGATCGTCGGCGGCGCTGCGATGCGGAAGCTCGCTCTCCCCGAAATAGTAAACCCCATTCGCCATTCCAGATCGCGAACCGGACTTTTCCACAGCGTCGCAGAGTGCAATGGTCAGGTGGTGTCCTAACACTGCGTTGCAAAATGAAAAATGGTGAATTGCCGATAGGGAAACTGTGAAGGAAAGCGCACCAAGCCGATGCACGCACTGTCCCGGCAAGACTCCGTTCCGTCCTGACCCCGAGAATTTAGCGCGTGCACAGGAACTCCAATTTGAGCCCCCGTTGGACGAAGGTATCCGAGAGATTGTCGTGACCCTTCTTGCTAATGGAGTGGAAACCTTTGAGTCATGCGAAGGCGGAAGGGGGCATAGCTTCCCAGAGCCTACGGTGCGATTTGAGGGCGCATCCTCGGAGGGCTTGCGTGCTCTTGCCGTCGCCTTGGAAAACGGGCTCCCAGTGGCGAGACTAAGACGAACATGGGGCGTAGTGGATGGGATGATTCATGGACCTTGGTGGGAGATGATATTCCTCCCACCAAGGGATTCGATGCAATGGGCCGACCGCGATACCACCAGACATTAACGCTTTTGGCAGTCCTCGCAGAGCCTATAGTTCCCTGTACCCTGTCGCCGCTCATGCTGCGGTATGTCTCGTCCTGGTGGACACGTATTGTCGTTGTGATAGACGCGATGCGCCACTGGTTTATTGGCTTCGTTGATAGAATAAAACGGAGCTACTTTCGCCATTGTCTTTGGTCTCCTTTGAAAGATTCGGACACTCCCAAGGTTCGGCCCAAAGAGGGAAGGCGATCTTTATAGCAGGGCGGGACTGGCAGCGGGAAGCGCACGTCTGTGCTACTGGGATGGTAGTTCAGTGGGGGATTCCTAATTCCCACAGGGGCAATGTTCGTTCGTCACAGACTGGTTTCCTGAAAAGTGCAATCCTACTGTCAGAGGGAAACTGCTTTGGTGAGGCCCGCCCAACTTCCCCATATTTCGCCCCTCGGGGTAAATTGGGCGGCTTCATTTGGACAGCAATATATGTCGTTTGCATGGCACTTCAGACCAGTCTTGCGGATCAAGCGAGCCCACTGGTGTCTCGCCTTTGTTCTCGCGTGCTTTCTTTGGGCTGGGCTGATCATAATGATGTGGGTAACTCTTCGATCCTAATACTCTTGACGGGTAATGTAAGCTAGAAAGGTAAGGGCTCCGATGCCAGTCGGAGCCCTTAGGTCTGCGGGAGCACACTCAGATCATCCCACGGGAGTGTGCCTAATGCAAGCCATTAGAGTCGAAAGCCTCTTGTCAAAACAGGGGCTCAAGAATACAGTTCTCCACTGTTCCGGGCCCCATTCCCCCAAGTCGCACCAATCCTCCGTCGCCGAGGGAATTATGATGCATCGCTATTCGATTTTCAGCCGCTTCTCATTTGGGCTTCTTTTCGGGTGGTTTATCTTCTTTGTCATCGGCCACAACAATGTGGTGATCGCTCAAGAAATTGAGGATAGCAGACATGTCGCGGGCGAAAGCAAGTCCATCCCACAAACCTTCGCCTCTCTGTCGCATGATGCCAATGACACTTCCGTCCGACAAGTAGAGTGGGCCTCCACTAGTGCCATGCCAGTTCGTTTTATCAATGACAATATCGACATAGCCAGCCAAGGAAAATTCTCCAATGGCAGCGACATTGGCGCGAGCGGTTATCGGGACAAGTATATTTTGGGGAAATCCCGTGAATGCGACTGGAGTCCCGTCTTCAACAGTCTTAGTGCTGAGCCGCAACCATCGAGCATGCACATTTGGCAAGTTCTCGGCAAAGAAAGGGCTTTGCATTGTCTTGCAGACGGCAATATCGATGGTTGCTTCCGTAACACAACTATGGAATTGAAACCATCGAGTTTGAGGCCACTTTGGATTAGGAATGTAAATAACAGGGAAGCAAACTGCGCTCGGTCGTTCGTTTTTATACCATTTGAAGTGTTCGGTGATCACATGGGCCGCAGTAATGAAGGTGCCTTCAAAATTCACGAAGAAGCCAGTCCCCATAATTTGTTTAACGGAGACTTGGCTATTGTCGTCGGGCCAAGTAGCGCAGGCAACCGGAATGACGGCTTCCTTCACTCTCTTGATGGAATCGACAAAGCCATCAGTTTGGGCGTGGGCCTTACCGAGAGAGACAAGGCTACAAAGAATGACGAAGCGGACTATCCACATACTGGCGACATAGTAGTGCATTCACCCATTTCGGACAATTGCCATTTAACAGAGTCTAGAGATTCCGTTACGCTTACATGTGATGATCTAGCAACTCATTGATATTCCACACATGATCCGTAAATCCCTGCTGCCATGCAGGGAGTCTTCTTCAGCGATTGATGCACGCGGCAGAAATTGTAAAAAGCAAAATGCAACGCGAGCGCAGCTTTCAGATGCGTCAACTTTTTCGAGAACGCATTCGTCAATCGCGTGAATCGGCGGCTTGCCATGCGTAGAGTTAAATTCTGCCTCTCGATATAGCTGGTGCTCACATACTGCCTGTCGGGATTCCCTGTAATGACTCTGGATACTGCCTCCCGGAACCGTGGTGGGGCGTATCCTCCGCGACCTGGGGAACTTGGCCCGTACACCTTTTGCAATTGAGCGAAGTCCACGGAGTTGCGGAACGTTGCGGCAACCGCGAGTCGATACGGTCCCCACCCGTCGCTCGTGAGTTGAGGGTGCAGACCCCACGCGGTGCGCGAGTACAGATCACGCATGAACTGCATCGTGTTCGCGGTCGTGCGCTTGCCAGTATGCCATGAGAAAATCACTTTCGTATCGGCATCCATTCCGATGAAGTTGTACTGCTCTCCGACTTCGGCGGATTCTTCAATGGAGACCATGCGCTCGCGCTTCTGCACGAAGCAATGAATTTCATCAACTTGAATCCGAGCGATTTCCAGATTCTCGAATGTGTGCCGTAGCTTCGTCGTGATCTTCTCAGCAGAGAGCAAGAGTAGACGGAGAATCGTGTCGCGATGAACTCCGGCGATTCGCTCAATGCTGCGAACGCTCATTCCTTCGACCATCAGGCGGAGTACTTGCGCGGCTTTGTCCATCGGCAGGCGCATGGTATCGAGCGGCGTAGCGTGATCTTCGGTGAAGGTCTTGCGGCACTGGTCACAGCGAAAGCGTTGAAGGCCGTTGCGGTGTTTCCCGAACTTACGGCAGGCGGTTTGGCAGTTGTGGCAAGTCACTGTGAATCTCCTT
>Ga0208690_1000326_pt1 | contig 13507 bp, 12 predicted proteins | sample June2015DPH_16_1_2_FD_184712 | JGI IMG/M metagenome (GOLD analysis project Ga0208690, IMG submission 184712) | Peatland microbial communities from SPRUCE experiment site at the Marcell Experimental Forest, Minnesota, USA - June2015DPH_16_10... | ecosystem: Environmental > Terrestrial > Soil >...
TCGCGAGAGCAAAGAGGCGGAGTCCATCCGTCGCCGGCGGGAGTGCCTGAAGTGCGGCAAACGCTTCACCACGTACGAGCGGATCGACGAAATCCCTTACATGGTGGTGAAGAAGGACGGGCGACGCGAAAAGTTTGACCGCCAGAAGGTCTTGAACGGCCTGCTGCGCGCTTGCGAGAAACGGCCAGTTCCCATCGGCAAGCTCGAACAAATTGTGAACGAGGCCGAGTCATTTGTGATCGAGTCCCAGGAACGCGAACGCAAGACCAGCGAAATTGGGGAACTCATCATGAATCGTTTGCGCCGGTATGACAAAGTGGCCTACGTGCGGTTTGCCTCGGTTTATTTGGATTTCAAAGATGTGAAAGAGTTTATGAATGAGCTCAAGGACTTGGTCAAGGCCAAGGATGCCGGGGATGTCCGCGCAAAGACTCAGAAGGTATAGGGATTCAGCCGATATGGTTGGTAAGGTGAACTATGAGTCATAGAGTAACGCTAATCCCCGGCGACGGCATTGGCCCCGAAGTGACCAATGCCACCGTGCGTATTCTGGAAGCAACCGGCGTGAAGTTTGATTGGGAATCGTTTCAGGTTGGGGCGGATGCGTTCGAGAAGCATGGGGAGTACATTCCGAAAGAAGTGCTGGAGTCGATCGAGCGCACCCATGTCGCGTTGAAGGGGCCCGTGACTACGCCTGTGGGCGGTGGGTTTTCGAGCATCAATGTGGCCTTGCGGCAGAAGTTCGAGCTGTACGCGAACTTTCGGCCGATTCGGAACCTTCCGCATATACCAACCCGCTATCCCGATGTCGATCTCATCATCGTGCGTGAGAACACGGAGAGTTTGTACTCCGGGCTTGAGCATGAGGTGGTGCCGGGCGTGGTGGAAAGTCTGAAGATCATCACGGAAAAAGCTTCCACGCGAATTGCCAAATTTGCCTTTGAGTATGCCCGCAAGAATCAGCGGAAGAAGATTCACGCTATCCACAAGGCCAACATCATGAAACTTTCGGATGGATTGTTTCTGCGATGCTGCCGCACGGTGGCGAAAGGATTTCCGGAGATCACTTACGGCGAACACATTGTGGACAACACTTGCATGCAGTTGGTCATGAATCCTTACCAGTACGACATGCTGGTGATGGAGAATCTGTACGGCGACATTATTTCGGATTTGTGCGCGGCATTTGTTGGCGGATTGGGATTCGTGCCCAGTGCAAACCTTGGCGATCACTGCGCGATATTTGAGGCAGTGCACGGATCGGCTCCCGACATTGCCGGGAAGAATCTGGCGAATCCGACTGCTTTGTTGCGTTCGGGGCTTTTGATGCTAAGGCATTTGGGTGAAATGGATGCTTCTTTGAAAATTCGAAATGCGCTTGAGCGCGTGTACCGGCATCCGGAAAAGCTGACCAAGGATGTGGGCGGCAAGGCGGGGACCTCCGAGTTTGCTGACCATGTGGTTGAAGAGATGCAGAGCGCTCCAGTGGCGGCGAGTTCGTAGGCGAATGGCAGTGCGGGCAGATTGTGGTGCCGAAACATGCTGAACCTCGCCTTGCATAAGTCGATTCACTCGTCGATAGTTCTTTAGTTGTACCGTTGCCCATGCCGACTAGAAGAGTCAGCGGGACCCACTGCCGTTTTTCTATCCAGCGCTGCCCTCCAGAGTCATGAAATAAATTTTCAGGAGCGAAATTTTACATTCCGCCATTGACTCTCATCGCAGATGAGAGTAGATTCGCCCGTTCTGGGGAAAGTGGGGGATGGCGGACAGACAACGCCGTGTGGGAGTAGTACTGTTTCAGCTTGGCGGGCCCGATTCGCTGGCTGCGATAGAACCTTTCCTTTTTAATCTTTTCTGCGATCCCGACATCATTGACTTCCCTTTTGCGCGCCTCGGACGCAAAGCTCTGGCCAAACTTATTTCGACCACTCGTGCGCGAAAAGTGCAGCACCATTATTCGATCGTCGGCGGAGGTTCGCCCATTCGGCGCTTTACCGAGCGACAAGCGCGAGCGCTCGAAGAGAAGTTAATAGGTCAGGGGATGGATGCTCGGTGCTTTGTCGCCATGCGCTACTGGCATCCGTTCACCTGGGAAGCGATCGAGGAGATCGAAGCTGCCGGCTGCGACGAATTGGTTTTGTTGCCTTTGTATCCGCAGTACTCCTCCACTACCACCGGCAGCAGCTTGAATGAGTGGCGACGGCTGTACCGCGGTCTCGTTCCCGTACACAACGTGGGTGCGTTCTATCGGCATCCGATGTATTTAGACGCGGTGGTGGAGAAAGTTGACGAGGCTCTTTCACGCTTTGAGTCGCCGACGCAGCCCGAAATTGTTTTTAGCGCGCACAGCATTCCCATGTCGATTGTCGCGAAGGGCGATCCTTATCAGCGGCAGATTGAGGAGACGGTGCAGTTGCTGATGGCGCGCGGCGGGTGGAGCAACAATCATCGGCTCTGCTACCAAAGCAAGGTAGGAGCAAGTAAATGGCTGCAGCCGTCGCTGCATCGCACCTTAAAAGACCTTTCGACTGAAAGAGTGCGCGAGGTTTGCATTGTGCCCGTGGCTTTCGTTTCCGATCACGTGGAAACCTTGGGTGAGATCGACCACGAGGCTCGCGAAGAAGCACGAAAGCTGGGGATTACACAGTTCGAGATGAGTTCCGGCTTGAACGATTCGCCGAAGTTTATTTCTGCGTTAGGGCAATTGGTATTAGAAGCCTTGGACGAAGCAAGGCAATCATATTCTCCGATTCATAGGCAGCGGAGGCAAGCGGCGCCGGCGTTGCTGGCGGCCGGGGCAGACTAGGCACGAGCTATAAGGATAGGAGGGCACTCATGGTGGTTCCGGGCCCCGATGCACCGAACCCGAGTCCGAATCCAGATGCGGCGCAACCTGCGCCCCGCACCGCAGCAGATGCCACGAAATACGTGGGCACACCGGCGGTGGGCACCTCGAAGGCAGCAGCCGCCGCTGGAGTCTCTTCCAGCGGGCCCTCGAACACCGACATTGACCGGCGGCGACGGCGATTGACGTGGGTTGGCGTTACCGCGTTTCTGACCGCGTGGTTTTTGGCTTTCTTCCGATTCTTTCTTCCCCGCACTCTTTTTGAACCGAACACAGTCTTCAAAATCGGTTATCCGTCCGAGTTTGCTCTGGGCGTCGATACCAAGTTTCAGCAGAAATATCGCATCTGGGTCGATCGCACTCCGGATCGGATTTTTGTGATCTATGCTCGATGCACGCATTTGGGATGCACGCCGGACTGGAAGCCGAGCGAGAACAAGTTCAAGTGTCCATGCCACGGGAGCGGATATGACAGCGAAGGCATCAACTTCGAAGGGCCCGCACCGCGACCTATGGATCGGGCAAAGTTGGAGCTGGCCCCCGATGGGCAGATCATTGTCGATACATCTCGGCTTTATCAGTGGCCGAAGGGGCAGCCGACTCACTTTAACGATCCGGGAGCGTTCTTGCCGGCGTAACGGCGGCGATTTCGTATGGCCGGCGTCTCGCCGGCAACGTGGTTTAGGTAACTGAGGCAATCATGGCTGAGGAAAATAACGGGAAAAACGGCAAAGTCGGGTTAGTCGATCGCGTGAAGGAAGACATTCAGGCGATGAAGGTCGACATCCCGACTAAAGCGAAAGAACAGATCGAGGGACTGAAGGACCCGACGAAGACTCAGGTCTATACCTCGATCTTCCGCCACAAACACGACGATACGCCACGCAATCGAGCGCTGGGCGTGCTTTCGAACGTGTTTTTGCATTTGCATCCGGCGAAGATCAATCGCGATGCCGTGCGCTACAGCTACACGTGGGGCATGGGCGGGATTACGTTTCTTCTGTTCATCATTCTCACCTACACCGGCGTTCTGCTGATGTTTTACTACCACCCCAGCAAGGTGCAGGCGTTTCGCGATGTGCTGTATCTGGAGCATGACGTTCCGTTCGGGAAAATTCTGCGCAACATGCACCGGTGGGCGGCTCACTTGATGGTGATCGCGGTATGGCTGCATATGTTTCGCGTGTTTCTGACGGGATCGTATAAGAAGCCGCGCGAATTTAACTGGAACATCGGTGTGCTGCTGCTGGTGTTTACTTTGCTGCTGTCATTCACCGGTTATCTTCTGCCGGACGATCAGTTGGGCTTCTGGGCTGTGACCGTGGGCACGAATATGGCGCGCGCTACACCGCTGCTGGGGCATGAGGGACCATTCGGCTCGATGCTGGGCATGACTCCTTATAACGATGTGCGATTTGGCTTGCTTGGGGGATCGATTGTCGATGCGAATGCTTTGCTGCGGTCTTACATCTGGCACTGCATCGGGATTCCGATTGTCGCTTCGGTGCTGATGATTGTGCATTTCTGGCGCGTGAGGAAAGATGGCGGGATTTCGGGGCCGGCGCCGGTGATGCTGGAGGCCGAGGCGGACAAGCCGCGTCGGGGGCCGAAGGCGGCTGGAGAGTAGGGCGCTGCCGATTGCAGTTTGTTTCGTTCTCCGTGCTGTGGCCGGGTCGAACGTCGTGGGGTTCCTCACCGGTCTTTCGGACCGGTTCGGAATGACATCATTATCAATATCAATGCTATAGATTGACGCGAGAAATTTTATGGACTGGCGACAACTTTGGGAAATTTGTTCGGCGCCCGACAACGTGCCCATCGTCGGCTTGATTCCTCTTCTCTGCTTTTACATTTATCTCGCTTGGAAGCAGGCACACGCGAACGATTTGCTGATTGAGCAACTGGAGGGCGACGCGGCCCTGGCCAAGACGCATCACCGCAAGACCTGGCCCTTCAAGCCGGGCTGGTCGAAGGAAGTTCACGTCTGGCCGTTTCTGCTGCGCATTGAATTTCTTGCCGCGATCATCATTACCATCATTTTGATGGTGTGGTCGATCACGTTGAACGCGCCTCTCGAAGAACCGGCCAACCCTAACCTCACGATGAATCCAGCGAAGGCGCCGTGGTACTTCCTCGGACTGCAGGAGATGCTTGTCTATTTCGATCCGTGGATCGCCGGGGTGGTAATGCCGACGATGATCATCATCGGATTGATGGTGATTCCTTATGTAGATACGAATCCCCTGGGAAGCGGGTATTACACATGGAAACAGCGGAAGTTTGCGATTGGGACGTTCTTGTTCGGTTTCATCATTCTTTGGGTCGCGATGATCATCATCGGAACATTTATTCGGGGGCCTGGCTGGCAGTGGTTTTGGCCGGGGCAAACTTGGGATCACAATCGCCTGATTTATGAAGTGAATCGGGATTTGCCGGACATCTTTGGCATCGCGTCGAACTTGGGCAAGGCAATTTTCGGCGCGATCGTGGTGGGCGGCTATTACGTACTGGGAGGATTTGTCGTGTATTCGCTTTTCCGGCGGTACATGGGCAAGGACTTCAAGCGCATGAGCCTGCTGCAATTTTCGCTTACGCAGTTTCTGCTGCTCACTATGGTCGCGTTGCCGTTGAAGATGGGGCTGCGGCTGTTGTGGCACATCAAGTATGTGTGGATCACGCCCTGGTTCAATATTTGAACCGCAACAGGGTCAAGACGACGGACGGGACAGCGGATTCCTCGCTTCGCTCGGAATGACAAAGTAGATGTTTCTCGGAGGATACATCGGCCGTGCCTGAACAACCGGAGCAGGACCCGATTACAAGCAAATCGTACGCCGCGTACTACCTGATCGCGACGGTAATTCTCATGGCGACGTTGTTCTGGGCCTTGTGGGACGAGGCCTGGGGCCAGCGTCCGTGGAAGGCTTTCCAGGAACAATGGAAGGACCGCTACTCGGCGTTTCTGAACACGGCGCGGTCGAAGTCTGTCACTTCCGAAAACGATATTGAGCACAATCCGGACTACGCAGCGCTGAAGCAAGCCTATGACAAGGTTCACGAGGAGACTCGACCGCAAGCCGAAGATGTGCGGAAAAAGGTCGACGACGCCAGTGCGCGGTTGCTCGCTGTGCAGAGCGTTTTTACCGATCGCCGTGCGTATGTGAATGCTTTGACTTACGAACTCGAGACCAGTAGCAGTGCGTCAGCGAAGGCGAGCAAGCAGAAAGAAATTGACAAGTACAAAAGTGAGCAGGCGACGGTCGAATTTCCCGACGGCAGCAAGAAAAAGTATACGTTCCCACAACTGGAGGAAACTTATAACGAGATTCGCGACGAACGTACGAAGCTGAGCCTGGAATTGGGCGACGTATTGAAGCCGGTGACCGCAGCCCGGGCGAAGATGGATGATTACATTTCCGACCACATGGTGGACCTTACGCCGCAGCAAATCGACGGATTGAAACGGCGGGCAACCGAATGGGATCCGGCGCTGGTGCAGATCAACGTGGCCGATGCGAATATTGTAGATCGCTGTGAGTCCTGTCACTTGAATACGCGCGAGCCGTTGAGGATCACTGCGGCTGCGATGACTGCCAAAGGTGAAAAGAAGCCGGATGAATATGCTGAGGCCTTTGCCAGCCATACAGAGCCGGAATTGTTGCAGATTCACGATCCCGAGAAGTTTGGTTGCTCACCATGCCATCAGGGCAACGGTCGCGCGACCACCAGCATGGAAAAGGCTCACGGAAATTACGAGCATTGGCTGTGGCCGCTCTTTCCTAAAGAGAATTCTCAGGCGGGATGCCAGAATTGCCATGCCGCCGATATGGTTTTGGCCAGCGGAGATGTGCAGTTTCAAACCATCAACGACGGAAAAGATCTGTTCCGCCAGCGCGGCTGCATGGGTTGTCATCGGTACCAGGGTTATGATGCTGAACCCGATGATTTGAATGCGATCAGCCAGCAGATCAAGCAGATCGAGACGGAGAAAAAAGATAACCTGAAACGGACTGCCTATCTGATGAAGCAGGCCGATGCGGCGGAGTCGAACAACGAGGCGAATCGGCTGAACACGCAGGCAGTTGACCTGCGTGTGGCGAACAGCAAGCTGGACGGGCGTTTGCAGCAGCTTGATTTTCAGTCACACAGCCTGATGCAGGACATGAAGAAGGTAGGCCCGAACCTTAAGGATGTGCGGCTGAAGCTGAACAAGAATTGGATTCCGGTGTGGCTGAAGAAGCCGACAGATTTTCGTCCGACGACGAAGATGCCGAACTTCCGGCTGAACGATCATCAGATTCAGGCGATCTCGGCATTCATATGGCAGTCAGGGTTCACGGATTCGCTTCCCAAACATAAGCCAGGAAATGCGGAGCATGGTAAGGAGTTGTTCGAATCGCGCGGGTGTTTGGCTTGCCACTCGATTGGCGAGGGCGACCAGATGCACGGTGGAACATTTGCTGCGAATCTGACGCGAGAGGGAGAAAAAGCCAACTACGATTATCTCGTTCGGTGGATTCATAACGCGCGTCAGCGTACGCGTCCCTATTGTCCGTATGAGAAAAAAGATATCGGACCAGAGGACTATGCGAAAAAGGGTCTTCCATACGAGTTCGATCTCGATCACAGCCAGTGCCCGAATGACGGCCACGAATTGCAAGTGCAGAACATGACCGTGATGCCGAGCCTGCGTCTGGCTCCGGAAGATGCGGAGGACATTGCAACTTTTTTGATGACGCAGAAGAAGCAGGAGCCGTCATCCTATGTTGAAGCCTCGTACATGGACGACCTGGCGTTGAAAGACGAAGGCAAGAAGTGGGTGCGACACTTTGGATGCTCGGGATGCCATGAGATTGCAGGTTTCGAAGACGAAGGGCGGATCGGTACGGAGTTAACGTTTGAAGGCAGCAAGCCGATTGAGCGCCTCGACTTTGCACTGTTCACCGAAAAGTCGCAGCGCGGCGGTAGGGACGCCGAGCCCATCACAAATGCGGAAGATCTTGCGCGATTGCCTGATGGCCCGGCGACTAAGCCTTGGTACGACCACAAAGGATTTTTCGAGCACAAGCTCGCCGAGCCGAATGTTTACGACGCAGGCATGGTAAAAGGCGAGACCGAAGCTCTGAGGATGCCGAATGTGCACCTCACCAAAGAGCAGGTACTCGATCTGACGACATTCCTCATGGGAAGCGAGGAGACTTCCCTGCCCTCGAGCTACCAATACAAGCCAGGCGACGCGCGGCATGATATTCAAGAAGGCTGGTGGGTCATTAAGAAATACAACTGCATGGGCTGCCATCAATTTATTCCGGGGCAGAAAACGATTCTGATGGGGCTGCCGCAGTATCAGGATGCGCAGGAGCAGTTGCCGCCGAAACTTTTGACTGAGGGCGCGCGCGTCGATCCGGAGTGGCTGCGCAAATTTCTGTCGAATCCGGCGTTGAATACGACCGATACGAACCGCAACGGGGTGCGTCCTTACTTGAAAGTTCGCATGCCCACGTTCTCGTTTTCGGATAATGAGTTGAGAAAGCTCGTGCGCTTCTTCCAGGCGCTGTCGCAGCAGCCGATGCCTTATATTCCTGAGCAAGTGCCGGTGCTTACTGCGAAGGAATCGGACATGGCGCGCAGCCTGTTCTCAAGCACGGCTGCGCCTTGCCTGAAATGTCATGCGACCGGGGATCCGAATCACGACAAGATTGCGACTGCGCCGAATTTCCTTCTGGCGAAAGAGCGCTTGAAGCCGGACTGGGTGGAGCGATGGATTACCGATCCGCAGGCAGTGAGCCCGGGAACCTCCATGCCATCGGGGCTGTTTAGGGAGCAGAATAACCAATGGGTGTTCGCAGGGCCGACGCCGCCGACGTTCCAGGGCTATATGGGAGATCATCGGAAGCTGTTGACCGATTACATTTTTCAGCTCACGCCTGAGGAACAAAAGAGAGTGGCGGCGGCTATGCCGCATGCGACGGCGGCGGTTCAGCCGAAGAAGAATCAACGGCGGGCTGCGGTGCAATCGCACGCGGCGGCGAGCGGGGGATCCAGATAGAATTTTCAGTTGCACTGGATTGAGACAAACGGCAGTTTTTCAACTCGTACAGAAAGGGCGACATCATGAATAAGAAAACAGCTTTGACGATGATGAGCATGCTCGCGTTGAGCGGCTTGCTGGTTATCGCAGCGTGCAATAAGAAAGAGAATACGGAGCAATCGAATAACAACATGGCGCAGCAGCAGGCAGCGCCGGCTCCTGCGGCTGCGCCGATCGATCCCGCTACGGTGGGTAGTGTTAAGGGCACCGTGAAGTTCGACGGCACCGCTCCGAAGGCTGCCAAGATCGACATGAGCCAGGATCCGGCTTGCAAAGGCGCGAATGAGGCGGAGAGCGTCATCGTAAGCGGCGGCGATCTGGCCAATGTGTTCGTGTATGTGAAAGAGGGCCTCGACAATCGCACGTTCGACGTTCCCAAAGATCCGGTTATGTTGGATCAGCAGGGCTGCAAGTATCATCCACACGTGTTGGGCGTCATGGCCGGGCAGACGGTTCAAATTAAGAATGATGATCAGACCACGCACAACATTCATCCCACTCCGAAAGACAATCGCGAGTGGAACGAATCGCAGCCGCCATCTTCCCCGCCGATCGAGAAGAACTTTGCGCGCGAAGAGATCATGCTGCCGGTGAAGTGCAACCAGCACCCCTGGATGAAGATGTATATCAACGTGGTTAAGAGCCCGTTCTATGCGGTAACCGACAAGAGTGGCGGCTATGAGATCAAAGGCCTGCCGCCGGGCGATTACACGATCGCGTTCGTGCAGGAAAAACTGGGCGAGCAGGACCAGAAAGTAACGGTGGGCCCGAAAGAGACGAAGACAGTCGATCAGAGCTTCAAAGCTGCGGCCGAATAGGACTGTAGCGCCGAACTCTCGCCCTTCCGCTTGTCTGGAAAATAAGAACGTCTGCTAAAATGAACCTGTTTCTGGAATGCGGGTCAGCCCATGGACTGGCCCGCACATATCAGTGTGGGGATCTCGTCCCTGCTGACCCAAGGGGAACACTCTGAAGGCGATCCCAGCAAAATATAACCAAGGCCACCACCGGTTGGCGGTGTTGCTTGCTGTCTGGACTTTTCTTCTGATCGTAGCGGGCGCACTTGTGACTAGTAACGATGCGGGATTGTCCGTGCCGGACTGGCCAACATCGTTTGGTTCGCTTTACAAAATTCCGCGCCTTGTGGGCGGTGTGAAGTTCGAGCACACGCACCGCATGATTGCCCAGGGCGCTGGGTTGCTCACGATCATTCTCGCGGTTTGGACATGGCGCGTGGAAACGCGGCGCTGGCTGCGGGTTTTGGCTTATGCAGCGCTCGGGACCGTCATTCTGCAGGGCATTCTGGGCGGGATTACAGTTTTGTTTTATTTGCCTCCCGCGGTTTCATCGGCGCATGCCGCGCTGGCGCAGACGTTTTTCTGTATTGCGGTGGCGGTCGCGCTGTTTACCGGGCGCAGATGGATCGAAGAAGCACCGCGGGTTGAAGCGGATTCGCGAAAGCCGAGCCTCTTCCAACTGACAATGCTTTCGATTCTGGTGCTGTACGTCCAGCTTTTGCTGGGCGCTATGTTCCGCCATCACGGCATGAGTTGGTGGCCGCATGTGCTGAATGCGGTGCTGGTATCTTTGGTTCTGGTATGGACGGGGATTCGCGCGATCTCCGTGTACTCGCAGATTGAAGCCATTCGCCGGCCGGCCATCATAATGATTTCGCTGCTGATCACGCAGCTTTGCCTGGGCTTTACGGCCTTTTTAACCCGCCTGGCGTGGGGCCGTGACTCGCTGCAGCCAGAGTTGCCCATGGTCGTTTCCACGGTAGCTCACGTCGCGGTGGGAGCGCTGTTGCTGGCGACCACGGTGGTGCTGGCGATTCAGGTATGGCGGCAAGTTCCGGTTGCATTTGAAGAGCGGGTGCCTCAAGCGCAACGCGATGCTTCCGCGGCGTGACAAACTGTTTGGCAAACTTATCTTAGGATTCCATTGGGGATTCCATTGGCTTCGAAAGTCTCCGCACTCGTTGATGCTGGCTCGGAAATGAGTCGACCTTCCGCGGCCGCTGTAATTTCCGTACAAAATCTGGTGCATCGCTACGCCGAACGGACCGCGCTGAACGGAGTTTCGTTCGACGTTCGCGCGGCGGAGTTGTTCGGCTTGCTGGGTCCCAACGGCAGCGGGAAGACAACCCTCTTTCGGATTCTTTCGACGTTAATGGTTCCGACCGCTGGACGAGCGACCATCATGGGCTGCAGCGTGGCGCAAGAATCTGCGCGCGTGCGGCGGCAGATTGGCGTGGTGTTCCAGGCGCAGAGCGTCGATGCGAAATTGACAGCTTACGAGAATCTTTGGCATCAAGGGCATCTTTACGGCCTGCGGGGTGGTTCGTTGAAAAAGCGGATCAACGAAATACTCGCGCGCGTGGGGCTGGCGGACCGCGCCTCGGAACAGGTAGAGAAGTTTTCGGGTGGTATGCAGCGGCGGATCGAACTGGCTAAGGGACTGCTTCATCATCCCGGAGTGCTGCTGCTGGACGAACCCACCACCGGGCTTGACCCCGGCGCGCGGCGCGATTTGTGGCAGTATTTGCAGATGCTGCGCGATGAGGAACATGTTTCCGTGCTAGTAACGACGCACCTGATGGAGGAAGCCGAGCGTTGCGACCGGCTGGCCATTATGAGCGAGGGGAATCTGGTCGCGCTGGGCACACCCGAAGAGTTGAAAAGTGAGATCGGCGGAGACGTGGTGCTGCTCACCGCGGCCCACGATGCTGGTGTGCTGGCCGAGCGAATTCGCACACGTTTCCATGTCCAGACTACGGTCTTGGAAAACCAGGTGCGCATCGAACGAAAAGAGGCTCATCGTTTCGTAACAGAGGTGGTGGAGGCTTTTCCGGGAGAAGTGGAAGCCCTCTCTGTCAGCAAGCCGGCGCTCGAGGATGTTTTCATTCGCCGCACCGGACACAAGTTTTGGAGTGAGAAGGACGAATCGCAGGAATCAGAAGATCACAGGAGGTAGAGTGCTTTCCATGATGCTCGCGCTTTCGCTCGTGCTGGGTATTCTTCCGTTGATCGGAGTGGCGTGGATTTTCCTCAGCGGCATGATTACGCTGATTCCGCCATCGGCCACCGTCGATGGACTTTTCATGGCCTTAATCCTACTCGCGCTTTCGGCAACTTTTTTGCTGAATGCGTATTGGGAGATGCGCGATTCCGGCATGATCGGCAAGAAAAAGGTTGCGGCTCCGGCGGCGAAAACTCCTGTGGCGAAGGCTGGCTAACAACAATGGCAACACAAACGGCCTCATTACCTCGAACCATTGCACCCGCTTCCGCGGGCTTGTGGCTGCCTGCATTCACGCTCTGGTGGCGCGAGATTGTGCGCTTTTACCGGCAGAAGGCGCGGGTGGTTGGCGTACTGGCATCGCCACTGGTGTTCTGGGTAGTCATCGGCTCGGGATTCGGCACATCCTTCCGTTCGGGCGGAGGCCAGGGACAGCAAAACTACCTGGACTACTTCTATCCTGGCGCGCTGATCATGATCGTGCTGTTCACCTCGATCTTTGCCATGATGTCGCTCATCGAGGATCGCAAGGAAGGATTCCTGCTCTCCGTGATGGTGGCTCCGGTGCCGCGGTCGGCAATTGTGCTGGGCAAGGTTCTGGGCGGCACAACGCTCTCGGCGATTCAGGGAATGATTTTTCTGATTTTTGCTCCGTTCGCGGGGATACATCTGGAGCCATTACAAGTCTTGTTGGTTGCTATCGTGGTGTTTCTGGTTTCGTTCGCGCTAACCGCGCTCGGCTTCGCCATCGCGTGGCCAATGGATTCGACGCAGGCCTTCCACGGCATCATTAATCTGTTTCTGATTCCGCTGTGGCTCCTCTCCGGCGCGATGTTCCCCTTGAGCCGAGCCTCCGGATGGATTCGCGTGGTGATGTATATGAATCCGCTTACCTATGGAGTTGAAGCGCTGCGAGCCTTGCTCTATCCGAAGATGGAGACGCCGTTTCCGCTGCCTTCCTCGATGGCGACTCTGCTTCTGTTTTCACTGGTGATGTTTGGGCTGGCATTCCTGATGGCGAATCGCCGCACTACGAGGCCGGCCGCGTGATCCCTCCACAATATTCCTACTTCCCTGCCCTGATCGCGAGTTTGAACGGAGCCAGCGCCGTGTTGCTGCTGGCCGGCTATGTTCTGATTCGCCGCAGGCGCATCGCTGCACATCGCGCGTGCATGATTGCCGCCGTTGTCGCGTCTGCGCTTTTCCTAGCCTGCTACGTTTATTTTCACGTGCATGTGGGCGACATTCTTTTTCTCGGGCAAGGCTTCTGGCGCAAGGTTTACTTTGTGGTCCTGATTCCTCACGTCACCCTGGCGATCGTGATCGTTCCCATGGTGATCATCACTTTGAGCCGCGGTTTGCGGGCGCGGTATGCGAGTCATCGCGCGATTGCGAGGTGGACCTGGCCTTTATGGATGTACGTGAGCGTGACAGGCGTGCTGGTGTACTTCATGCTTTATCGGTGGTTTCCGCATAGTTAGGTTTTCACCACGGAGGCGCGGAGACACAGAGAAACCAACCTTAGAGATTTCTCGGTGACTCCGCGCCTC
>Ga0208690_1000336_pt1 | contig 13332 bp, 11 predicted proteins | sample June2015DPH_16_1_2_FD_184712 | JGI IMG/M metagenome (GOLD analysis project Ga0208690, IMG submission 184712) | Peatland microbial communities from SPRUCE experiment site at the Marcell Experimental Forest, Minnesota, USA - June2015DPH_16_10... | ecosystem: Environmental > Terrestrial > Soil >...
GTGATCGTGGCCGGCGTTTTTTCCGGAGCTTCGGAGATGGCCACGTCGGGACTCACGATCTGCAGGTTCCCCGTGGTCGCCTGATTTGACTCCGCCGTCCGTTTCAGAAGCAGCGGCTGCTCGGGCTTGCTCACGTCCACGATCATGAAGCCCTGCTTCGCGGCCTGCTGCACGTAGAGATACTGTTTAGAATTTTCCTTCTGAAGCAGCATCTGACTTCCGGTGGCTTGCGGCAGAGGTAAGTGAGCAATCACGTCAGCCGGGACGTCTGTGGGTTTGGGCGCCGGCTGCTCGCTTGCGCTGGCCAATGCTGTTAACAAGCTAACCGACAGCAGCCCCACGCAACCCCGAGTGAAGAGCCTTCCGGACATACCCATAAAAAATCACCTCAAGTTCCCAAAGTGAAAGAGACGCGCTCTTACTGACGCCTAAGCCGAGACTATATCACTCAGTACTGGACAGACAAATCCAGCCCCTCATTGCTCGGCTGCGACCCCTATGCATCCAGCGTTGGCGAGCGTCGAACAGACCGTGCCAGCCTGAAGCGGAACGAAAGCATGATTGGTGCTGGGGTCGACCGAAATGCTGTGCGCATTCGATCCGGTCGGCATGTTGTAGAGCCACTGGTTCGTTCCCGCGTCAATCACACCCATAACGGCAGTGGGAAGCATGTCGCGGGCGGCGAGGTAGTACTTATTGTCGCCCGGGTTGTACCAGACCTCGTCCACGCCTCCAACCTGGGTGATATTCGTGCAGTTGATGAACAGGCCCTGCTGCGGCGCGCCAGGCACATTGTTGTTCTTAGGGATGCAAGTTATGTTGCCGCCCTTGGTGTTACTGATTACATATTCATTCGCCGGAAATGATTCGCCATCATGGTCGGCGCAGCCCACGAGGAAATTACCTCCCGGTCCTTGTACGATGCTGGTAGGCATGCAATCGTACATTTGAAAACTGTTCACCACCACAGGCCCATTGCCGGTCCCTAGTTGAAGGTCAATCGCATCAAGGCTGCCGATGACCGTGTTAGCAACGGAATTGCTGTTGGTCAGCAACCAGTAACCGCTGTTCGGGTCGTAGGCCATCGCACCTAGTCCGGCCGGCGATATTGCACCGGCACAACTGCTGTCGGAAAAGGGCGGAGTTTGGCTGCAAAACGCCCCGGTGTTGTAGCTGATGATGGGGCCGTGATGGCAAGGAATCGTATAGGCAGTGCCGCTCGGAGTTGTGCCGATACCGGGCAGCCCTGCTGGACCATCCGCCGCAGCCGATCCCGAAACGCCGCTAAAAACGTGCGGATTAGAAGGATCGGGGCACGGGAAGCCGCCGCCTACTGTGTCCACCGGGACGGTGGAAGTGAGACCGAGTCCTCCTGATGCAGAACCTCCCGCACCGTCGTAATAGATCTGTCCAATAATGCACCGAGGAGGGTTAAACGAGCCGCCGACGCTCGGGTCCAGCACAGGCGATGGTGCAGGGTTTCCGCTACCGTCAGTTCCTGTTCCTGGAATTCCGGTCCCTGTCCCTTGCAGCGGATAGCCAAAAGCACCGGGCACAGAGGGAAAAGGATAAGTGCCTGTGGTTGGGCTGAAACCTACGGGATAGGGACCATAAGCTAACGCTTGGTCGACGGGCAGGCAATGCAGATCTCCCTGCCCGGTGGGGTCGGTGGGCGAAGTCCTCGGTGGAGTTGCGCCCACGATGTACTGCATGTCGATAAAGGTAATGAACGGCAGGCCCGGATCGCCGTTGATGACAGCGAGGACGTGGTGAGTGGGGTCGTATGCCATTTCATCAGCGCGGTCATCGCCGCAGTCGGCTGCCGACCCGGCTTCGCCATTCCAGGATGCAATGCAGGGACTGATGCCCAACGGCCCGTCGTAATCGGCAGAAACGCCGGTAGGGATCGTGGCGAGAACAGTCGGGGGAGTCACCGGATTCGTGCTCAGGTTCATCGACGCTATGTCGAAAACTATAACGTTGGAGCTGCCATTGCCGACGAAGAGAACCTTGCCATCAGGCGTGGTGGTATTGCCATCTGGTCCGGACATGGGATTCACGCCATTGGCGCGCGACGCACAGCATTGGGCTCCGGGGAACCCTCCGAGGTTACCGCTGGGGCCAAAGCCCGTGTTCAGATGAAACCTCGGTCCGCCTTCCCAAGTCACATCGGTCCTGCAGGCGTACCTGACGAAATTGCCAAACACGTCGATCGTCGGGGGAATAACCTCTACGCTCGGTGTAGGAGGAGGCCCAGTATAGCCGGGCTGAGGTATGGTAGGGCATGGACTGGCGCCGTTCCCAGCATCGGAGACGCCATTCTGTCCCTGAATCGAAAAGACAGCGAGGTTCTGCGAGGTGTCGATCACCTGCATGGCAATGCCGATTCTGTCGGAAACGTAGTCCAAATAGTGACCTGAGACGGCAGGATTCGGCGCAATGGTGCTGATATCGAAAGAGTTGAAGGGACCGCCGGGCTCGCCGTTCGCATTGTGCTCGGGCACAGCGATGACGTCAATGATGGTGTAGGCGCCGCTCACCGTGGTGCCGCAAGTGGGACAATTTTTCACGCTGCCGCAGCCGCTCGCGAACACGAATAGCGCGGTGAGAAGAATAGTAAGAAGAATCCTCGGTCTCATTCGAACCCCCTCCTGCGATTTCCCGCCGACACCGGCCTGCAACCAGCCCCGGGATTTATCTTGTTTACCATTGCGTTAACTTATCGGCATCCGCCACCACACGCGCGAACGCACTTAGAACCGGAATTGCAGCCTCTGCTCGATCACGTAATAAGTCTGCGGCACCGCGCCGATCGTGCTGGGCTCCTTCAACTGATCGAAATTCACATTCAGCTGATACTTGACCCAATAATTGGGATACCAGTTCACTCCCAGGGTGTACGCGAAGGTGTGATCGTCGAATTCAGGCACGAAGCCCGGCGTGTAATAGTTCAGGAAATTCGCCTGCGGTTCTTTGGCTTGAATCCCGGTGAAGCGGAAGGCGACCGCCCAGGCTCCCAATCCGCGTCCCTGGCCGCCCGGAGTGTCCGGGCCAAACAGCGGGCGCTTTACGCGCGGAGTGCCATTCTCCGGCTGCTTTTCTCCCGTGAGCAGGTAGGTTGCTCCGATATCCCAAGCTTTGGCGGTGACCCCAGGAAGCGTCAAGAAACCCAGCCCTCCCGCCTGCAACGAGCCGACACTGTCGCGGAACATGTTGAGCTGGTCGTATTCGCCGCGCAGAGCGAAGCGCGACTTGATGTAGGTGAACTCGCCGTTGTAGCGCTCAATATCTCCGTTGATGGCGAACTGCGGGAAGAAAGTATAAGCGCCATCGGGTAAAGCGGCGCTGAAGCTTTGATCGCCGGAAAGGCCGCGCGAGCGGGCATGGTCGATCGATCCGCCGAAGGCGAATTGTTTGAGCCAGTCGTTCTTGGACTTGCGCCACGGGTAGAAGCGCAAGCGCCCAACAACCTCCGGTTCGTTCGTGGTATTGGGCAGGGCAAAACCCTTGCCGTTGAAGGCACCGAACCAGTACTGCACGACTCCGCCGTAAATGTCGCCGTGCAGCACGGCTCCGGGACTGCGGTAGGCGGTGGCGGCCGACGGGTACAGCAAGGATTGAAAGCCGCGCTCGACGAAGTCGAGGTTGGTATCGCCGATTCCGGTTTCCTGCGCGAATGGCGCTTTGAACTGGCCGGCTTGGAATTGAAACTCCGGCTTGTATCGGACGTTCAGGTATACATCGCGCACGATCGACCCGGTGGTCGAAGAGGCGTCGGTGAGCAGAGCAAAATCAAAGTGCGAGCCGTAGCTGCCTTGAAATCCGAAACGCGCATTGCGCAGCAGAAACGTGTCGGAGGGCGCGCCATCGCCTTGATACGCGCGATAATCGGTGTTCACGTAGCCGTAGGGGCTGATGGTAAATTGCCCGTCCGCACTGCGGATGAAAAAGTGCTCCCCGTTCCATCCCGCAGCCAGCGGAGTATCTTTCTTCGGAGGAGCGGTGGCCGGAGCTTGATCTATGGCTGCGGCCACGGGCAAAGGATCGGCCTCCAGCAGCACCGCATTCCGCAGGCGAACGCCTTCTGCGGAAAAGCTCGGGGGCTGGGAACTGCTTTCCATCGCAGCGGCGGGGCGAATCTGGAGAGAGCCGTTGTCCGCCGTGCCGGCCTTCTCGCCTGCCAACTTCTCAACCAGGGCTTTGAGTTCTTCGATGGTCTGGCGCTGGGCCGCGAGCTCGCTGCGCAACTGATTCACCTCTTGCTTGGTGGCGCTCTCGGGAGCCGCACTCGCGGGCGGCGTGGCAGCGTGGCTCGCCGATTCCGTGCCTTGTGCGGGGGCGAGCGCAGCGAGCGCCAGGGAAACTGCCATCAGCACGAAAACTTTATTGAGCGAGCGCATTGGTTTTTTCTCCCGTGATGATTTGCGAAGAGGCCCGCCGGCAAGGCAGGGTGGGCGCGCCGACTGCGCAGTGCCTTGATGGTTCGGGGCGACAACATCGAAAGCTGTCCGAAGCTGCAAAGGAGTGCCTTTGTCCGGTATGATGAGCGGACCACTTACGCTCGGCGGTGTACCACGTTCCAATGTGGACTGTCAAGCAAACTTTTCGCGGAGCGTCGCCGGATTCGCAATCCGCGGCTATTCACCCACTCATCCGCGGCAAAAATGAATCGCGCATTCATCTTCAAAGACGCGTGAAAATTGCGCGAGAAATCAGGTGCACCTTGAAAGCAATCGAAGCCATAGATATCGTCGGAAAATTCTTCTGCTCCGCTGGTCACAGCTCCGACGGGGATAGCTTTCACCATAACGCACCCACCGTACAGTTACTAAGTGGGCACAGGAGATTAACTTGCCGGTTCGCACCGGGCGGCCTGAATCAACGCGCGAGGCCATTTGACTCCGCACCGTCGCCCTGCCATGATGCGAAGTTGCAAGGTCTGAAACCATGGCATCCCACCTCGAACACAGCGCTTCGCAATCCATGAACTACGCGCCCGCGGGCTTGAATCCGCACTCCGATCTTCCTGCGGGATTCGTCGATTTCCTGTTGCCGCTACACCGGCAGTTCACGCCCTGGCAACAGAAGTTAGTAGCGAAACGCGCGGAAGTATTACAGGTCTCGCATCGTGGAAAGCCACCGAACTATTTACCGGCTTCGGAGGCAACAACTTCCGATTGGCGCATCGAAGTTCCTGACTGGTGCGCCGATCAGCGCAACCAGATGACCGGCCCGGCGGACGACGCGGAGCTAACCGTAAAGCTTCTGAACTCAGGATCTCCCGCGGTGATGATCGACCTGGAGGATTCCACCGCGAACCTCTGGGATCACATCATGCTGGCGGTGAAGAATACGATCGCCGCCTACAAGTACGAACTCAGCTACGACGACAAAAAGCGAAATAAAAAAGTCACAGTGCAGCGCTCGAAAACCGTGACCTGGGTGCGCCCCCGCGGTCTGCACATCAGCCAGGGCGGGGTCGTCAAGAACGAGATCATATCGGCCTCGCTCTTCGATCTGGCTTTGATCTGGTACCAGATCGATCCGGCTTGGCTGCCGCACAATTTTTCCGTCTACATCCCGAAGAGTGAATCCGCCGAAGAGGCGCTGTGGTGGCGCGATCTCTTCCAGGCCCTCGCGAATTCCAAAGGCCTGCCCAAGGATTACATCAAGTGCATGGCGCTGGTGGAAGCGCACCCGCTCGCCTACCAAATGGAGGAATTTCTCTTCAACCTGCGCGATCACTGTCTGGGATTGAACCTGGGCCGCTGGGATTACATGGCGTCTCTGATCGATTTCATGCTCGAAGATCCCGAGTGGATACTGCCCGATCGCAACACGATTCCGCACGACGTGGCATTTTTTCAGAACTTCCGCACTCTGATGCCGGAAATTTGCCACAAGCACGGCGCCCTCGCCATCGGAGGAATGACCGCGCTCTTTCCCAGCCGCACCGATGCAGAACTCAACGAGCGCGCGCTGAAAGTGCTGAAGCAAGACAAAGAGAACGAAGCCAAATGCCTGATGGATGGCGCATGGACGGGGCATCCTGATCAGAACGAAATCGCCGTGGCACAGTTCCCCTATCCCAATCAGATTGCCAAGCGTCCTAATTTGCCGAACTCGCATCCCGATCTGCGGCCCACGCCGAAAGATGTCGGCAAGACCACGCTTGCGGGAACTCGCGCTGCGGTGCGCACCGTGATCCGCTATCGCAACGGAGTACTCAACGGAAAGGGCGCGAGTTTGCTCGACGGCTACATGGAAGATCTCGCCACCGACCGCATCTACCGCTTGATGATCGCGCAACGTGTGCGCCATAAAGTCGCGGTTGCTGGCGACGATGGAAGGTCCGTGACGCACACTCCGGAGTTGATTACTCGTTTGTTCGACGAGGAGCTCGCGAAAATTCAGAAGGACTTGCCGGCGGAGATCGATCGCAAAGCGGCATCCACTCTGCCCGAGGCGCGCCGCATCGCCGAGGATCTGATCGTGCAGGGCCACCATTCCCCGATTTAGAGAACGGCGGTCTGGTACCGTAAAATCAAAGTTTGAGTTTTGCCCGAAACGAGGACTATGAGCGCCATTGGCCAGGAAACGACTGCACTTCATCTGCCCGCTTTGAACCCTCCGCGCCGCTTTCTGTTCGGGCCCGGACCGAGCATGGTTCACCCGCGCGTCTATGGAGCGCTCTCGCAGCCGATCGTCGGACACCTCGATGCCTACTTCATCCAGGTGATGGGCGACGTTCAACAATTGCTCAAAGAGGCTTACGGAACCACGGAAGGCGCCACGCTGGTGATTTCCGGCACCGGCAGCGCCGGCATGGAAGCGGCGGTCGCGAATTTCATAAAACCCGGAGCCAAGTGCGCCCTCTTCGCCAACGGATATTTTTCCGACCGGCTCACCGACATGGCCAAGCGCCACAGCGCCGACGTGGTGCGCTTCGAGAAAAATTGGGGCGAAACTTTCAGCGCCGATGAAGCGAAAGAGTTCATCGAGCGCGAGCAGCCGAAGGTGGTGGCTTTTGTTCACGCTGAGACCTCGACCGGCGCACTGCAAACCGGAAAGGCCATCTGCGCCGCCGCTCACGAAGTTGGCGCTCTGGTGATCGGGGATTGCGTGACGTCGCTGGGCGGAGTGCCGGTGCAGTTCGACGAAACCGGAATCGATATCGCCTACAGTTGCACGCAAAAAGGATTGAGCTGTCCTCCGGGCTTGTCTCCCATGGCGATTTCGCCGCGAGCCATGGCCTGGCTACGCGGCCGCACCACTCCAGTCCGTAGTTGGTATCTGGATCTGAAGCTGATTCATGACTACTCGACCGTTTCTCACCGCTATCACCACACCGCTCCCATTTCCATGTTCTATGCCTTGCGCGAGGCGCTTATGGTTGTGGCCGAGGAGGGCATTGAGAATCGCTGGGAGCGTCATCGCCGTGCTCACAAGTCTTTTGTGAAGGGCATCGAAGCGATGGGCCTGCGCATGCACGTTCCCGAAGAGCATCGCATTGCCACGCTCAACACGGTGCGCGTCCCGGCCCATGTTGATGAAGCCAAAGTGCGCAAGAATTTGCTCGATGGGCCTGGCATTGAAATCGCCGGAGGCTTCGGGCCGCTCGCCGGCAAGATTTTCCGCATCGGAGTGATGGGCCCTTTGGCCACCGAAGAGAACGTGCAGTTTTTCCTGAAAGAGTTTAAGAAAGCGCTACATGCAGAGGGCTACTCGATGTAAGTCGGCGCGAGTGTTCCCGGTGTCACGGTCGCGACGAAAGAGCATTCGGTTTCCTTCCGTTCCGCCGACAATCGATTCTGGAAAAACAAATACAGGGGCGCAGTCGCCCAACGACCGCGCTTGAGGCCGCAACGTCATGACACTGAAGTCGGTAGACACGCTGCTTGACGTTTTACATTTCGCCGACAGTCACACTGCGATCGTGGTGCCTGAACTTGAACTGCGCATCACCTACGATTCGCTGCGGCAGCAGGTGCTCGCCATGGCGAATGCCCTGGCCTCAGCCGGGGTTCAGCGCGGCGACGCCGTGGCCATCGCGTTGCCCAATGGGTTGCCCGCGATCGTCAGCTTCCTTGCCGCCTCCATCGCAGGAACCGCCGCCCCATTGAATCTGGCTTACCCGTACGAAGAATTTCATTTTTTTCTGGGCGACACCAAAGCTCGTCTCTTGCTGTGCCCGCCGGTCGGTGCAGAATTCGCGCGCAGCGCGGCCGCGGACCGCAAGATCCCAGTGTTCTCCGTGGAAATGAACGAACAGGGCAACGTGACCCTCGCAGGCGCCCCCAGCGGAGCGAAAGCAAATGTGCCCACGGCCGATGACATCGCCTTAATCCTGCACACCAGCGGAAGCACGGGACGTCCCAAGCGCGTGCCCTTGCGGCATTTCAATCTCGCGGTCTCGTCCGCGAATATTGCAAACACGTACTCGCTGACCGAGGCGGATGTTTCGCTCTGCATCATGCCGCTGTTTCACATCCACGGTCTAGTGGGTTCCGTCATGTCCACCCTGCTCACCGGCGGCACCGTGGTTGTGCCCACCAAGTTCAATGCACTCTCGTTCTGGCGTACGGTTCGCGAGCATGGCGTCACGTGGTATTCCGGGGTGCCCACCATGCACCAACTTCTGTTGGCCCGCAGCCGCCAGAAGCCAGCGGAGGCTGCGTCGTTGCGCTTCATCCGTTCCTGCAGCGCGCCACTCTCTTCCGATCTGATTTACAAGATCGAAGGCCTTTTCGGCGTGCCATTCGTCGAGGCCTACGGAATGACGGAAGCGGCTCATCAGATGACTTCGAATCCGTTGCCGCCGCGCCATCGCAAGAGAGGTTCTGTCGGCGTGGGCGCCGGCCTGCAAATCGGCATCATGGACAAAGACGGCAATCATCTTGGCCTGAACCACCGGGGCGAGGTCGCGATTCAAGGCGCTAATGTTTTTCGCGGCTATGAAAATAATCCCGAGGCCAACGCCCGCGCCTTCGTCCACGGATGGTTTCGCACCGGCGACGAAGGCTACCTGGACTCGGATTGTTATTTGCATCTGACCGGCCGCATCAAAGACATCATCATTCGCGGCGGCGAAAACATTGCGCCCCATGAAGTCGATGAAATTCTACTGCGGCATCCGGGGGTCGCGGCCGCTGTCACATTTGGTTGCGCCCATCCCACGCTCGGCGAAGAAGTCGCCGCCGCCGTGGTTTTGCACGAATCGACGGACGCCGATGAGGCCGCGCTGATCAAGCACTGCCGCGAATCGCTGGCGGAATACAAAGTTCCTAAAAGGATTTATCTGGTGAAGAGCATTCCGACCACAGCCACCGGAAAAATTCGCCGCCGCGCGGTGGCCGCCGCGCTGCTCGACGATCAAGCGAACGGGGACGACGAGTGAGATTTCTTATCGCCGGCGCCGGAGCAATCGGAGCCTACATCGGCGCGCGCATGGCTCGGGTCGGCTTTGAGGTCACGCTCTTCGCCCGTGGCCCTCATCTTCGCGCCATGCAAGAGCGGGGCGTGCGGGTAAAAAGCGGCGATGGCGACTTCGTTGCGCGCCCGGCCGTGATCGGCTCGCTCGAAGAAGTCGGCCCCGTCGATGTAGTTTTCCTAGGTGTGAAAGCGCACGGCCTGCCCCAACTTGCGCCATATTTGAAGCCTGTTCTCGGGCCCGACACGACCGTCGTCAGCACGCAGAATGGGATTCCCTGGTGGTACTTTCAAGGCTTCGGCGGCAAATGGGAAGGCCTGCGCTTGGAGCGCATCGATCCCGGTGGCGTGATCTCCTCCGCGGTTGAAGCCCGGCGCGTGATTGGCTCGATTATCTATTTCGCCACTGAAATTTCCGAGCCCGGAGTGGTCCAACATACCGAGGGCAATCGCATCACGCTCGGCGAACCCGACGGGGCGCGCTCTGAGCGCGTCCGCGCGATTGCCGAGGCGCTCATCGCCTCCGGTTTTCGTTGCCCCGTGACCACGCGCATCCGGCATGAGATTTGGGTAAAGGTCTTGGGGAACGCCTCTTTCAATCCCGTCAGTGCGCTCACCCGCGCCACGCTGGCGCAAATCGCCCGCGATCCGGGAACGGCTTCCGTCATTCGCAGCATCATGCAGGAAGTGGAGGAGGTTTCCACCAGGCTGGGCATGGAGTTGCCCATTTCTATCGATCAGCGCATTGCGGGCGCCGAAAAAGTTGGCGAGCACAAAACTTCGATGCTGCAGGATCTCGAAGCCGGCCGACCCATGGAGTTGGAAGCTCTGGTCGGTTCGGTCGTGGAGCTGGGAGAACGCGTTGGGCTTCCCATGACCTGCACGCGCACCGTGTATCACTGCACCAAGTTGTTGGCGCAGAGCACCGCGCGCTGAGCTAGGTTGGCCGACGCCGTTCGGAATCTCCGTCGGCCCTGGGGATGCATTCATCCTGCCCATCAGCCATTTCGGAATCTTTAGTAGAAGACCAAGTTGAAACGCCCTATCCACTTTGTCTTGCGTTGACTCTCTTGGGTCCCTTGTGAGAGTTTCCTATTTTCGCATTCCCTGTATTGCGGTATCTTTACTCTTATCTTGTAGTTAGTATGAATCAAGATAAAAAGCCCGATCCCAAAGGACCCCAGGCCGCACGCTGGCGCCAGCGTAAGTTCCGCACGCTCGAACGCTTTGCCATCCCAGGGGATCTATTGCCGGGTTCGCTCACCATGAGCCGCACCCGTTGCGGCAAGCCGACTTGTCATTGTGCCCAAGTCGAAGGACATGAAGCTTGGATCTTCACCTTTATGTCGGAGGGCAAACAGCGAGTCGAACGGATTCCCCGCGGCTGGGTCGAGGAGGTGCGCCAGCGCGTCGAGGCCGGACGGGATTTTCAGAACGCGGTACGGGAGGTGCTGACGGCCAATGCCGAGTTGCTCATTCTCTCTCGTAAGCAGGGGTCCAAGCGACGCCGGTGAAGACCCCTACGCCGCAGCGCCTGCTCCGCTACGTGACGCGAGGCTTGCGGCTGAAACGTTATCTGGAACTTGCGGGCGATGGTCGCCGGTTTCCCCAGATTCCGGCCAAGGCGATGCTCTGGGCCATCCTCCTAGGACAGATTTTACGGGAATCGAGTTTTCATGCTCTGGAGAGCTTAGTGGGTTCGGGGCGGGGGCGCAGCCTGGGCATAAGCCGAAAGTTTCGGCGATGATGCCTTGGGTTATTTCACCGAGCGACTGGATCCGGCACCCACGCGCCGCGCCACCATTCAGGTGGTGCGTCAAGCCAAGCGCAACAAGGCATTTCAGAACTGCACGTTTGTAGGATTAGCTCTGGATGGAACCACCGCCGGCCGCTGTCGAGAGGAGCAATGTCCGCTGTGCCGTCCGTTCCGCAATTCCAAAAAGCAGATTGTGGGATATCGCCATCATCTAGTAATGCTGAGCGTGGTAGGCACGGGACTATCCTTGCCGATTGATGTAGAACCCTACGGACCGGACGATAGCGAATACGCTGCTGGGCAGCGTTTGCTGCAGCGAGTCATCCCCGAACTGGGGGTACGGTTCGCCGATTATTTGGTGGTCGATAGCGGGTTCGCGACCGCTCCCTTTTTGCATACCGCCGACGATCTCGGCCTCCCCGTGGTCGCCCGCCTCAAAGGCAATCTGCCGGAGTTATATCAGGCCGCCCAGAAACGTTTTTCCCAGCAGTCGGCCAAGCTGAGCTTTCGCTCCGGAAAGGATCGCATCGAGGTCTGGGATGCCGACGACTTCGATCCCTGGGAGAGTTTGTGCTGGCCCACAGTGCGCGTCCTCTACTATCGGCAGCACAAACCCGACGGGACGGTGATCGAGGCTTATTGGCTGACCAACTTTTCCCCGCAGCAGGTCAGCACCCGTTCTCTGTTTCGCATGGCCAAGAGCCGCTGGGAGATTGAGAACCAGGGCTTCAATGAAGCCAAGAACCAGCATGGGCTGGAGCATATCCCGCATCATCACGAGAACAGCCTATTGTTGGAGTGGCTGCTGAATGCGTTGGCTCTCACCATCGAGCGGCTTTATCGCGTGCGTTACTTGCATCGCGGATCCCATCGCCGACTCAGCGCTGTCGAACTTTGTCGCCTGCTTTGGCTTAACTTGGCTAGACCTCTCGCGCCTAACACCAGCTGAGTTTTCCCACTTACTCCCGGTGAGGTGCTGCTCTTTGAAAATTCCACCGCCCCCCGCTCAGCTCCAGAATTCCCGCGCTCGAAAATAGGATCGTCTACAACTCAATTCCGGTCCATCCCAAATAGCCGCCCCTCCACTCCTCCCAACCGACAACCCCGCCCAGATTCCGAAACTGCTGTCCTGCCCATCAAGAAATTTGCTCGCGGTTGACAAACGGGGTATACTCCCTCCGTTGAGTGGTCCACTTATCGGACCACTTGGAGCAGCCCCTATGGTGACCAGCCGGCCCGACTTCGAAACCGTTCGCCGCAACAAGGTCTACGAAGAAGTTGCCAAGCAAATCGAGCGGCTGATCCTGAAGAAACTGAAGCCCGGGGATAAACTGCCCTCCGAGCGCGAACTCGCGGAATCGCTGCGCGTCAGCCGCAGTTCGATTCGCGATGCGATTCGCGGCCTCGAACTCATGGGCCTGGTCGAGCCACGCCAAGGAACCGGAACCATCGTCCGAGAGGTTTCGGCGGAAACGGTGATCAATCCATTTGCCGATGCGCTCAAGCGCCGGCAGGAACTGGTGAGCGAACTCCTCGATTTCCGCAAGATGCTGGAACCGCCGTTGGCCGCGCGCGCCGCCACGCACGCTTCGGCGGAAGAAATCGCCGAGATGGAAGAAATCCTCGAGCGGCAAGAGCAGAAACAGCGGCAGGGAGAAGCCGCAATCGCAGAAGATACGGAGTTTCACTACAACGTAGCTTTGGCGTCCGGCAACAGCGTCGTGCTGAAAGTGCTCGACGTTCTGATGGACTTGTTGCGCGACACGCGCCAGCGCTCTCTGCAGGTGGAAGGGCGCGCGCAAAAGTCACTGGCAGGTCATCGCCGCATTCTGGCTGCCGTTAAGCGCCACGACGCGGAGGCGGCAAGATCCGCGATGCGCCGCCACATCGAAGACGTAGAAGAAATTGTTTTGGAAAAATTCTGAATCTGGTTGGGCATGATTCCCCGCAGAATCGGGCGCGTTTCGCATCACACTCTGGATTGCGTGACACCATGACGGAATTCACCACATCCTCGCCCGCAACAACGCTGACGCTTCGGGTTGCCGAGGCCCGGGTCGAAGATGTCGGCCACGCGGTTGCGCGTTTAGCTCCCGCCGATCTTCTGCGCTTGAAGGCGCGTGCCGGTGACGTGCTGAAGATTTCCG
>Ga0208690_1000338_pt1 | contig 13319 bp, 12 predicted proteins | sample June2015DPH_16_1_2_FD_184712 | JGI IMG/M metagenome (GOLD analysis project Ga0208690, IMG submission 184712) | Peatland microbial communities from SPRUCE experiment site at the Marcell Experimental Forest, Minnesota, USA - June2015DPH_16_10... | ecosystem: Environmental > Terrestrial > Soil >...
TGAAAATCCTCGACGGCGAGATTCTCCATGGCGATCACGTCGTGATCGACGCCGACAAGAAGGCGGGGAAGATGACGTTTGAAGTCAGCAAGCGCGTGGGGCAGAAAGAAAAAGTAAAAGCGAAATAGGATGATTTTGTCATCCCGAACGGCTTAGCCGTGAGGAATCTGCTTGCGCTCGCAGCATCGGTGCTGCCGGCGTGCAGCAGGTTCCTTTCTTTGATCGGAATGACAAGCTTTTTCTCACGAAACCACTTTCTTGTGACCGCACTCCGCTGAGCAAGTTCCGGCATGACTACTTCTTCACAAAGGCTTCCACCACCTCGGGCGACGCAGCCAGCAACCACGCAACGACAATTCGAACCATGATTTGCAAGCCGTACCAAGCGAATCGCCAGCCCAGATCGCGCGCGGCCGCGGAAACTGCCGGAACCGATCCCGCGACTCCAATCACCAGAATCGCAAGCGCGCACCAGCGCGCCCAGTTCTTGAGGCGATAAAGTCCCCATCCCACAAGCGCCCATCCAGCCCCAACCGATATCGCTGTCTGAGGTCCGTCGAGTTCCCTCCCGTACGTGACCGGCCCTCCAACCAGCGAAACTGTACCGGGCGATACGAGATCGATGACGCCGACGGCAATCAAGTATCCCGCAACCAGAAAGAAGAGAGCCGCGATCACCGTCACGCTAGCGGGGCGCACCATAGGGTGAGAGTACCAAGTTTCGCCAACGAAACGTGGAGCCCCGGGCGCCTTCGTCGGGGGACGCAAATCCGCCACGAACGAATCCAATATGGCACACTGTTTCCATGCCCAAGCTCACCCTCGGCGATTTCGAACTCGGCATCTTTTCTGACGGCATTTATCCGCTAGACGGCGGCGCGTTCTTCGGCGTGATTCCCAAAATCATGTGGTCGCGCAAAGTCGTGGCCGACGAAAGAAACTACGTGCAAGCGGGGCTGAACTCACTCCTTATCCGCACCGCCGAGCAAAACGTGCTCGTCGAAACCGGCATGGGCAACAAGCTCTCCGAGCGGATGATCAAGTTCTACGGCCAGCCCGCCAAGCTGCTTTCCAATCTTGCCACCGCAGGAATCGCTCCAGAAGACATCGACATCGTCATCAACACCCATCTGCACTTCGACCACTGCGGATGGAATACGACTCGCGGCAAAGATGGCAGGATCGTTCCGACATTTCCGCGCGCGAAGTATTATGCGCCCGAAGGCGAGTGGCAATATGCCCGCAATCCCAGCGAGCGCGATTCGATCAGCTACATTCCCGAGAACTACGACCCGCTAGTCGAAAGCGGACAGATGACGCTGCTCCAAGGCGGCGAGGAAATCGTTCCCGGCATCTCGGTGAAAACTTTTCCCGGACATACGGCGCACATGCTGGGTGTAATCGTGAACGGAGGAGTCAGTCGCGAGACAAACGGGGAGGGCACGACTTCAGTCGTGCCGCATAGCGCTGGTTTTGAAAGGGCGCGGCTTTCAGCCGCGTCGTCTGCCGCCTCACGTGAAACCGGGGCTTCAGCCCCTGAGGTCGCCTGCTACATTTCCGACCTCATCCCCACCGCCGCGCACATCGACATCGCCTGGGGCATGGGCTTCGATCTCTATCCGCTGCAGACGATTGAGAGCAAGAAGGAATACTACGCGAAGGCGATTCCGGAGAAGTGGCTGACGGTCTTCACGCACGGCGCGGACCTGCCTTGGGCTTATGTGGAGAAGGATGAGGAGGGGAAGCTGGTGGCAAAAGGGGCGTGAAATCCGTGAAGCACAACCTGCAGATATGTGGATTGATGATCGCCCTGAGTTGCGCTGCAAACGCTCAGCAGCGGCCATGCCCTACTCTAATGCCCGCCGTCCACTCGTGGGACGCCTTGTACAAGTCATTCAGATCATATGGGCATTGTGATGATGGCGCAGTCGGCGAAGGCTACAGCGACTCTGTTGCGCGAATTCTTGCGGACCGCTGGAAGAGTCTGCCTCGACTTTCGTCCCTTGCCGCAGAAAATGTTGCCTTCCGGCGCTTTGTCCTGAAGCACATTGACGCCTCCGACGACATGAACGAAATCAGGAACATCAAGATAAAGGCACAAACACAATGCCCACTGCAATTGCGCGGCCTCTGCGATGATATAGGGAAACGAGCGGACGAAGCCCTGAAAGAAGACGCAACACCACGCCGAGAATGACGACTAAGCCGTCTCGCGGGCGGGCGAGGCGCCCGCGCCACACAATCTCGCTTCGAAGAACTCTTCTACCCGCGACAAAATCTCAGCTGCGCTCATCGATTCGTAAATGGCTTTGCGCAGGCTCGCGCCGCCCGGAACGCCGTGCGTGAACCAGGAGGCGAATTGCTTCATCTTGCCAACAGCGTCGGGAAGCTCCTCCTCGATCAACATCTGGAAATAAGTTCGAATCATTTCATACCGATCAGCTTCACTAGGCGAGTCGTAGCCGTTCGTGGAGCCCCGGACGCCCTCGTCCGGGGAGACGCCAGGGCGGATGGGGGCGTCCGCTGCCGCACGAGGGCCACAATACTGCGCAATCTGCCGGAAGATCCAAGGATTCGATGGCGCAGTGCGGCCAATCATCACCGCATCGCATCCCGTCTGCGTGACCATGGCGCAGGCGTCCTCCGGAGTGCGGATGTCGCCGTTCCCGATAACAGGAATCTTCACCGCATCCTTCACCGCTGCAATCCACTCCCATCGCGCCTGGCCGCTGTAGCCCTGTTCGCGAGTACGCGCGTGCAACGCAACGGCCGCCAATCCGCAAGACTCAGCCATGCGAGCCAGCTCCACGCAGACGATCTCATCGTCGCTCCATCCCGCCCGGAATTTCACCGTGAAGGGAATGGTCACCGCCGCGCGTACGGCTTCGAAGATGCGACCAATCGCCGGGAGATCACGCAGCAAACCCGAACCGCCGTTGCACTTCACGACTTTTTTCGCGGGGCAGCCCAGATTCAGATCGACCACGTCAAAACCCAAGCCCTCGACCATGCGGGCCGCCTCAGCCATCACCTGAGGATTGCTGCCGAAAAGCTGTGCGGAAATCGGACGCTCGTCTTCGTAAAAATGCAGGTAGCGCTTGGCTTTCTGATCTTTCTTGCGAAGCACGCCGTCAGCCGAGGTGAACTCGGTCATGATCAGTCCGCAACCTCCTAGGTTGCGGATGAAGCGCCGGAAGACGGTATCGGTGACTCCGGCCATAGGTGCCAGGACTGTAGCTGGGGAAATGCAAACGCCCCCGATCTCCAGGCGGGCGGGAACCGGCTTCGGTGGCGCGGCATGGCCGACAGAGCCTGCCCTGAACTTGTCGAAGGGAGCGTCCGCCCCAGAAAAGCCCACCTCCCCCGAGTTGTCCCAGAACTTCTTCACGGTTCTATTCTACTTTGCGCTGCAAAATGAAAGCCCTCGCCGGAGCGAGGGCTGTAAATCGCACAAACGTTACTTCTTTACCGCTTCGCCAGCTTTATTTTCGCCAGCTTTAGCGTATTTGCGGCGGAAGCGCTCGACGCGTCCGGCGGTGTCCATCAGCTTCTGCTTTCCCGTGAAGAAGGGGTGGCAGGCGGCGCAAATTTCAACGGAGATATCGCCCTTGTGAGTGGAGCGGGTGTTAAACACATTGCCGCATGCACAGTGCACGCGCACTTCGTTATAAGCGGGATGAATGGCTGCTTTCATGGGTCTTACCTCGATTCGAACCATTAGATTCTACAAGAATGGCGCGGGATTCAGCAAACGGCGTCGCGCACGGGTGGTAGAAGCCCTCGCATAAATCAGCCCACGGAGGACCAGGAGAACAAACTTGAAGCGAGTTCTATTGCTCGCGTTGATTGTGGTCGCTTTGTCGGGAACGGCGGCATTAGTGGACGGCTATCCCCCGCCTCGACGCCCTGCGGGACACCGCTGTATGGTGAACTGCCCGCCGGTTCATTAAGCTTTGGGCATGCTTCGCAGGGTCGCCGTGCAAACAGGGGTTGGTTTCCTTAGTCAATAGCGGAACTGGTACGAGACTTTCACAAAAAACTGGCGGCTGTCGTTGATAAGACCCTTAGCCGTGTAAAGCCCCGCCAAGCCAGCGGGATCTTGCATCAGCGAGTGGTCCAGGTTCTCGAGTTCGCTATTGTAGCCGACATAAATCGCCGTGCCGGGATGGATCAGATAGGTCATCAAAAAATAGGTGTTGAACTGCTTCTGCGTCGGCAGGTAGGTGTAGGGGTAAACCGCATTGCCTGGCGTATTCGCCAGCAGCGAGTAGTACTGCATGATCAGGCGCAAGGAAAGCCGCGGCGTGAATTGCCAGTTCCACTTGCTTTGCACGAGGTGGTCATTGAAAATCCCTTTTCCGATGGCGCCGGGGGGCTGCGAGATCAGCGATAAAGCGGAAAGATACTCGGCCTGCGTTGCTCGCAAGCGTGAAAACAGGTAAGTATTTTCAATCTTCAAGGGCCTAATTGGACGAAAGGCCAGCGACAGGGTGGCCGTATTCGACCGCGACAGAAGAAATTGCGGCAGCGCGTTCGCCGCCGGCGAGAAGTTCCCTGCGTCTCCCCAGGAGTAAGATCCCGACAGCGTGGCTTTCTTGAAGTAGCCGGTTTCGAAGACGGCCTGGCTGCTGTGTTCGTGGTAGTCCTGGTTGTGGGTTATGCCCGGCAGACCGAGGAAGGTGAAGTCCTGCGGCCGGAGCCGCTCCCGCAACTCATCATACGGGTCAACCCAAATGCGGGTCTGCCCGCGTCCTTCAATCCTGAAATAGGGGTCATAGTAGGTATCCAACCGATTACCTTCGTGATCGAAGACGTAGCGCTGGATCAACGAAGGACCCCAGGATAAAATCCAGCTCTTTCTCGGGCGGAAGCGGTAGTAGACCAGGTTGTAGAGTTGGCGAATGTCCACGCGGTTCACGAATCCGGGCACGGACACAAAGCCGGGACTGACATCGTCGTACCGGCCCACATAGTTGAAATGCAGCCCATTGCGCCGTACTTCCAGCTTGTCGGCGGGGCCCCCGTAGTGGTTCCCATTGCCTGCACTGATAAGATTTCCCGCGCTGAATGGATACAGGTTTGCCTCGCATGTGTTTTCCAGGTTAGAGGCCGGCGAAAGGTACCCATTCAATCCCTGCAGATTGCTCGAACTCGTTACCGCCTGGCCCTCCAATATCCAATTGGCGTTGAACCTCAGTCGCGTGTCCACCCCTCCCACGCGGTTATACTCGCCGGTCGCAGGACACTCCCAATCAGTGAAGATCGCGCCCACGGTCGATTCCTTGAAGATGTCACGGCTTACCCGCCCAATCGTGAAGTAAGACCGGTCGCCTGCAAGAGTGCCCGAGCACTCGGACGGCGTCTCCGAAGGAGGACAGAAGCTCGGCACCGCCAACCCCGGCGCTCGGTCATCGCTAGCCATCAGTCCCACCGAATACGGTCCCTCCTTGCCGGTCAGGCGGATTCCCGCAGAAGGATCCTGAATATTGCGGGTGAAGAACAAGTCGATGGGCGTACGGAAGTAATCTGCGTTTTCCAGAAAAAAAGGCCGCTTCTCCGGAAAATAAACCTCGAAGCGCTGATTCACCGTGATCTGCGGATCCTCCGTCTCCACCTGGCTGAAGTCCGGATTGGCAGTCAGGTCCAACACGAAGTGATCCTTAATCACAAACTTCGCATCCAGACCTGCCTGTCCCTGCGCGGTCGCATTCTGAAAAAACGGATTGTACGGGTCAACCGTGTCCAGCGACCGGAAGCCGCGCATGATCCCGTAAGGAATCAGTTCAATGTCGCGCCCCGGAGAGATCCCTTCCAGCCCCAGAAGGGTCGCCTCCTGCCCGAGTCTGCCCGCTATTTTGTACGTAACCCTCGGCCAGTAGGAGTCCTCATTCTTGCGCGTGATTCCGCGATAGAGAACGATGCCCCAATCCTGCTTTTCGGTCGAAGGAAAGCGCAGGCTCTTGAACGGAATGGCCATCCAGGCTATCCAGCCGCGGTCCGTCACCCTGCCATTCGAATCCCAAACCGCGTCCCAGGAGACATCCCAGTTACTGCCGACATCCTGGCGCACCGCCTCGGTATAGATCGCGTCCCACTGCACGCCCAGCGGCGTGGTCTGAAATTCATACGCCCGGCGCCGGTCATGGAAGGTGTCGAACATCACCGCGACCTGGTCGTCGTCAGAAATATCTTCGCGCCGCGACATGCGCGCCCGCACTTTCTTCGGATCGTCGAAGCACACGAACACGACATAGAGATTTTTCTGGTCGTAACCGAGATAGGCTGCAGTCGGCTCCGAAACCTTTTCGCCATCGTGCGGATTGCGCTGCACGAACCCCGTGACCTTCTCCATGCGCAGAGCCGTTTCGCCTTCCGGCTTCATGCTCATGAAATCCTCGAGGGCGGGAGCATGAGCGAGGCGCGGAATGGTCAGCGTCGGCGGGGCGTTCGGCGCCAAAGGTGCAGGTTTTACATCAGGATTCTTGATGGCAGGCTCAGGCTCCTGCGCTGATGGAGCTGGATTTTCGCGTGTAGGAGCAGGCTTCTCGCCAGGGGGCGAAGGGTTTTCTTCAGCAGGAGGCGGAGGATTTTGCGGAGTAATCTGCTGATTCTGGGGGCTCGGCGACGAGCCGGCATCCTGGAACCCCGCGGTCGAGGACTGAGCGGCTTTAACTTCCTGCGGGGTCGGCTGCGCTACGCTTGCCCCGGCGTGCAATAGAATGCCGACAACCGTCAGATGCGCCAGAAGTCTTAATCTTCCCGCCAGAACTCGACTGAGACGCAAAGACGCCGCTCCCTTCCCCGCCCCCTACGGGGAATTGAGCAACATACACTATTTTTGGCAAAATGAAACAAAAAAGAATGTTTTGTTCGGAATTGCGAACTCGCGGCGGCCCTGCGGTGGATCGGGCGTGAACCTGCCACGATCGCAACTATCCCCGCATGTGGCTCAGCGGCATGTTCTCGCTTCGATGTCGCTGGCTCTGGCCGGATCGCTGTGGGGAACGGGATTTCTGTTCGGAAAGATTGCCATGACAGAAATGACAGTCGCGGAAAACGTAACCTTCCGCTTTCTGACAGGCACAATCATTCTCCTGCCGATCGCGATTCGGGGCTGGATTCCTTATCGAGGAAAAGATCTGGGCATTCTTCTGCTGGCCTCAGCAATCGGCGTCCCGCTCCAGTTCCTAATTCAGTTCAGAGGGCTTCAGCTCACCACGGTTTCCCACGCATCGCTCATCGTCGGCGCGCTCCCGGTCCTTCTGGCGTTGAGTTCCGCTCTTTTTCTGGGCGAGCGGTTACGCTATTTCGAATGGGGAGTCCTCGGCTTGTCGGCTGTGGGCGCTATACTGATCGCGCTCTCCAGCGGCAGTTCGGCAGGCAGTCCTCAGCCAAGTCTGCATGGTGATGCGCTCGTTCTGTTCTCCTTGTGCGGCTCGGTGAGCATGATCCTGCTCAGCAAGCGGCTGATCTCCAGTCATGGGGCGCTTCCGGTCACCGCCTCCACCATCATCATCGGAACGATCATGTTGGTGCTCTGGGTGGAATTAACGCAGCCTGTGCGATTTCATTTCTTACCTTCCGCCTGGGGGGCTGCAGCGGCACAGGGTTTGTTGGCTACAGCCGGCGCTTATCTCTGTTGGAATTGGGGATTAGCGCATATGCCCGCGGCACGCGCCGGGGTATTCTTAAATCTTGAGCCGGTGGTCGGAACGCTGCTTGGAATGTCGCTTCTGCACGAGCGCCTAGGAAGCATGGCCGTTCTGGGCGGGTTACTGATTATTAGCGCCGCGGTTTATTTCAGCTTGCGGCCGCATCAGGGGTGAGTAATACGTCGGCGACTCATCAGCTTTCAAAAAGTGGTCGCGGCAACCCTGACTGGCGAATGATAGACATCAAGGTACCAATGCGAATCTCACGGTGATCGGTACAGGCACCGTAATAGTCGACTGGTCTATTCTTTTCTGCATCGATATATGACTGCCCTTCCGCCGCACCTCGGAAAATCCGTTAGAGGCGAGAATGCTGCAAACCTCTCGCCCGGACAGCACGCGCAGCTTACCCAACCTCGACCTCAAGCCGAGTAACGAATAGTTCAGAGTGCCCGCGTCGTTCGACCTCCGCTGGGTCTGCGGTTTCGAGGAACAACTCCACTGCTTCTCGAAGATTATTGCGTGCCGAGTCAATTGTCTCGCCCTGGCTGGCCACGTCCAACTCGGGACATAGCGCAACGTATCCACTGCCCTCACGTTCGATGATTGCGGTGACTTGTCGAAGTTGTTTCATAGCTCAGGACACCCAATACAGATTGTAACAATGGCAGTCGAGATTTTAGGGCGCGTCAGAATAGCGAACTCTGCCTCCGCGTAGGCGCGATCCCAAAATGTTCGTAGGCAAGCTGCGTAGCCACACGGCCACGCGGGGTCCGGTTTAGAAAGCCAATCTGCATGAGGAAAGGCTCGTAGATTTCCTCGATGGCGTCCGGCTCTTCGGCAAGGACCGCCGCCAGCGTGTTCACGCCCACCGGGCCGCCCTGATATTTTTCGATGATAGTAAGCAGCAGCTTGCGGTCGACTTCGTCGAAACCATATTGATCCACTTCCAGCATCTGCAGCGCCGCCTGCGCCGTCGGCAAATCGATTTTGCCCGCACCCCGCACCTGGGCGAAGTCGCGAACCCGGCGCAATAAACGGTTCGCGATACGCGGCGTTCCCCGCGACCGGCCCGCGATCTCAGTCGCGCCCGCGTCGTCGATCTGAACTCCAAGAATCTCCGCCGAGCGTTCCACAATTACTCGCAAATCTTCGGGAGTATAGAACTCCAATCGCAGCACGATGCCAAATCGCGCCCGCAGCGGCGCAGAGATCAATCCCGCCCGCGTCGTTGCGCCGACAAACGTAAACGGCTTCACTTCCAGCGTGTGAGTGCGCGCCGACGGTCCCTGGCCAATAATGATGTCGAGCTTGTAGTCTTCCAGCGCCGAGTACAGCAACTCTTCCAGCACCGGCTGCAAGCGGTGAATCTCGTCGATGAACAGCACCTGCTTGTCCTGCAGGTTGGTGATGATCGCAGTCAGATCGCCCTTAATCTGCAAGAGCGGCGCAGCCGTCGGCTGGAAATGAACGCCGAGTTCGTTGGCAATGATGTTGGCCAGCGTCGTCTTGCCGAGGCCCGGCGGACCATAGAGTAAAACGTGGTCCATGGCCTCCCCGCGGTTGCGTGCCGCCTCAATGGCCACGGCCAAATTTTCTTTGACTTTGGGTTGCCCGATGAACTCGCCCAGCCGCTGCGGCCGCAGCTTAAGTTCGAACGACGGATCGTCCCCGACCGCGGCGGCCGAAACAAGGCGCTCGCGGTTCGAATCCGGATCAGGATAATTTCTGGCGGCAGCCACTGGCCGGATATTACCATGCCGTGGACCCACGGCCCTCACGTTCAGACAGGCGTGAACGGCTCTCGACCGTAACTTATTCCTCCCCTCCGCCGTTAGTGGTACATGATCGATCGCGCTGGCGTCATCCCGAAGTCCCGCGTTTTCACCAGCGCGACGAGGGGTTCTCCCTGTCGTTTGTTGGTGAAACCGCCTAGGCGTCGGGCAGGTACGTTATACTTCCAGCCTGCCCTCAAAAGGACTGCGTCTCGAAACACTCTATGGCCGTAGGCATTCGAACTGTAGATTTGCGCAAGGTCTATAACTCTCCGCCACCCCTCGCTGCCGGAGGCGGTTTCGGCCCACGCGGCAGCGCGAGAGGATCCAAGCAGCCCAAAACTCAAGTTGCGGCGCTCGACGGCCTGGCGCTCGAGGTCGCTCCGGGAGAGATTTTCGGCCTTCTTGGGCCCAACGGCGCGGGCAAGTCCACGACGGTGGGGGTTCTCACCACCCGCGTTCGTCCCACCGGCGGACAGGCGTGGATTGGCGAGTTCGACGTTTGGAAGCAGCAAGTGGCAGTCAAGCGGTTGATCGGCGTAGTCCCGCAACGTCCGAATCTGGATTTCTCTCTGACGGCCCACGAAATCCTCGCGTTCCACGGAGCTTACTTCGGCCAGGGGTCGAAGGAACGAAACGAGCGCGCGGCCACGTTGCTGGAAAAATTCAAACTCACCGATCGCGCCAATCAAATGGTACGCGGATTCTCCGGCGGCATGATGCAGCGACTTTCCATCGCCCGCGCCATGATGCACGATCCGCAGGTGCTCTTTCTTGACGAACCCAGCGCCGGACTCGATCCGCAGACGCGTATTCTTCTTTGGGAGATTATTCGCGAATACAACGCAGCGGGAAAGACGGTTTTGTTGACCACGCACAACATGGAAGAGGCAGATGCACTTTGCAAGCGGCTGGCCATCGTCGATCACGGTCGCATGATCGCCTCGGGCACTCCGCAGGAGTTGAAGGCATCGATTCCCGGAGGATATTTACTGAGGCTTCGGTTCGGAAAGCAATATCCCGATCTTTTGCAGCGTTTGCAATCGCTCGGCGGAGTGCGCGAAGTGCGTTCAGCGGATGGAACCGGGACGGACGTTTACGCCGATCGCGGCGGCTCGCTCATTCCCGAGATCGCCGCCCTGGCAGCCAGTGCCGGCGCGGAATTGAATGACGTTCACATCTCTGAGCCCAGCCTGGAGAATTTATTCCTGCACCACACCGGAAGGAGCCTGCGCGATTGAACTGGAAAACTTTTGGCGCACTGCTGGCGCGCGACGCTCACGTAGCCCGGCGCAACGGAATTCAACTACTCCTGCAAACCTTCCTGCAGCCGCTAATGTTTGTCTTCATTTTCGGGCGCGTAATGGTGCAAAGCGGTTACATGCCACCGCAGTATAAAAGCCTTTTGCTGCCCGGCATCATGGCCATCAGCATGATTTTTACTGGCGTCTGGGCGGTAGCCATGCCGGTGATCGCCGAATTCCAATTCACGAAAGAAATCGAAGATCGGTTGCTGGCTCCCATCCAGAACTACTGGCTGGCGGTGGAAAAAATCTTCGCAGGCATGGTGCAGGCGCTGATTGCCGGGCTGGTTGTCATCCCGTTAGCGTGGCTCCTCCTGCGGCCAGTGGAACTCAACATCAACCCGCTCGGCTTCGCTGTTGTCACCCTCTTAGTCGCATTGTTTTCCGCCAGCGGTGGCCTGGCCTTGGGTTGCAGCGTAAATCAGCAGCACATCGGATTAATGTTCAGCATGGTGCTAACGCCGATGATCTTTTTCGGATGCGCCTACTATCCGTGGAGCGCGCTGAACAGTTTCCCAATCCTCCAAAAAATCGTGCTAATCAATCCGCTGGTCTACGCCAGCGAAGGCCTGCGCGGCACGCTGGTGCCGAAGTTCCCGCATCTCTCGACCGCGGCAGTGATCGCGGCTCTGTTGTTCTTCGACCTGCTCCTGCTTTTCATCGGCCTGCGGCGGTTTGAAAGCAAATCGGTAAGCTAATGAGGAAAAATGTGAACGATAGATGTGGGACAAGCGCCTACTTCATCACCGAACTCAACACTGGCGAAACCTACGGGATCGCGGAAGCCGGCTGCATCCACGACGATCATCCCTGCATCCACGACGATCGTCCCTACATCCGAGCCATCCCATTTCACATTGTGGGAAACCGGATGCCACAGTGACGCACCGCTTTCGCGGGGAGCGAGGCTGTGGAGGGACACTCCTGCCGGGTGGTTACCTGGCAGATTCGTCTTATCTTCGCCGTGCACGACTGGCCGGGTAGGGTTACCAATTACCCCGCCGGTGGCTCTCCTGAGCCATTGTCGAGTCGAGCCAACAGTTGTAAGTTTGCATATGGTCCGACTGATCCTCATCGTTTTCCTCGGATGCACCCTGGATCGCGAGGACCGGCGTGGGGGGCGTGCCAATCCCATCTGGTTTTGGCTTACCGTCGCCGCTATGGTGTTGGTCTCCGGCTACTGATCGAACATCCGGGCGTTCCGTTCGATCAGGGTGTACGATTGTCCTGTCTTCTTTCGAACGTGGCTCGATAAACGGCCTTATCGTTAGCGAAAGCTTGTCTGGCATCCCTGAGAACCTACGAACGTATTTCTCCTGGCGTACCGAAGGTGGAGAAGCACCTGGCCTCCACCGTGGGTTATTCGTCAGCAACGAGGAGGAGCCATGTCGCTCCGTCTGCAGCGGTCCTACCCGCTATATAGATACATCAAGATAGTTCTCCGGCTCGTGTTGCCTTTGATTCTGTGGGTAATGCCGGGACTCTCACAAAAGACGCCACCAGAAGACAGTAGCGCGCCCAAGTACGAACTTGATGCGGAGATGAAAACCAAGGGCGTGATCGATGAGGTGAATCTCCTGTCTGTAGGGAAGAGGAAAGATTTCAGGGAACTGATCATCAAGAACGGCGACGACACGATCCACATCTACGTGTGCCCCAAACCGTTTGAAGATGAAATGGGCATCGCTTTCACGAAGGGGGACCCGATTACTGTTACCGGCTCGAAGGTAAAGCACGAAGGGGCGGACGTGATCCTCGCACGTGAGGTGGTGAAGGGCGAAGACACGCTCCTGTTCCGCGACGCTAAGGGCACCCCGGTGTGGGATGCGCGAACCGGCAAATGAATGCAAGGGAACAGAAATCGCCCTGGACTTGGGTAACTTGCACTGCGCCAGCCCTTCCGTAATCTTCCGGTCTCCGCGCTCAGGCACCATACTCGCCTTGGCACATGACATACCTCCCCCACTCGCACTCGAATTGGCGCAGTCCGCGCGTACAACTGGCAGATATCATGCCTGCCGTCCTTCGATTGCCGGACGGACGCAGTCATCGGGGCAAGTTGGAGACTCTTTCTCTAACCGGTGGCTTGCTCAGCATGTCGGACATGCTGGATCGGGGCTCCCGCATCAAGTTGATGTTCTTGACTCAAACTGGGACCGTGCTCGGCGCGGCCGAGATGTTGAGTCCTGTTTCCACAACACGGCAACCGTTCCGGTTCCTTGCGCTGGAGGATGGCGATCAGCGCAGGCTGCGAGCGGTGATTCAGTCGTCGCTGGACGTTGGCGAACAGGCATGGATAGAGAAATACAGAGCGGCCGTCGCTAATCCGAATCCGGGACCGCGAGGCGTCTTCCGAGTCGTTGTCGAGTCTCTTACACTCCTTACCCTTTTGGGAGGCGCCATCTACCTATACAACGTTCCTCTGCTGTGGTGATGGCCAGTCCTCACGACCACTAGCCTCCGTTCAGGTGGCGGGAAGAGCCAACCAGGCTCATACACTTCAACCTTGCCAAGGGGATACGATGTGGGTAGGCTCTACCATTCGGCCTGACGCTTTGCCCGGAAGGCACCGCGTCATTTATACTCAT
>Ga0208690_1000345_pt1 | contig 13166 bp, 8 predicted proteins | sample June2015DPH_16_1_2_FD_184712 | JGI IMG/M metagenome (GOLD analysis project Ga0208690, IMG submission 184712) | Peatland microbial communities from SPRUCE experiment site at the Marcell Experimental Forest, Minnesota, USA - June2015DPH_16_10... | ecosystem: Environmental > Terrestrial > Soil >...
ATCGTGCTCGGAGCAATTGGCCAAAGCATCAACATCATGACGCTAGGCGGATTGGCGCTCGCCGTCGGCATTCTCGTCGACGACGCCACCGTCGAAATCGAAAACATCGAGCGCAACCTCGCTCTGGGCAAAGAAATGCGCCAGGCCATTCTAGACGGCGCGCAGCAGATCGCCGTCCCTGCCTTCGTCTCCACTCTTAGCATCTGCATCGTGTTCGTGCCCATGTTCTTTCTTTCGGGCGTGGCAAAATTCCTATTCGTTCCTCTCGCCGAAGCCGTCAGCTTCGCCATGCTAGCCAGTTACTTCCTTTCGCGAACGCTAATTCCCACGCTGGTGATGTACATCATGCGCGGCCACGAGCATCGGTCGGAAACAGGGAAGTCGTTCCTCGGCCGCTTCCAGCGCGGCTTCGAACGGAAGTTCGAGGATTTCCGCCGCGGCTACGAAGCCGTCCTCGAAACTACGATCGCCAATCGCAACGTCTTCGCCATCGGCTTTCTCGCTTTTTGCATTCTTTCGCTCGGCCTGTTTTTCTTCCTCGGCCAGGATTTCTTTCCCCAAGTTGACGCCGGCCTGATCCGTCTGCATGTACGTGGCCGCGCCGGTTTACGCGTGGAAGAAACCGCTCGCTTGTGCGACGAAGTGGAAGATGTCATCCGCCGGGAAATCCCTCAGGGACAGCTGCAGACCGTTCTCGACAATATCGGCCTGCCCAACTCCGGCATTAACTTGTCTTACGCTTCGAACGGGACCATGGGCACCAGCGACTCCGAAATCCTGATCGCACTCGACCCCGAGCACCATCCGCCCACCGCAGCTCTTACCCGCCATTTGCGCGAAGTCCTGCCCCGCGAATTTCCCGGCGTGGAGTTCTTCTTCCAGCCCGCCGATATCGTTACGCAAATCCTCAACTTCGGGCTTCCCGCGCCCATCGACGTGCAGATTATCGGCGCGGATATGTACAGCAATTACGATATCGCGCAGCATATTGCTAATAGGATGCGGCACATCCCCGGCACCGCCGACGTGCACGTTCAGCAATTGCTCTCCTTGCCCACCCTGCACATGGATATCGAACGCACTCGAGTCACCCAGGTCGGCCTCACCGCGCGCGACGTTGCCACCAGCGCCTTGGTTTCCCTGAGCGGCAGCTTTCAGACCTCGCCCAACTTCTGGCTCAGTCCCAAGAACGAGGTTACCTATCAGGTGGCCGTGCAGTCACCGCAATATCGCATGACCAACATGCAGGACCTGCTGAATATTCCCGTGACCTCCCAGCAAGGCCCGCAGCTGATGGGCAACCTGGTGCAGTTGACACCGACCACCCGCGCTGCCTCCGTCAATCACTACAACATTCAATCCGTCATCGATGTGTATGCCAGCACCCAGGATCGCGACCTCGGCGCGGTCGCCGCCGACACGGATAAAATCGTTAACCAATTTAGAAAAGGCCCCCTCCCGCGCGGTACGCAAATTGTCATTCGCGGACAGGTCACAACCATGCGCTCGTCCTTCATCGGGCTGGGCCTCGGTCTTGTCGGCGCGATCGTGCTGGTCTACCTGCTCATCGTGGTGAACTTCCAGTCGTGGCTCGATCCCTTCATCATCATCATGGCGCTGCCCGGCGCGCTCGCCGGTATCTGCTGGTTCCTGCTGCTCACGCACACCACGCTCAGCGTCCCGTCGCTTACCGGCGCTGTGATGTGTATGGGCGTCGCCACCGCCAACTCCATCCTGATGGTCAGTTTCGCCCGCGAGCAAATGGATGAGGGAATAGAAGCAGTGAAAGCCGCGGTAACCGCCGGTTACACGCGTGTGCGCCCGGTTCTGATGACTGCTCTTGCCATGATCATCGGCATGGTCCCCATGGCCCTCGGCTTCGGCGAAGGCGGCGAGCAAAATGCGCCGCTCGGCCGCGCGGTCATTGGAGGCCTGCTCTTCGCCACCGTGGCAACATTATTCTTTGTGCCCAGCGTCTTCGCTATCGTGCACGGCCGCCGGGAAAAGAAACGCGCCAATGCATCGGCATGAACGTGGGCAGAAGAATTTGAGCAATGAATTTAGGCGACTTGAATCTTGGAAGAGGTTGTATTTGAGAATTAAGACAGTTTTAGTTGAAGTAACGATTTTCGTTGAAACAATAGGGAGAGTGGGAGCCAGTGGAGCGAAGCATGACTGAAGAGACAAAACCAAGATACACGATCGAGGTACAGAAGTCGAACTCAGGCACGGATGGCAATCGACCGGATGATAAACAGTTGGACGGCAACCAACAGCCAACGGTCGCGCCCGAGGAGCACCATGCTCTCAGCGAACAGGCCCGGCGCGATGAGGAAATCGAAGAAATTCAGAAACGCTCCAAGCATCACACCGTCACAGTTCAGAGAGCCCCCGAACTCCCGCCCGCGCCACCACGCAAGGCTCTGACCATCGTCGGAGTCCTGCTGCTGATCCTGCTGGCCGCCGGTGCTATCACCATGCTGAGCCGGGCAAGCCACGACCGCGCCCTCGCCAAAGAGACCGAGCGCGAAACCGTTCCGACCGTAGCCGTCGTTAAGCCGCTCGCCGAGAAGCAGGACGAAGAACTGGTGCTTCCCGGCTCCTTATTAGCCTATGAAGAATCTCCCATCTACGCTCGCACTAGCGGGTATCTGGTCAAGTGGTATAAGGACATGGGCAGTCGCATAAAAAAGGGTGAGTTGCTCGCCAAAATCGACACTCCCGAAGTCGATCAGGAGCTCGATCAGACGCGCGCCGCGCGCCAGCAAATCGTCGCCCAACTGGATCTCGCCAAAATCAGCGCCGACCGCTGGGAAGCTTTACGCAAGACCGACTCCGTCTCCGCGCAGGAAGCCGACCAGCAGAGCAGCGGTTACAAACAGGCGCAGGCAAATCTCGCAGCAGCCGATGCTAATGTCCGCCGCCTGGAGCAACTCGAAGGCTTCAAAGACGTCTATGCGCCCTTTGACGGCATGCTCACCCGCCGTAATGTCGATCCTGGCGCACTCATCAACGCCGGTGCAGGCGCGGCCGGACGCGAGCTTTTTGATCTCGCCCGCGTTGATCCGCTTCGCGTCTTCACCAGCGTGCCGCAGGCTTATGCGCCGTTCATCAAGGTCGGCGGTAAAACCGTCATCACTTTGCAAGAATTCCCCGGCGAAAAATTTGTAGCCACCATCGCGCGCACCGCCGAATCCATCGATCCCAATACTCGTACATTGTTGACCGAGGTCGACGTTCCCAACAAAAACGGACGCCTCTTGCCCGGCTCATTCGGGGAAGTTCACTTCGCCGTCGGCAACAACGTAAACAAAGTTACCGTTCCGGTGAACACGATGCTGTTCCGCTCCCAGGGCCCGCAAGTCGCCGTGGTTGGTGCCGACAATAAAATCCAGTTGCGGCCAATCAACATCGGCCGCGATTACGGCACAAGCCTCGAAATCCTCGGCGGCGTTTCCCCCGACGACCAAATCGTAGTCAATCCGCCGGATTCGCTCGAAAATGGCCAGCAGGTAAACGTGGCACAATCTGCGCCCAGCCAGCAGCAAAACGGCCAGAAAGGCAACACGCAGTGAAGCGAGTTCCATCCTTCGCCCTCATCGGACTGCTCGCCTTCAGCACCGCATGCACCGTCGGGCCGAGATACAGCCGTCCTGCCGCTCCCACCCCGGCGCCTGACGCCTGGAAGACGCAGCCGCCATGGGAGCAAGCCGCGCCAAAAGACGCCATTCCAAAAGGTGTGTGGTGGCAGGTGTACAACGACCCGACTCTGAACAGTTATGAGCAACAACTACTGAAAGCCAATCAATCGCTCGTGGCCGCGCAAGATCGTCTGAATCAGGCGCGATCCCTGGCCCGCGTCGCCACCGCCGATTATTTTCCGCAACTCTCCGCCGATCCCGGTGCCGTTCGCCAGCGCGGCTCCGGGAATCGGCCGCTAAACGGCTCTTCGCCTCCGGTTGTGAACGGCGTAGTGCAGCCGATCGTTCCGTACACGCAAAGCGTCTACACAATTCCATTTTCGCTCAGCTACGAAGCCGACCTCTTCGGCCGCGTGCGCCGCAACGTGGAAGCCGCCAACGCATCTCTGCAAGCCAGCGCAGCTGATCTTCAGAATGTCCAGCTGGTCCTCACCGCAGAACTTGCCGCTGACTACTTTTCCTTGCGCGAGCTCGATGCAGAGTTCAACGTGGTGCAGGAATCCGTCGGCTATCAGCGTAAGGGTCTCGATCTGGTGGAGAACCGCCACAACGGCGGCATTGCCAACGGGCTCGAAGTCGCGCAGCAGGCGACGGTTCTCGATTCCACCATCTCGCAGCTATCGTTGGTGCAACAGTCACGTGCGCAGTATGAGCATGCCATCGCCGTTCTCATCGGCCAGTCCGCGTCAAACTTCACGATTCCGGCCCTGCCGTTGAACGCCACCCCGCCGCCAGTACCACTCGGCGTGCCCTCCGACGTGTTAGAGCGCCGTCCCGACATCGCCACCGCCGAACGCCAGATGGCCTATGAAAACGCCGAAGTCGGACTGGCCCGCACCGCATTCTACCCGCACATAACCATCAGCGGCTCCGGCGGCTGGCAAAGTACATCAATCGCAAATCTCCTCAATGCGCCGAGCTTATTCTGGTCGATTGGCGCGGACGCGCTGCAACCCATCGTTGAAGGCGGACGAAACCGCGCCAACTACGCCGCCGCACGAGCCGCCTACGATCAGTCTGTCGCCAACTATCGCCAATCGGTGCTCACGGCGTTTCAGCAGGTGGAAGACGGCATCAGCAATCTCAGCACGCTGTCGCAAGCGTTGGCAACTCAAGGGGCTGCTGTCGAAGACGCCCGCCGCGCGCTCTACATCGCCAACAATCGCTACGTCGGCGGCGTCACCACGTATCTCGACGTAATCACCGCGCAAACCACGCTGCTGAGCAGTCAACGCCTGGAGACGCAATTGTTAGGCCAGCAAATGGTCAGCTCCGTTTATCTAGTGAAGGCCTTGGGCGGCGCATGGGACGCAAGCGAAATCCAGAAAGAACAAGTTCACCCTTACGCAGGACAAATCGTCCAGCCGTAATAGAAATGCGGCCGTGAAAACGTGATCCTCAGTAGGGGGGACCGTCGGCTGTCGGGGAGATTTCCTACGAGCGAGGGTTTTCCTGCCAGTATCCTATTGCTGCGACACTATAAAGCAGAAAAGCGACGAGAAGCAGAGCTCGCAGACCGAAAACGAGTGAAAGATTTTCCAGCAGTCCACCGGCGACAGCCCCAATCACGTTTGAGCACAATGCCGCGCTGGGCGAAAGCGCTTTTCTGAATTCGGATGAAAACAGGATTCCAGCGAAGACCACTGGAACGGAGAAGACCCCGACCGCGATCATCCCAACCCATGTAGGCGACGCCGGGATTCGGGCAAACGGAAACCAATAAGCGATAGCCAGGGAAGCAAGCAGTCCGCCCCACATTGGCAACTTGGGCACTGCTCTCATTTTTTCGACGACTGCGTTGGCCAGCAACAGAGCCAACAGCAGGGCCGTAACAACGATAGCGTTAACCTGCCAAATCGTCCCAAAGAAGAGAGCGAGGCGGCTGATGATCTGCGTCTCCAGAAGTAGAAACCCCGCACCCATGCTGAAAAAGAACAGGGAAAACGAAAACCTCGCATCGATAAGTTGTGTGCGCCGCACTCGAATGTACAGAACAATCGCAGTCAGAATTACGAGAATGCTGACGGAATAAAAGGCGAGCGGTATTCTGCGATTCTTTTGATACAAGTATGGCCAGTCGTCGGTTGTTGCCGGAACCACGCCTGCCTCGGGCGATATCTGATTCTCGACAACCAACGTGGCGAGCGGAAGGTCAGCCGCTAAAGCTTCTTCAACGCGATCGCTGCGAGACGCCACAAAACAGGACGAGGAGGCGGTATAAGTGGAGTTGGCCCTGAACACGACGGGCGAAGAGCCGACCGCCTGACGCAAGAGGCCGATCAGACGATTCGCAATCCACGGTCGATCGACTTGAAATTTTACGAATATGATTCCATTGGGAGTAAGATGCCGGACGGCCTCCCGGAACGCCTCTTCGGTATATACAAAATTGTCGATCCGCATGTTCGCGTAATCGGAGAATTGGGTGTGGGAGTCAAGCAGTCCAAACAAAATCAAGTCGTATTGCTGGTTGGTGCGCTTTAGAAAATTCCTCGCATCTCCGAGATAAACGGCCACCTTCGGCGAGTCGTATGGACGCTCCGGATGCTCGCGCTTTCCAAGTTCCAAGATGGCCGGGTCAATTTCCACAGCATCCACTCGGCGGCTATTATGGCGCAACGCTGCCGCGACATCGTTTCCTGTTCCGGAGCCGACCACCAGCACGGTAGGCGACGAAACCGTAAACCGAAACGGCAGATTATACGGATCGTAATCCGCTTGCTTCTGGATGGCGGGGTGGCGCGCAAGAAATTCGGGAGAGAGGTTGACGATGCTCTGATAGAAGGTGTGGTTCACCTGCAGGATTCCTCCCCACGCATCGCCAGCCCGCGTATACCGGCGTGTGTACAGAACTTCCTGGTAGGGCGTCCAGAGGATTTGGGTATTGGGCTGGGCTGCATCGTGCAGCAACAGAGCCAGAGGGACAACTAAGCTGGCAACCAGCATGGCATCTCGGCGTGTGTTTTGCAGGAGGGCAAACCCGAGAAGAACGACTCCCATCCACACTGAAGGCGGAAACATCAGCCGGCTAACCGCGAAGAAGGCCGCTATCCCGACGACGCTGCCGAACAGATTCCACGAATAGGCGCGCAACGAACTGCAGGCGCGATCCATCTGCTGGCTGACGACCTGCCCCAGCGGAACAAATACCGATACGATCAACAAGAAGAGGCAGCCTGAGAGTGCGGCAGCCGCCAGAAAAGATCTCCAGTCTGTATATGCAGGCGTTTCCCAAATGCTAACGTCGCCCGCCCCGCCCAGGCGTTGGGACAAGTTTTCGAACAAACCGTCCGTCCGATGCGGAATCCGAACCATCAGAACCAGCGCAAGAAAAGATTGCAGAGCGGCCAGCCAACGTGTTCTTTGCGTGACTAGGGCGCATCCCACTCCGAAGCCCAGAAAGCAGAGAACGAGCGCCAGGTTCTTGAAGTAAGCGAAGACCCTCACTTCTACGGCGATCCAGCGAATGAAGGCCATTTCTGCAAACAGAGTCAGAAAGCTGGCTAGCCAGAGTCGGCGGGGGCTCCAGCCAGACGACTCTCGTGGTCTAGCCGAAAAAAAGGCGTTGCCCCTTCTTTTGGCAGTCCACAGTAGAACTTGTGCCGCAACCAGCATTGCGGCGGCAACAATGAAGGTGACCAGGGAGATCACTTTGGGGAGTATACGGGCGGCTCCAGCAAAATGGCGACCGCATTGCCGCGATGTTCCTATTTGTTCAATCTTTCGGCATCTCAGACGTGGGCTTTATCGCCGCGATTAGTGGATCGTATCGGGGCACGTCTTTAGACGTGCCGAAAGATCCTCCCGTTAAGAGAGGCGCCTTAGCCCCAGCGTCCGCCGCTCGCTATTCGGCTTCGACCCACTCAGCGCAAAAAACAAAATGTAGAGATAACAAACCACCGGCAAGAAAAACGCATGATGAATTCCGATCCGGTCGGCAATCGCCCCCTGCGCCAGGGGAATAATCGCGCCGCCCACAATCGCCATAATCAGCAGCCCAGAACCATCTCCAGTCAGCGGCCCCAGTTCAGCCACCCCGAGAGTAAAAATACTGGGGAACATGATGGAATTGAAAAATCCCACGAGAATAATGCTCCACATGGCCAGATGCCCGCTGGTTAACATCGAAGTAGCGACCAACAGAGCCGCGCAGACTGCACAAATGCCCAATAAGTTTCCAGTCTTCATCTTCTGAAGCAGCCCGGATCCGATAAACCGCCCCACCATCGCCCCGCCCCAATAAAACGCGACGAAGCTGGCTGCCACTTTTTCCGTAAATCCGCCAATCTCCGGCTGGCTGAAGTAATTCACCAGAAAACTTCCGATCGCGACCTCAGCCCCAACATAAACAAAAATCCCAATCGCCCCAAGAACCAAATTCGGATGTTTCCAAATCGAGTCGTTAACCTTTTCGCCGATCCGATGTTGCGCCTGGGGAATCTTTGGCAACTTGAAGCTGCCAATAACAACTGCCAACAAGACGAGCGCAATGCCCAAACCCACATAAGGCATCTTCACGGTAGCCGCTTCGTGCAAACGGTAAGCATGCAGCGCTTCCGGCATGAGCGCGCGTATTTCCTCCATCGTCTTCGGCACAGTGCTCAAAATCAGCAGGCTGCCGAAGAAAGGAGCCAGAAAAGTTCCCAGCGAGTTAAACGCCTGCGTCAAATTCAAGCGGCTCGAAGCGGTCTCTGGTTTTCCCAACACAGTCACATAAGGATTGGCCGCGACTTGCAGGCAAGTAATCCCCGCCGCCAGCACAATCAGCGCAACCAAAAATAACGGATACGAAGGAGCACTCGCCGCCGGCACAAAAAGAAACGCTCCCAGCCCCATCGTCACGAGGCCCAGAACCATCGAGCGTTGATAGCCCATCGAATCGATAATCTTCGCCGACGGAATCGAAAAGATAAAATACGCGCCGAAGAATGCAAACTGAACCAGCATCACTTCCGCATAATTCAAATCGAAAATCGCCTTCAGGTGCGGAACCAGAATATCGTTCAGGCAGGTGAGAAATCCCCACATGAAAAACAAAGTGGTAACGACCGCCAGTGGGCCGCCATAAGAAGATTGGTTTTGTGAACCGGCAGTTGGAGCGGGGCTGCTGCTCGGGGCTCCGATGGGCATGATTCCTGGCACACTCCGTGTGCAGATTTTAATTGGACCGCACCGGAATCATAGCACCCGAAAGGACTTCCTTCGTGTTCCTTAGTATCCTTGGTGTTGGAAATTTCTCCTACCCACTAACCTGCAACTTCACCAGCCAATTCGCCGGCTCCGGCAGGATCGCGAACCTAGGCAGCTTGCCTTTCACCATTGCCACTTCATCGCATCGATGAAACCGAGGACAAACATGGCAATCCTTGTAAATCTTGTCCGGCAGATCCTCCCGCTGCGCAATCGAAAATCCCTGGCGCGCAAAAAACTCCGGCGCGCGCGTGAACAGGCAAATGCAATCCACGCGATGCCGCCTCGCCTCCGCCATCAAAGCCTTCATCAGCAGGCTGCCGCCGCCCTTGCCCTTAACCTGAGCCGTAACGGTAATCGAGCGAATCTCCGCCAGGTGCGTGCCATAAAGATGCAGCGCGCCGCATCCGATGATGCGCCCTTCGTTCTCCAGCACCACAAAATCGCGAACGTTCTCGCAAATCTCCGGCAAAGTCCGCGGCAACAAAGTCCCGTCTCCGGAATACGCCGAAATGAGCGCATGAATGTGCTCCGCATCCGGCAAAATCGCTTTACGCGTGCGCATGAATCCTGACCTCCTCGCGCAGAGATTCCACTCTGTTCCTCGCGGCCGCAATCCCATGCCGCACGCGGCCCGGCGCCGTCCCGCCAACCACATCGTGAATCGCCAGGACCGACTCGAGCTTTAGGCAATCGTAAAAGCTCTCATCGAATGCCGGACTCAGCGTGCGCAACTCATCGAGCGCGAGATCCCGCAATTCACAGTTCCTGTCCAAAGCAAGCTTTACCGCCTTTCCAATCTGCTCATGCGCCATCCGCGAAGGCACTCCGCGCTTCACCAGATGAGTCGCCGCCGCCCACGCATTCATAAACCCCGACTGCGCCGCGTCGTTCATGCGCTCGTGATCGAACTCCACGGCCCTCATGAACCCGGGAACCAGCGGCAACAGCGCCAGCATCGTTTCCGCGGAATCAAATAGGGGTTCCTGCGTCTCCTGCAAATCCTTGTTGTACGCCAGCGGCAAACCTTTCAGCGTGACGCTCAGCGCAGTAGCGTTTCCAATCATGCGTCCGGCCTTGCCCCGCACTAATTCCAACAGATCGGGATTCTTCTTCTGCGGCATGGCGCTACTGCCAGTCGAGTAAGCCTCGGGCAACTGCACAAAATCAAACTCCTGCGAAGAGAAAATAATCATCTCCTCGGCCCATCGGCTAAGGTGCAGACTCAACATCGAGAGCGCATTCACAAATTCAAGAACGAAGTCACGATCGCTCATGGCGTCGATGCTGTTGGCAGTGGGCCCATCGAACTCAAGCTCACCCGCCATGAAAGCCCGATCCAGCGGCAAAGTGGCGCCCGCCACAGCCCCCGAACCCAGCGGGCACAAGTTCAATCGCACACGGCAATCGGCCAGCCGGACAGCATCGCGCAAAAACATCTCCACATATGCCAGCAGCCAATGCCCCACCAGAACCGGCTCCGCACGCTGCAAATGCGTGTAAGCCGGCATCGCCGCGCCTCCGGCCTGTTCAGCGCGTTCAACGAACGAAGCGCACACCTCCGCCAACTCCGCACGCAGTTGATCGATAGCAGCCCTCACATACAACCGCAGATCAGTAGCAATCTGCTCATTTCGGCTGCGCCCGCTATGCAGCTTGTAACCCAGTTCGCCAATCCGCCCCACCAACTGCTTTTCCACAAAGTGATGCACATCCTCAGCATAGTCGTCGCGAGGTTCACTGGGGTGCCCCACGTCTCGCATCTCTTGCGAGACGTGGGAATTCTCACCAATCTTCTCCAATCCCTCCAGAACGGTGATCAACTCATCCGCAGACAGAATTCCAGCATTCTTCAGCGCCCGAGCGTGAGCCGCGCTAGCCGCCAGCTCATAACCCAGCAGCCGCCGGTCGAACTCAAACGACCGCTGCCAGCGCTCGAACTCCGCATCCAGCGCCTGGCGAAAGCGCCCCGACCACATCTTCATCGTGAAACCTCAATGCGGGTGCGCGCCCGCGTGCGCGATGGCAACCCGAGAATGCGAATGAATCCCTCCGCATCCTTCTGGTCATACTCCTCACCCATCGTGAACGAAGAAAGATCGGTTCGATAAAGCGAGTGCTCCGACTTCCGGCTCACTACGGAAACGTTTCCTTTATATAAGGAGAGCGTCACGCTGCCGGTCATCTCCTTCTGTGTGCTGTCGACAAAAGCATCCAGCGCCTCGCGCAGTGGAGTGAACCACAGTCCGAAGTAAACCAGCTCGGCATACTTCAGCCCGACGTGCTGCTTGAAGTGCGCAACCTCGCGCTCCAGGCACAGCGCCTCCAACTCCCGATGCGCCGCCACCAGCAAAGTCCCGCCCGGCGTCTCATAACACCCGCGTGACTTGATTCCCACAAAGCGGTTCTCTACCAGATCCACCCGCCCAATCCCATTGCGCGCGCCAATCTCGTTCAGCAACTCGACCAGCGACACCGGATCGCTCTTCATCCCTCCAACCGAAACCGGCGTGCCTTTCTCAAACCCAATCGTGATCTGCTCGTCTTTATCCGGCGCCTCCTGCGGCGAGCGCGTCATCTGCCAAGTCGTTGCCAGCGGCGCATTCCCCGCATCCTCCAACTCGCCACCTTCGTGGCTCAAGTGCCACAAATTCCGGTCCCGGCTGTGGATCTTCTCCCGGCTGGCCGCAACCGGAATCCCATGCTGCTCCGCATAATCGATGCAATCCTCGCGCGACTTCAATGTCCACTCCCGCCATGGCGCAATCACCTTTAGCTCCGGTGCCAGCGCCTGATACGCCAGCTCAAACCGAACCTGATCGTTGCCTTTCCCGGTGCACCCGTGCGCAACCGCACTCGCACCTTCACGCAACGCAACTTCCACCTGATGCTTAGCAATCACAGGCCGCGCCAGCGATGTTCCGAGCAAATACTTATGCTCATACACCGCGCCCGCGCGAAGCGCCGGAAAAACATATCCCGTCAAAAACTCCTCTCGCAGATCCTCGACCACCACTTTACTCGCGCCCGTGGCATAAGCCTTTTCGATTACGGCCTCAATGTCATCGCCCTGGCCAACGTCGGCAACCATCGCAATCACGTTGCAGGAATAATTCTCTTTGAGCCACGGAATGATGATCGAAGTATCGAGACCCCCGGAATAAGCAAGCACAATTTTTTCAGGCATGAGCGCTCCTAGCGGGCAGTCGATCTCCACCACCCAGCAACAAATAAAGAATGGCCTTCTGCACGTGCAGCCGGTTCTCCGCTTGTTCAAAGATCACCGATTGCTCCCCATCCATCACTTCGTCAGTGACTTCCAACCCCCGATGCGCCGGCAGGCAGTGCATGAACACCGCATGGGGCGCGGCTTCCGCCATCAGCTTAGCATTCACCTGATACGGCGGGAAGATCTTCTCCCGCTTCGCTTCTTCACGCTCTTGCCCCATGCTCGTCCACGCATCCGTGTAAATCGCATCGGCGCCTGCAACGGCTTCATGAGGATCATTCATCAACTCGACGCGCGCGCCAGTCTCCTCAGCGATTTCGATCGCATCGGCCACGATCTGCGCATCCGGCTCATAGCCCTTCGGAGTCGCAATTCGAATTGACGACCCCAAACAAGCTGCCGTAAGCAGAAGAGAGTGCGCAACGTTATTTCCGTCCCCGACATAAGCCAGGCAACGACTCTCCATATCTCCGAACCGCTCCGTCAGCGTGAGATAGTCCGCTAAAGCCTGGCAAGGATGCTCCAAATCGCTAAGCGCGTTGATCACTGGCACTCGCGCGTGCTGCGCCATGCCTTCAATCGTCAATTGCGAGTAAGTGCGTAACACGATCACGTCGACCCAGCGCTCGAGATTGTGCGCGACATCGCTCAGCTTCTCCCGCGCATCCAGCCGCTCATGCGTCTGATCGACAAACATCGCCGTCCCGCCGAGCGCAACCATCCCAGCCTCAAACGTCAAGCGTGTCCGCAGCGACGGCTTCTCGAAGAACATCACCATCTGTTTGCCGGCGAGGGCGCGCCGAAAATCCGCAGCTCGCGCCTTCATCACGCCCGCCAGATTCAAAACAGCCTCAACGCCCGCCGAACCAAGCTCGCGGGTAGAAATCAGATCGTGACAAGCGAACGTGGGCGCCCCATTGCCTGCCCTGAGCTTGCCGAAGGGTCTCGCATCTTTTGCGAGATGTGGGGATGTTCCAGCTACAATTGCCGAACTCATGAACAGGTAACCTCCGTTCCAAACGTCAATTTCGTCAAATAAAACTGCG
>Ga0208690_1000346_pt1 | contig 13157 bp, 11 predicted proteins | sample June2015DPH_16_1_2_FD_184712 | JGI IMG/M metagenome (GOLD analysis project Ga0208690, IMG submission 184712) | Peatland microbial communities from SPRUCE experiment site at the Marcell Experimental Forest, Minnesota, USA - June2015DPH_16_10... | ecosystem: Environmental > Terrestrial > Soil >...
TGAGGAGCAGCGCCATCGAGTTTAACGGTGCCGGAAATCTTGCCTTCTCCAGCGGCGCTCACGTTCTGATTGAGGATAAGCGCGCCGGAGCACAACAAAGCGACTACGGAAAAAACAACTACGATCTTGTGTCTCATTACTTTCTCCTTAAACACTGCAAAGCTGAGTGCCAGCCTTTGATGCCAATTCTAGTCCCGGCTATTGCCCCGCTGGAGCGTTGGGATCGACTGGCTTGAGTTGGAGCCCCTTGGCTAGCTGTTTTGCTTTGCTGGATTGAGCCATGAAAGTTCGCAAATAGAAGACCAAGTCCCAGGCCTCGTCGGGTTTGATGTTGTCGGCGAAGGAAGGCATGGGAGTGCCATCGAGGCCGGTCATGAAAATACGATAGATGTCGGCATCCGTGTCACCGCACTTGGGCCGCGAACCTTCGGTGAAGTTGTAGGGGGCGATCGGGCGGCCGAGATCATCCTGCAAGGTCGGAGCCGAAGGACCATCGGCATTGCCTTGCACGCCGTGGCACTTCCAGCACTGGACGCGAGCAAACACATCGCGGCCGGCCTTGATGCGATCGGGAGTGACTTCCGGCTCGGGCGGAATCGTGATCGGAGTTCCCGGCTTTTCAGTGGCGAAACGCGGCGAGTAGTGCTTCACATAGGCGACTAAATCGGCGCGTTCTTGCTTAGTGAAGGTGCTCCACTGCGGCATGGCAGAACGGTCCAACCCGCGAGCGATGGTGTCGAAAAGATCCTGGTCGGTGGGCAGAGTGCCGGTAGGGGTGGAGCGGCACTTGAAGACACCCAATTGGAAATTGCGGGGTTTAGGCCACATTGGTGGATCGAGCCACTGCGCGACTTCGCCGTTGCCGTCTCCGAGATCGCCATGGCAACTGACACAATAGCGCCGGTAGGCGTATTTTGAGTCCGCGTTGATGTGACCGGTGAGATTGCCGATATGAGCTTCCATGTTGTCGCGGACCGCGATATCGGCTTTCGTCAGCTGCGCCCAGGAAGTCAACGGCAAGGCCACAGCCACAGCCGCGATCAACCATAGCGCCAAATTGGGCAGCGACCACTTCCTCAGATGTGTCCGCATGTCTATCTCTCCCCTACGAAATTGATTCGTTTAGAAATCAAAGTCAAATCCCATCAGCAACTCGCTGGTATTGATATTGGCGGAGTTCAGTCCAAGAGACGGACCAGTGCCATCCTGATGCAGCCAGTTGTACTCGTTGTGCCAGGCAAAGCCGGCGCGGTTGGTCATGAACGGGTTATAGCGGAAGCCGACAGTATAAGTGGTGATGTTGCCGAGGTTGGAAGCTTCCGTGCCGAACGCCCCGTTGGCCTGCTGCGACATCCGAATGGTTTCGAAGCGGCCCAGGAAGATGAGCTGCGGGCTGTAAACGAAGTGGGGCTCAACCAGGACGCCGTTCCAGGTGGGATTTTGCGATCCGGCGGGCAGCGTGGTTCCGGTCACGTTGTTGTTGGGTGCGATTCCGTCGATGAAGTCGCCATAGCCCTGACCAAACCAGGCGTTGTCCTCGCCGTGCTGAGTCACGACCGTAACGTCGGCGTGTTCGCCGAAGTAGAACAAGCCGTAGAAACCTTCGCGGCTAAAGTTCTTGTTGCCGATGCCGGAGCCCGGAATTATCGTGCTGCCACTTGGACCGGTCTGAGTCGCCCAGGTGGTCGGGGCTTGGCCGATCATGGCGTAGCCGCCGACTCGGTCAACCCCCATTTTTCCGGCGTCGAAGGCGGTGTAGAAAGTGAAGAACCCGGTATAAGCGTTCCCGTAGGGCAACTGGGTAGTACCGTCGCTGGAGCTGAGAAGGGCTGCGGAGTAACGGGTGCGGTCATTCCAGGAGTGGCCCAAGACTTCAAGACCTAACTGGTTGTCGCCCATCTGCCCGAAGATGTTGCCGTCATTCGTCGGGATGAAATGGTAAAGCTGGTAGATACCGCCGTTACCAGTCAGCGTAAGGATGCGTTTTTCCGAAAGCAGGTTATCGAGTTCAAACTTGCCGAGCTTGATGTTCAACCATGGCGTGTGGAATACATTATCCAACCTGGCCATCACGGTTTCGAAGTGGAAAGCCCCGGTGGGGTCTGAAGAAGGCAACAGGTAGAACGAGATGTTCTTTTCGAGAGTGCCGCCGGTGTGGAAGTCGAGGCCGCTCAGATCGAAGCCTTGGGTCGTGAGACGAGCGACCGTCGCACCCGTGGGGGTCGTCGAGCCACCCGAGTAAACGTCCTCTTGAACCTTGCCCACGCTCACACGGTGCCAGATCGGCGTCATGCGCATGGTGACCGGCCAATAACCGGGATTCTGCCAGATCGGGGCATCCCGGTCGTTCATGATCTGGTAGCCGTTGTCTTTGAACTTTTGTCCAAAGTAATTGAGCATCGGCCAGGATTCATGGCAGGCGGAACAGCGGAGGCCATACTTGCGAGCGAAGGCGGGGAGGGCGTTCGCGGGCTGGCTGCTGGCCAGGACGATGAAAATCGCTAACAGGGAAAGCGCGACAAGAGACGAGGAAAGCTTCGTGAGGTTGCGACGTTGCAAATGCCTCAAATCGTACATGGCCGGACTCCTCGGCGTTCAGTCAGAATTTGTATTTGTTGAACCGCATTCCCACAAAATGCGACAAGGCGCAGATGATGCCAAAAAAAGTAACCTGGTGTCAACGGGGAACCCACCCTGCCGACAAATATGCCGGCTAGATCTTTTTCTGTGCAAGGTCCTACCACCGTACCGGGGATGAATCCTACTACGAGCGAAATGAGAAGTTCAAGGGTTTTGCAGAAATATTTTTTACAAATTTTTTACAACTCGGTAACACGGACGCCGACTTTTTGAGGTTCGACTCTGGACGTGGGTCCCGGTTGACAGCTTTATGTCGGGCATACGAGACTCTGTGCAGGGTAGCAGATGCGGTGGAATAGCAAGAACGAATGTCGCTCCGGCGCGCAAATCTTGTGCGCGCGATATGGCGGAACTGTGCGAGTTGGAGCGGGGCGCAAGCAAGTGATTGCGCCGCCGGGGACTTGGCGGTGGTTGAGCCTGGTGACCGTTACGCTGATTTTCGCCGCAACGCCGCTGGTGGCGCGCGATAAGGAGAAAATTTCTTACGGCGAAGGACTCATCGTAAATATTCCGCTGCCGGAAGCGGAGGTGGAGCAAGTCGTGGAAGACGTGGCGGGGAACGGTGTGATCCGGGGAACCAAAGAGTACAACAAGGATCAATACGTTTCCGGGGCGAAAGCCGCCAGCAGCCCGCACGTTTTCCAGCCGTGGACCGAGGGCGGGAAGGTTATCTACAAGGTTCGCACGGAAGCTCTCGACCCGAGAAACTTCAAGGACTCCAGCGACGTAGGGACGCTGGAAGTGCGCTACATTTTGCAGACTCAGGGCGAAAAAAATACGGTGCTGCGAATCAACGCGCTGTTCGAAGAGGAGTTCCGCCATGCTGTGCATCCCTCAGACGGATCGGTGGAAAACAGCGAATATAAGGACATTCGCGAGCACCTTGACGCCATTGAGGTGATGAAAAAGCAGGACGCTGAGGCGATACAGGAGCGGAAGGAAAGACTGGCGAAGAAGCAGAATCAGAGCCTGCAGGGCGACTCGTCGTCTTCGGTCGCAACGGCGGCGCCGGCACCGACACTAACGGAAGAAAATTCAGGCGCGGCGGCAGAGGAAAATTCAGGCACAGAAGCGCGGGTCGAGGTGCCGCAAGCCGCGGAGGCAGCGGCTGATCCGTCAGCGCCTGACAACCATCCTGCGCTGACATTGGAGCAGCAGGTGAAGGAGTTGCGGCGGCAGGTGCAGCGCGTGGTGAAGTCACCGGGAGCGCCGCTGAAATCGGCGCCGTTTCACACGGCCGGCACGTTGCAGTTGCTTGCCACGGGAGCCGAAGTCTTGGTCGTGATCGACACGCCTTATTGGTATGGAGTGGAGACGCACGACGGGCAGCACGGATGGATGATGCGCGACGAGTTGGAGCAACAGCCATGAAGCGGAGCGCAGCAAGCATTCGCCCGCGCTTCTGGCTTGCGGTTTTGAGCGCAGTTTTTTTCTGCGGCGCGAGTGTTGCGGCGCAAAGCGGGGAATCTGAGCGCGCGTTTCCCCAGTCGAAGGCCGCGGTGGAAAAGGCTTTGAAGGAGATACAGGCTGCCGGGCGGCTGCCGACGCTGGAGGGCTTTGCGACCTCTCCCGATCATGCATTGGAGAGTTATCGGCGCGGATACTATCAGGCAAAATTTCAGGTGAGCACGGCGCCAACGGGCGGATCGACTGTGCGCGTCAGCGTGGAAGTTACAGCCTGGTACAACGATCCTGTGGCTGGCAAGTCCGGTTACCGAGTGTTGGCTTCGAACGGGCGGCTGGAGGGAGATCTGCTGGATCAGCTGAGCGATGAGTTGGCGACTACGGCGCCAGCGGGCGCTGCTGGAGGCACGAGAGCTCCGGTTATGGCCGCGGCGAAGCCGACGAAGCCGGCTGGAACGGCGGCTTCGCCTGCTCCAACTACGGCGCGGAACGAACCGGAAATTTCAGCGCCAATGCCGAGACTCCCGGACACGAGCTATTCAGCGTCTTCTGTGGCGAGAGGTTTGGCGGCGAGCGAAAAGCCCAGTTCTCAGCCGGGGGCCAAAAAGCTTGAGGATACGGGTGGTCCGCTGCAAACCGAACTCGAGAGCCTGCAGCAGATCATCAAGAACCAGGGGCATCCGAAGAATCTGGTGGCGGTGAAGAAATCCGGAACGCCGGTGGTTTCGTCGGCGAGTTTAAGCGCGAAGACCTTGTTCATGGCCAGCGCGCACGACGAGTTTGAGATGCTGGATTACAACCGGGATTGGGTGCATGTGCGGATTTCGGGTTTGTCGCGGGGATGGATCTGGCGGAACAATTTGGAAATGCCCAGCACGGTTCCGAACACGGACGCGGCGCCGACCAAGTCTGCGCTGCCCTCGGCGGCGGAACTATTTCATGTGAGCCGCGAAGAGATCGCGCAGTTCCCCGGAGACTGGGCGCCGCTGCGGGGAAAGAACGTGAAGATCGTCTCGGTAGAAGACACGCAGGAAAACGCGAAGACCGACTCGCTGCTACGGCTGGAGTTCGCCAAGTCGGTGCTGCGAAAAGACTATGCGGAGTTGGCACAGAAGACGCAGGAACTGGCTGGAATTGTGGTGATTTTTGACGCGGTGGATGGCGGAATGATCGCGGCTACCTTCCCTACGCTGCAACAATGGAAGGCGGGCAAGTTAACGGACGCGGCTTTGTGGCATGCGTGCTTCTTTGATCCGCCGGAAACTTTCGGGGTTCCCAGTTCGGGGAGTGACGAAAAGTCGAGCGGGGGGAACTTGTAGCTGAAATCGCAACGACCCGGTGGTTGAGACTGGGCTGACTGTGTCGTTGAGACTTGGCTTACTGCGAGGTTGGTATGCGTCGATTCTGCGGTCGGGCCCTTGCTTTAGCGATCTTTGCCTTAGCGATCCTGGCTTCATTTGCGACTCAGACTGCGTGGGCGCAAGCCGTAGAGCAACAGACGGCGCGGCAGGCATTGATCGAAATGTTTTTCAGCCAGGCACCGAAGCACCTGGAAAAACATCTGCCGGAGATCACGCAGCAAGCCTTGCAGAAGCTGCAGGCAGGCAATGGCAGCAGCGTATTGACCGCGTTCTCCGGGTTCGCGCAACAGGCTGCGAGCGGCAAGGAGAAATTGGAGACGTTCGATACGGGCTCGACACTGTTTACGGTGAAAAGTGTGCCGGGAGCGAGTTTCGACGAACTCGACGTTACGGTCGAACAAGACAGCCTTTCCGGAGACGAAGATGAGATCGAACTCGGAATGCACGTGATTCGCGCCGGAAAGGAAGAAAGTCTGCCGGTGATTCCGCGGTTCACGTTCACGATGAAGATAGATTCGGGAGTGTGGAGACTGAATGAGGTCGGCGCTTCTGTGACGGTGCCGCTTGCGGATCCGGATTTTTTGAAGGGCCTGCTGGATCGGCAACGAACCGAGAACGAGCAAATGGCGATTTTTTCGATGCGATCGGTGATTGTCGCGGAAACTTCTTATCAGGCGGCCAACAATGCCTTTGCCTGCTCGCTTTCGGCATTGGGCGGCAAGCCGACCGGAGCGCTGCAGCGCTACCTCTGGGATGCGCAATTGGTGAGCGGCAAGAAGAACGGGTATGTTTTCGCAATTTCGAATTGCGATGCCACTCATTATCAACTTGCGGCTGAGCCAGCGTCTGCGGATGCGGGTGAGCGCGCGTTTTGCGCCGACGAGAGCGGCGCGCTGCGCGCATCTTCTGACGGGAAGGCGACGACTTGCATCAGCAACGGTACAGTGGTGGCGGACACGCCGAAGGTTGGAATTTCCGAGGGCACGGCAAACGCCAGCTTTTCCGCAAACAACTCGACATCGCCCAAGAGTCAAGCGCAGCGGGTTCGGATTTCACAAGGAGCTGCCAGCGGCTTGCTGTCAAGCAAAGTCAACCCCATTTATCCTGCTGAGGCTCGAGCAGCGGGGATTTCCGGCAGTGTGGTTCTCAAGGCGACTATCAGTACAACCGGAGACGTGATCAGCCTGGAATTGGTTTCCGGACATCCCATGCTGGCTCCATCCGCAATCGAGGCGGTGAAACATTGGAAGTACAAACCTTATCTCCTGAATGGAAAACCTGCGGAAGTGGAAACACAGGTTACGGTGAATTACACTCTTAGTGGGCGCTGATACTTTTCGACTTGACTTTCGGGTGACGGAGTAGTACCTATGCAATCCGGGCTTGGTGTGGTCTGTGGGCCACCGGCCTTCCTGTCACTTTGAGAAATTAGACGTTACCACGCAGCTTTCACAGTGCATCGAACGCGGTAGGACAACCACACCATTTGCTCATGAGCACGATGACCCAACCAATTGCTGCTGTGATTCGCAGGCATGCCGGTTCCCTGCTGCGCGACTATGCCGAGTTGATGAAAGCCCGCGTCACCACCTTGATTGTGATAACGGCTTGGTGCGGATACTACTTTGGAGCGCAGAAGTCGGGCGTGTCGTCGGTGTCGTGGGGACTGTTTCATGCGCTGCTGGGCATTGGGCTGGTTTCGAGCGGGACGGCGGCGCTGAATGAAGTGATGGAATATAAGGTGGACGGGCACATGCGGCGCACGGCGCAGCGTCCGCTGCCGACGGGGCGGATGAGCTTGCTGCATGCTACGGTTGCGGGATTGAGTGCTGCTTTGGGCGGATCTGTTTATCTGGCGGTTTTTTGCAATCCGCTGACTGGGCTGCTGACTTTTCTTACTTCGGTGGTTTATCTGGCGGCGTACACGCCGCTGAAGCGGATTTCTCCGATCTGCACTTTCGTGGGCGCGTTTCCGGGAGCGATGCCGGGAGTTTTGGGTTGGACGGCGGCGCGCGGGCAACTGGAGTGGGGCACGCTGATTCTGTTTGCCATTCTTTTCGTGTGGCAGTTCCCGCATTTCTTTTCCATCGCTTGGCTGTATCGCGAGGATTACGCAGCGGGCGGCATTCGCATGTTGCCGGTGGTCGAGGAAGATGGACGGTCGACGGCGCGGCGGATTGTGGCGTACTCGCTAATTCTGATTCCGCTGAGTTTGCTGCCCAGCATCTTTGGGATGGCGGGAAAGATATATCTGGTTGGCGCTTTTGTGTTGAGCTTGGCTTTGTTTTACTTTGGAGCGCGCCTTGCGTTCCTTAAGTTGCCGGTGAACAGCGGCCGGTCAAAGATGCTGGCGCGGCAGGTGCTGCAGGCTACCGTGATTTACCTTCCTTTGCTGTTTGCGCTGATGATGGGGAATTCGGTGAGGCCGTAGAGTCCCCAGAGCTTCGGAATTGAGTTCGCCCTTTGCAGCTGAAGCCCAAATCATTTGCGACGCCCATGTGGCCAACGACTCAAGTCGTGCCCTTCCCGGTTGATCTGTCAGTCCTAGTAAGAAATCTCTAGCCGCCCGCGGCGACGTTTGGGTAGGGATGCTTCGACTGCGCTCAGCATGACAAAGGCGGGTGGCTTTGCGAACGGTATCTGGGATTATTGAACCTGGGGGAGGTTTAGTGTAACTGTTATTTATTTCCCTGGTGTAGGGTAGCCTGAGTGAGCAAGGGAGTGCTTCGCTCCATTCTGAATTTGGCGGTGGAGCTAGGATCGCCGGTTTCCATGTTGTAGTCGGTGTAAGTGCCCCGCACGATGCCGTTTGCAAGAGAACCGTCGAAATCACTGTCCGACTTGGGGCAGCGGACATGGATTGAGAGGTTTTCTTCCAGGCGAACGCCGTCGACAGAGCAGCCTCCTCTGCTTTCTGCGGTGTAAGTGCCGGAAAGGTTCCCGTTGTCATCATTCAAAGAGATGCTGGCCGATGAACCATTCTTGATCCAGGTGATTGTCCATTTGCCGTTAAGATTAGTGGTGGGCGTCGCCGCATAGGCGCCGGCGGAGACGAGCGCGAACAGTGACATGATCAGTAATTTCTTCATTCCTTTTCCCTTCTTCTGTGAACTGAAGTTGATCCAAATACGCGGCAGTTAGTAACTGTCACGGTTGTTAGCGATGCCACAGGCAAACCCCAGACGAAGTGTTCGCTTCGTTACTCTCCTTGCGTTGGCAAATTGTTTGGGGGGTTAGCCGGGTTATCAGCCTTCATTCTTCCGAATAAGAGCTGCGCTATACGACTATTATGAGGAGTGAATGATGGTATCGGTGGTTACGGAAGTCCCTGGAATACTTACTTCTTTGGAGTTTTCGAAGCTACATTTTACCTACACCCGGCAGCGCCGTTTGGGTAGGGATGCTTCGACTGCGGACGAGTTCGCTTCGCGAACTTCGTTCTTCGCTCAGCATGACAGTAGCAAAAGAAGCGAGAGCCTTCGACTCCCTCAGGGCAGGCTATGGCGCACCCGGAGATTGCGTGGATCAGTTCCGCGAGGCGCTTAGGCCATCTGCACCGAGGGCCAGCAGGGCTAGCGTGGTTGGTTGCGCCGGCGCGTCAGTTGCCGACGATGCGGTTTCAGCGTCGGTTTCCGATTTCTGGCCCGCGTGAAGCATGCGGCCGGGAACCGTTTCGTAGGCGTAGCCGGTTAAGGTCACATCGCGATGGGCGAAATCAAACGAGCCTATGGTGAGCCGCGCCCAGCCGTAGTGGACCTTACCATCGACCATGAACTTGAGTCCGAGATAGCGATTTGTGGCGTTGATCCATGGGCCGCCTTGATGGCTGATCGAGCCGTAGGCAAATCCAAACACCATTTCGGCACCCCCATAGGAAGTTGCGGTGGTGAAGGCTTGCCCGTTCCCAATCATCGCACCCACTGGCAGAGCTGCTGCGCCCCTGTCCGCGCCGACGGGAGGACGAACCGCGTTGCCAGGCACATCGAAGTCGAGCAGGACAAATTGGGTATGCGATCCGGCGCATTCGCAACGAATCAGCGTGAAATCGGAAATTCCATCGCCATTCAGGTCGATCGCATAAGAATTTCCGAGCTCGACATTGGCGGGCGTGTAGACAATTTCGGCGGAGGCTGGCGGGGCGGCGGCGAGCACGGCGACGGCGGAAGCGCCGACCGCAGCGGCGTAGGCGCTGAGTTGTTTTTCGAGTTTAGGATTGACGGTGGCGAAACGTTTGTTCGCCTTTTGGGAAGAGACAGTCGTATTTGGGAGCATCGATCTGGAGTCCTTTCCGGAGTAGGGGTCTTCGTGGGTAGGGGGCAATTATGCTTTGAGGACGGGGGCGAGTCAAGGTGAAATTGCTTTCAGGCTGTTCCAAATCCGCGGGATTGAATTACTCGATCTCAGTAGGGATGCTTCGACTCCGACGAGTGCGCTCTGCGACTCGTCTCCGCTCTGCATGACAGAAGCACCCGGACAGCAATCCTCACAATTAGCCGAAAACAGCGGTCCTCAGGTCCTGTAACCTGTAGTACACTTGTGCTCCCCCAGGGATTCCATCCCGTATTGAGACCTCCATCATGACAGCGCTTGCCAAGAAAGTTCTGCTTATCGGCTGGGACGCGGCCGATTGGAAAATCGCCAATCCTTTAATCGACGAGGGGCTGATGCCTACTCTGGATGATTTTATTAACCATGGCGTGATCGGGAATCTGGCCACCTTGCGGCCGATTCTTTCGCCCATGCTTTGGAATTCCATTGCTACCGGCAAGCGGCCGGATAAGCATGGGATTCTCGGGTTCATGGAGCCTGATCCGCAGACGGGCGGTGTGCGCCCTGTAACCAGCACTTCGCGCAAGGTGAAGGCGATTTGGAACATCCTGACGCAGCGCGGTTATAAGACGCATGTGCTGGGGTGGTTTGCGGGGCATCCGGCGGAACCGATTAATGGCGTTTCCGTCTCCGATCTTTTTCCTTATGCTGTCGGGCCGCTGGATAAACCCTGGCCTTTGCCGCCGGGCGCGGTTTATCCGGAGGACAAGCGCGATACGTTTGCGAAGCTGCGCATGCACCCGGCGGAGGTGACGGAGGCGGCGATTCTGCCTTGGATTCCGCTGGCGGCGAAGATCGATCAGGAAAAAGATAAGGGGCTGCAATCGTTCGCGAAAATTTTGTCGGAGAATTGCTCGATTCACAACGCGGCTACCTGGATTTTGCAGAACGAGCCTTGGGATTTTCTGGCGGTTTACTACAACGGCATCGATCATTTTTGCCACGGATTCATGCATTACCACCCGCCGAAGATGGAGGGGATTCCGGAAGAAAAGTTTGAGATTTACAAAGATGTGGTGAACGGGGCTTATCGCTTTCACGACATGATGCTGCAGACTTTGCTCGATCTCGCCGGGCCGGAGGCGACTGTGATTCTCGTCTCGGATCACGGATTTCATTCGGATCATCTGCGGCCGCGCGGCATTCCGATGGAGCCGGCGGGGCCGGCGGTGCAGCATCGGCAGTTTGGCGTGGTGTGCATGCGGGGCGAGAACGTCAAGCAGGATGAGCGCATTTATGGCGCTACTTTGCTCGATGTTACGCCGACGATTTTGACTTTGTTTGGCTTGCCGGTGGGCGAGGACATGGACGGGCGCGTGCTGGTGCAGGCGTTTGAAGAGCCTCCGAAGATTGCGCGCATTCCGAGTTGGGAGAAGGAAGAGGGCGCTTGCGGCATGCATCCGGCGGATTTGCGGATGGATCCGGCGGCGGCGCAGGCGGTGCTGCAGCAGTTTGTGGCGCTGGGATATATTCAGCCGCTCAGTGAGGATCAGGAAAAGGCTGTGGCTACGGCGGTGCGCGAGCAGAATTACAACCTGGCTCGGGCTTACATGGATGCGCGGCGGTATTCGGATGCTTTGACGCTGCTTCAAGAGTTGGTGGAGAAGAATCCGGATGAGGCGCGGTTCATGCAGCATCTGGCGCAGAGTTATTTGGCTTTGGGACGGCGGGCTGAGGCTAAGGATTTGTTGCAGAAATTGATGGTGCTGAAGCCTAAACCCCGTCCGGTGCCGAAAGCGCAGGAGGGCGAGGCCGCGGCACAGCCTGCGGCGGAGCATGGGATTGTGGCGGAGGGGGTGGAGGCTGGCGTGGCTGGCGCGCAGGCCGCCGTGGTGGATGCGGTCCCTCGCCCCGCTGGTGAGAACGCGGGGCTTCGGGATGACGCAGTTGAGAAGATTGAAACGGCTGGCTCGGTTGAGGGTTCGCCTGCCGCTCAAGAATCTGCTGAGCTTAAGCCGCGGCCTTGGGCGGATTTGCTTTTGGGCATTATTCAGTTTGAAGAGGGAGATATGGATGCGGCGCTGGCTTGTTTGTTGAAGGCGGAGAGCGCCGATCCGCATCTGCCGGATTTGCATTTGCGTATTGGTGAAACTTATTTGCGGCAGAAGCGCACTGACGATGCGGATCGCGCGTTTCAGCGGGCGCTGGAGATCGATGGAGATAGTCCCGAGGCGCACTTGGGGTTGGCGGTGGTGCGGTTGCGGCAGCGGCGCAATGAAGAGGCCGCGGAGCAGGCTTTGCTGGCGGTGGGCTTGCAGCACTTTTTGCCGCTGGGACATTTTTATCTGGGAGTGGCGCTGGCGCGGCTGGGGCATCGCGACCGCTCGGCGCTGGCGTTCGAGACCGCGCTGAGCATGTTGCCGGGACTGATGGCGGCGCATCGCTGGCTGGCTGCGCTGTATACGCATCCGAATGGGGATCTGGAGAAGGCTACGCGGCATCGGGAGATTTTTTTAAGGATGAGAAAGCAGAGGCAGACGCAGGCTCAGAAGACGGCGTAAGTCGCGTGGCTTGCTCTGGAAAGCAAAAACTTAGGACTACCGACATGCAAGAACCTGCATCTGGACAAGGGATTCGCTTCGGGGCATAATCCGCATCGGCCCTGGGGGGGGGTAGATTCATGAATAAAACTTTGTGCGCGCTGGTTCTTTTGCTTGGCGGCGCTTTGGTGTTGGCATTCGGAAGCGCGGGCGCTCCTAATGCGAGTCCGACATCACCGTCCATTGTTGCGAAGCGTAGGCTGGTCAATCAGACTGCTCCGATCCCAACAACAACGATCTTCACACCCGCAAATGATGGCGTGTATCGGTTGTCGGTCTATGCGACCCTCACAAAATCAGACTCGAGCAGTCAGTCATATTGGTATTTCACCCTTGCATGGACTGATGACGCGGGCCCTGAGAATGCCCAATCCCTCTACGAGCAGAACGGTTCTAGTGCACCCGGACAGTTCCAACTGTGGTGGGCTGGCCTGAGTGGCGGCCTGGTTACCATAGTCGAGGCTAAGGCCGGAACTCCTATTACCTACACAATGAGCCAAGCCGAGGGACCCGACAGTAGCGCCTACAATCTGTACTACGTGCTGGAGCAGATCGAATAGAGCAGGCACAGGTGTGTTGCGGACTGCCGCAAGTCAGAAGTGATCAGGAGGCTCACTTGCATTTGCGCCGAGGGAGAACATTCACAAAGCTTCCGCGCTCGTTAGACGAGCGCCTGAGGTGTTATTGTCTAGCCTCCGTGGCAGCTGGCGTCGGAGTTATGGCGCTGGCTGAGCCATCGGCTCAGGCTGAGATCATCTATACTCCCGTGCAAAAATCTCTGCTATTCGAAAACTGGACCAAGGTTGACCTGAACCACGACGGAATTTCCGACATCAGCTTCCTGCGCGAATCCAGTAATTACAAAGTGCTCGACCGCACTGTG
>Ga0208690_1000360_pt1 | contig 12934 bp, 2 predicted proteins | sample June2015DPH_16_1_2_FD_184712 | JGI IMG/M metagenome (GOLD analysis project Ga0208690, IMG submission 184712) | Peatland microbial communities from SPRUCE experiment site at the Marcell Experimental Forest, Minnesota, USA - June2015DPH_16_10... | ecosystem: Environmental > Terrestrial > Soil >...
CATCCCGGCTCTGATGTCACTCGTCACGGGCTACGCCAGCAGTAGTGCGCAGGGCGAATTGATCGGTTTGCTCGTGGCCATCTCGGCCAGCGCTCAAATCGCGGCACCGCTCCTTGGCTCCTGGATGTTCAGCGAGTTTTCCATGCGCCACGGACAAGTTTTTCTCCCCGCTCTTCCGTACTTCGTTGGCGCGGCGGTACTCCTTTTGTCGTTGGTATTTGCCCGGACGTCAGGATTGCTCACACCTCCAGCAGAGGCGCCGCGCGAAGTGCTGCCAGAGGCGCCGGGCGATCAGATTGCAGTCTAGCGGTTTCTCTGCCTGAAGAACCCGCGCCGTTGGCGCTTGAGTATTGCCGCAGGTGGAAGGTCGCCGAGCCGCACAGCGCGAAGAGGACATTCAGCCGCTTCAGGTAGTGGCCAACGATATATTCCTCCACGACGCCCATGGCTCCGTGCAACTGAATGCCGGATGAGGCGAGGAAGCGGCCGGCGTTGCCGATGAGGACGCGCGCTGCGGCAACGTCTTTGTGCCGCGTGTGGTCGTCACCGCGAGACAGCGCGTCCAGGGCGCGCATGAGCATCGAGCGCGACAACTCCAGCTCCATGAGCATGTCCGCGAGTCGATGCTGTAGGGCCTGGTAGGTACTTAGAGTGCTGCCATATGCGCGCCGCGTCTTGAGATGCTCCACCGTCAACTTCACCACGGCATCCATGATGCCGACGGCCTCGGCACAGGCACCGACGACGAAGTGCTCGGACGCCCGGACCAGAGCCCGATTGGCGTGACCATCGGCGCCGAGCAGCGTATCGGCGCCGACCTCCACGTCCTGCAAGGTGAGATCCGCTGCGCTACCCCCGTCGATGGTGCGAAAGTTGCGGCGAGTTACGCCGGGCAACGCGGGGTCCAGCAAAAAGAGGCTGATGCCATAGGGATCGTCACAGTATCCGTGCATGCGGGCAGAGACGATGATGTAGTCGGCCCGGTCGGCGCTGACTGCGGCCGATTTCGTGCCGGTCAGAAGAAAACGCCCGCCGGGTAGCGTGGTGGCGCGCGCTTGTACGAAATCAGCGGCACCCCGGCCCGGGACTTCATGGTGTGCCACGGCGAACAACAGATCACCCGAGACCAGCGACCTCAGAAACTTGGAGCGCTGTTCCGCATCGGCGCATTCGATGAGCAAGCGGGCCGGCAGCGTTGCGCAAGCGAGCAGCGGCTCCGGTACGAGGAAGCGTCCGAACTCATCGAGGACGACTGCCGTTTCTGCCGGCGTATCATCGCTCCCGCCAAATGCCTCGGGCGCTTCGATGCCGAGCCAACCCAATTGTGCGAGCGCTTTCCAACGCCCACGGCAAAATCCACGGGCCTCGCTCAGCATTGCGCACCGCTGCGGAAAGCTGTAGTGCTCGGTGAGATAGCGGTGGACATTATCCCGCAGAACGGTTTGCTCAGGCGATGGTACGAGCTGCATACATTATCCTCAGAGTCCGAGTCCGATGGCGGCGATTATGTTGCGCTGAACCTCGCTCGTCCCGCCTGCGATGGTAGCGCTGCGCTGGAACAGGTAGCCGGCGGTTATCGCACACGCCCGCAGATTGGCGAGCGCGACCGGATCGGCCGGCAATTGCTTTACTTCAGGGAAGGGTTGCGCTTCCAGGCCGCCGTCGCCGAGGGCATCGATCGCGAGTTCACTGATGCGCTGGCGCAACTCGCAGGTGCGCACTTTCAAGATCGGGCCGAGCACGGAGGGAGGTGCATCGGAACCGCTGGGCGTGTGCAACAAGCGAAGTTCCAGAACCTCCAGCGCATCCAGTTCGATCTCCATCTGCACCAGTCGATTGCGGTAACCCTCGTTTTCGAGCAGGGTGGTGCTGCCTTCCCAGCGTGTTTGCAAAAGCTCGCGCACTTGATCGAGTTGTCTTCGCGCCGAGCGCACGCCGGCGATGACGTTGCGTTCATTGGCGAGAATCATTCGCGCGTAAATCCAGCCCTTGCCCGGCTCGCCCACCAGATTTTCGGCCGGCACGCGCACGCCGTCCAGCACGACCTCGCTGATGTGGTGCAAGCCGTCGATCGTCAGTATCGGGCGTACCGAGAGGCCTTTGGCGCGCATGTCGATCAGCAAAAAGGACAAGCCCTGCTGGCGCCGCTGCCCCGGCATATCCACCCGCACGAGCGCGAACATCATGTCGGCGAAGTGCGCGTTGGTGATCCACAACTTGTGCCCGTTGACGACGAAATGATCACCTTGGCGTGTGGCTGTGGTCTTCAGTTGCATCACGTCCGATCCGGCGCTCGCCTCCGAGAACCCCTGGCACCAGAAGTCCTCCGCAGTGCGAATGCGCGGCAGGTAACGGCGTTTCTGCTGCGGAGTACCAAACGTGTAAAGGACCGGGCCGACGAAGTCGATGCTGATGGAGTCGAGTGAAGGAGCGCTCGCAGCCGAAAGTTCATCGAGCAGGATGTAGCGGCGCACCGCACTGATGCCGATCCCGCCCCACTCCACGGGCCAGTGCGGCACGGCCCAGCCTTTACTATCCAGGGCGAGCGTCCAAGCGTGCAGGTCGGTTCGATCCAGAGAACGCAATTCCCATCGGGGGGTTCCGATGTCCGGGAACAGGTCCCGCAGGGCTTTGCGGATAAACTCCCTCACTTCCAACTGGAATTGAGCGTCGCCCGGGTTATGTACCAGATCCACTGTAAATACCTCGTTCAAAGAATAGCGCAGTAAGTTGTTGTATTGCTTGTCGAGCAATGAGTAATCAAGCTTAGTAAATCGTATGTATACACTGAATAAGTAAAATCATAGGAATGATAGCACTGCTACAAGATACTACTTATCCCATTCGAGCAGCAGGTTATATTATTACAAACTTCGTCTTGCTCATTCTTACTTGCTGCGCATATACTGGCGCAACTGTAAATCTGCTACACGATGCACGATATGAAAGGGAGTAAGTCCACGGTAAGCGTTCTCGAGTAAGTAACAATAGCACTCATCAGTTTAATAGCCACGCTGGAATTTTTCGGCGAGTAGCACCCAGCCTCGCTACATCCGGCGTCACTAAGTGCAGAAGGTCATGCAGAATTCCAGGAGTTATGCGAGAAGGGCGCGCTCTTCTTGCGCCAATGGTGCGCAAGGGCCCAAACCTGGCGCTGGAAGTAATGACGGGAGCAGAGTCCGAACCTAGAAGGAGCACATATGGCAGAGTTGACCGGGAATCCTGAATCGTTGTCGCCGGCGCAACTGGAAGCACTCACCGGTGAGTTGCTCGCGAAACGATCGCGACCCGATCGAAGGTGGCAGATCACGCCGATGGCCGATCGCTCGGGGCCGTTGCCGCTGTCGTTCGTCCAGGAGCGCCTGTGGTTCCTGCAGGAACTGCACGCCGATGGGGCAGCCTACAACATACCGCTAGCGCTGCGTCTGGAGGGGCGACTGAGCGTGTCGGCGCTCCGGTGGGCGTTCGATGAACTGGTGAAGCGACACGAAGGCTTGCGCGCGCACTTCGAGAGGCGGGGCGACCAAGCGATTCAACTGATCGATGCACCCCGGCCGTTCGCGCTGCAGTTTGAGGACCTCTCGTGTCTCTCCGCGGATCGGCGCGAACACGGTGTCCACGCGATGCTACGAGAGAAGGCGCTGAAGTACTTCGATCTGAGTCACGCTCCGCTCCTGCGCGCAGAGCTGATCAAGCTATTGGAAGAGGAACACATTCTCCTGCTCACGATGCACCACATCGTCTCCGACGGCTGGTCAATGGGAATTCTGCTGCGCGAAATGGGCGTGCTGTACGAAGCCTATGTGGCCGGGCTCAGCTCACCGCTTCAGCCGCTCGAAATACAGTACGCGGATTACGCGATGTGGCAACGGGAGTGGCTGCAAGGCGATGTACTACAGACACAGTTGACGTACTGGAAGAACCAACTGGCAAATGCGCCGGCGGCATTGGACCTGCCGACTGATCGACCGCGACCGGCGGTGCCGAGTTTCAGAGGCGCACTGCGGCGGTTCAAGCTGACATCTTTACTGTCGGAGCGGATCGCCGAACTGGCCAAGCACGAAGGGGCGACGGTGTACATGCTCCTGCTGGCGGCGCTGGAAGTGGTGTTGAGCAGATGGAGTGGGCAGCAAGACATTCTGGTTGGCTCGCCGACCGCAGGCCGCGCCCATCGACAGACCGAAAATCTGATCGGCTGCTTTCTCAATACGCTGGTGATGCGCGGCGATCTGCGCGGGAATCCGACGTTCGGGGAGTTGCTGGCGCGCACGCGGGAGGTGGCGCTGCAGGCGTATACGCATCAGGATCTGCCTTTCGAAAAGCTGGTCGCGGAGGTCCAGCCTGAACGCGATCCCTCACGCCAGGCGCTGTTCCAGGTCTGGTTTGCACTCCTCAATCAGCCCTCTGAAGGGCCTGAGCTGCCCGGCTTGAAAATCACCGAAGCCTGGGACGTGTCCCCCGGCTCCAAATTCGATCTGACCCTGCTGGTCTATACCGGCGCAGGCGGCTTAACCGCTGCCATCGAGTACGCGACCGACCTTTTTGACGAGTCGACCATCGAGCGGTTCGTGAATCACTACATCAATGTGCTTGAGCAGGTGGTGGCGCGACCGGATGCACGTACGAACGAGCTAGGCTTGGCGACTAAAGCTGAGCGTCACCAGTTGCTGGTGGAGTGGAACCAGACGGCCCAGGCGTATCGGACGGACCGATGCGTCCACGAGTTGTTTGGGGAGCAGGCGGCGCGCACCCCCGGCGCGGTGGCGGTGGCCTATGAGGGCGTGGAACTCAGCTATGCCGAGCTTGATCGGCGGAGTAATCAGTGCGCGCACTACCTGAAAAGCCTGGGGGTGGGGCCGGAACGGGTGGTGGGGCTGTGCATGGAGCGATCGCCGGAGATGGTGGTGGCGCTGCTGGGAATCTTGAAGGCGGGCGGGGCGTATCTGCCGCTGGATCCGAGCTATCCTGAGTCGCGCCTGAGGTTCATGGCGGGCGACGCGGGAGTGACGGCGCTGATCACGCAGCGGCACTCGCGAGCTGCGGTAGGCGAGGGGACAGCATGCTGCCTCGTCTGGGAAGAGATTCAGGCTGCCGTTGCGGCATTGCCGGCAAGTTCGCCGGCGTCGGCGGTGCGACCAGACAACCTGGCATACGTAATCTATACCTCCGGCTCGACCGGCCAGCCCAAAGCGGTGGCAATTAATCACGGTGGTCTTAGCAACTACCTGAATTTCGCCGTGCGGGAGTATCGGGTGTCGGAAGGATCCGGCGCGCCGATCAACACTCGTCTCGGCTTCGATGCCGTCATCACCAGCCTTTGGGCGCCGCTCATCTCCGGGCGCAGTGTGTTTCTGCTTCCAGATGGAGCTTCCGAACTTACCGCCCTGGCGGAAGGAGTGTGCGCCCATCAGGAGTACTCGCTCGTCAAGCTCACACCGGGCCAGTTGACGCACCTGCAGTGGTTGCTTGAGGGCGAAGCGCTGCCACCGCGAATCGCGCGGGCGTTTGTGATCGGCGGTGAAGAGTTAACCGCGCAGCAGGTGGAGTTCTGGCGTGAGCATGCACCGCACACGCGCCTCATTAATGAATATGGCCCGACGGAAACAGTAGTTGGATGCGTGGTCTATGAGGTTGGACCCGACACACCGCGATCTGGCGGCGTACCCATCGGTCGGCCGCTAGCGAACACGCAGGTGTATGTGCTCGATGCGGAACTGGAGCCAACTCCGGTAGGCGTAGTGGGCGAGTTGTATGTCGCAGGGGCGGGGGTGGCTCGGGGTTATCTCGGACGCGGCGGCCTAACGGCGGCACGATTTGTGACGAACCCGTTTGGCGCGGCAGGGAGCCGGATGTACGCAACGGGCGATCTCGCCCGCTATCGAGCGGACGGGAATCTAGAGTACCGGGGCAGGGCCGATCAGCAGGTTAAGATTCGCGGCTTCCGCATCGAGCCGGGAGAAGTGGAGGCGGCGTTGCTGCGGCATTCCGCGCTGCGGGAAGCGGTGGTGGTGGTGCGAGAGGACCGCGGCGAGAAGCGGCTTGTCGTCTACATGGTCGTGACCCCCGGGGCAGACACCCCCGAAGCGGCCACGTTGTCAGAGTTCTTGCGAGACATCCTTCCGGAGTACATGGTGCCCACGCAATTCGTGGCGCTGTCCGCACTGCCGCTGACGATGAACGGCAAGCTAGACCGTGAGCGGTTGCCGGAGCCGGTCTTGCCGGTAAGCGATACGCTTCACGCGGCCCCGCGAACCCCCACCGAGGAGGTGCTGGCGCAGATCTGGGCGGAGGTCCTCAAGCTGGAGCAAGTGGGGATGGAGGCGGACTTCTTCGAATTGGGTGGACACTCGCTGCTGGCTACGCAAGTGGTCACGCGTGCGCGCGAGAGCTTCGGCGTGGAGCTGCCCCTGAGCGTGCTGTTTGAAGGATCGGTGACGATTCGCGGGGTGGCGGAGCAGATCGAGCAGGCGCGGCGACAGGAGACTGGCTTCGTGCTGCCACCCCTGCGTCCGCAGGCTGTGCCTTCCGGTGAACCGCAGCCGCTGTCGTTCGCACAAGAACGCCTCTGGGTGCTCGATCAATTGCAGGTATCGGGCGCTGCCTACAGCATGCCGACAGCCTTGCGGCTGCGTGGGCGGTTGAACGTGCCCGCGCTCCAGCAAGCGTTCGATGAACTGGTGAAACGGCAAGAAGGCTTGCGTGCGCACTGCGAACTTCGCCGCGGTCAACCAGTGCAGGTCATTGACCCGCTGCGTCCGTTCGAGCTGGGGATCGAGGATTTGTCCGGACTCGGAGCAGAAATGCGGGAGAGCCGCGCGCAGGAGTTGGTGCGCGCGCGCTCGCTGGAGCGCTTCGACGTGAGTCGGGGTCCGCTTCTGCGAGCCTTGCTGATCAAGCTGGCGGAACAGGAATACATTCTCTTGGTTACGATGCACCACATCATCTCCGACGGCTGGTCGATGGGGGTGCTGCTGCATGAACTGGGCGTGCTATACGAAGCCTTTTCGCAAGGGCAGGGTTCTCCGCTGGCACCGCTGGAGGTGCAGTATACAGATTATGCGGTATGGCAACGGGAGTGGCTGCAAGGCGATGTGCTGCAGACCCAGATGGCGTACTGGAAGAAGCAACTGGCCCATGCGCCGACCACTCTGGATCTGCCGACCGACCGGCCACGTCCGGCAGTGCCCAGCTTCAAAGGCGCGGTTCATCAATTCAAAGTGCCGTCGGCCTTATCCCGACGGATTGCCCAGCTGACAAAGCAGGAAGGCGTGACGGTGTACATGCTCCTGCTGGCGGCGCTGGAAGTGGTGTTGAGCCGCTGGAGCGGACAGCGAGACATTCTAGTCGGCTCGCCGATCGCAGGCCGCACCCATCGCCAGACGGAAAACCTGATCGGCTGCTTTCTCAATACGCTGGTGATGCGCGGCGATCTGCGCGGGAATCCGACGTTCCGGGAGTTGCTGGCGCACACGCGGCAGATGGCGCTGCAGGCGTATGCGCATCAGGATCTGCCCTTTGAAAAGCTGGTCGCCGAACTGCAACCCGAACGCGATCTCTCACGCCAGGCCCTGTTCCAGGTCATGTTTGTTATGCAGAACATGCCCTTCGATAGTGACGAACTGGCCCGCCTCGGCGCGCAGACGATCCAGGCAAATTACGTGGCGGCCAAGTTCGATGCGACCGTGAACGTGTACGAGACCGCCGATGGGTTACGTGGTTGGATCGAGTACGCGACGGACTTGTTTGACGAGTCGACCATCGAGCGGTTCGTGAATCACTATACCCACGTGCTGGAGCAGGTTGTGGCGCGACCGGACGCACTTGCGAACGAGCTGCGTTTGGAAACAGAGGCAGAGCGTCACGAGTTGCTGGTGGAGTGGAACCAGACGGCGCAGGCGTATCGCACAGAACGGTGCGTCCACGAGCTGTTTACGGAGCAAGCGGCGCGGACCCCCGACGCGGTCGCGGTGACGTACGAAGGTCTGGATATCACCTACGCCGAGCTTGATCGGCGGAGTAGCCAGTTCGCGCACTACCTGAAGAGTCTCGGTGTGGGTCCCGAGCGCGTGGTCGCGTTGTGCGTGGAACGCTCTCCTGAGATGGTGATCGAGGTACTGGGGATATTGAAGGCCGGTGGCGCTTACTTGCCGTTGGATCCCACCTATCCCGCGTCGCGCCTCACGTTTATGGCGGCGGACGCGCAGGCGACGATACTGGTCACGCAGCAGCGCTGGACAAGCGAGTGGGCGGAGTATTCTGGCCACCGCGTCGTGTGGGAGCACGTCCGAGACGTCGTGGCACAAGAGCCCGCGACCGCGCCTGTCAATACGGCCAACCCCGGCAACCTCGCCTACATCATCTATACCTCTGGCTCCACGGGTTGGCCTAAAGGTGCTGCGATCACGCACGGCGCGCTCAGCAATCACATGCAGTGGATGGCGCAGGCGTTTCCCCTGGATGCTTCGGACACGCTACTCCAGAAGACGCCATTGAGCTTCGACGCCAGTGTCTGGGAGCTATTCGCTCCGTTGCTGGCCGGAGCAAAGCTCGCTCTGGCCAGGCCGGACGGGCATCGTGATCCCGCCTATCTGTGGGACGCCGTGGTACATCACGACATCACCACTCTGCAACTCGTCCCGACCATGCTGCAAGCGTTTGTCGAGCAGACCAGCTCGCGCGAGCCTTTACATCTGCGCCGCCTGTTCAGCGGCGGCGAAGCGCTTACGACTGAACTGTCGGCCAAGGTGCTCAACAGATTCGGTGGCGCAACCTTGCACAACTTGTACGGTCCAACGGAGACTTGTATTCAGTCAGTCGTCTACTCCTGCAACGGGACGGAGTCGGGCAATCACGTTCCCATTGGGCGGCCAATCGCGAACACGCAGGCGTATGTGCTTGACGCGGAGCTGGAGCCTGTGCCCCTCGGCGTGGTGGGCGAGCTGTATCTCGCGGGCGAAGGGGTTGCGCGAGGATATGTGGGGCGCGGCGGCCTCACGGCGACGCGGTTTGTGCCAAACCCGTTCGGTTTGCCGGGGAGCCGAATGTACGCCACCGGCGACCGGGTGCGCTATCGCACGGACGGAACGCTGGAGTTCCGGGGACGCGCGGATCAGCAGGTGAAGATTCGCGGCTTCCGCATCGAGCCGGCGGAAGTAGAGGCGGCGCTGCTACGGCATCCAGCTCTACAGCATGCGTCCGTGGTCACGCGTGACGCGCGCGGAGAGCAGCGGCTTGTCGCCTATGTTGTCCCGGCACCGGGTGAAGTGGCTCCCGATTCCAACGCGTTGCGCGAATTCCTGAAGGAGACCCTCCCAGAGTACCTGGTGCCGAGCCTCTTTGTTGTGATGGAAGAGCTGCCGCTGACGCCGAGCGGGAAAGTGGACCGGCAGCGGCTACCCGAACCCGAGTTCGGCGATCCGCTGCGGTATCTGGCGCCGCGCACGCCGACCGAGGAATTGCTGGCGCAGATATGGGCCGAAGTGCTTGGCATCGAGCATGTCGGCATTCACGACAACTTCTTCGATCTGGGTGGCCACTCGTTGCTGGCAACGCAGGTCGTAGCGCGCCTCCGCGACGTCCTTGGCATCGATCTTCCGTTGCTGGCGCTCTTCGAAGCGCCCGCGATCGAGCGGCTCGCCAGAGCGATCGATCAGGAGCGCCGCAAGCAACAAGGATTCGTTCCTGTATCGCTCGTCGCGCGCGGCGCACGCACGAATGCGCCGCAGTCGTTCGCACAGGAGCGCTTGTGGTTCCTGGCGCAACTGGAATCTTCTCAGGCCTACAACATGCCCGACGCGTGGCGAGTGCGTGGGCTGCTCGATTGCAAGACGTTCCAACAGAGTCTCACCGAATTAGTGCGTCGTCACGAAAGCCTGCGCACCCGCTTCGCCACGGTGAACGGCGAGGCCGTGCAGATCATCGATCCGCCGATGGAGTTCCCCTTGCAGATCGTCGATATGGCCGCCGCTACCGATGGCGAGCTACTCAATCGCGTACGAAGGGAAGCGCTGCTCCCGTTCGATCTGTCGTCCGCTCCGCTTTTGCAGGTGACGGTGTTTCGACTCGCCGAAGATGACGCGGTATTGCTGACGACGATGCACCACATCATCTCCGACGGCTGGTCGATGGGAGTCCTGCTGCGCGAACTCAGCATACTGTACGAGGCTTATTCGCAAGGGCGGGGCTCTCCGCTGTCGCCGCTGGAGGTGCAGTACGCCGACTACGCGGTGTGGCAGCGGCAATGGCTGCAGGGCGAGGTGTTGCAGAAGCAATTGGATTACTGGAAGGCGCAGCTAGCGGATGTGCCCGCGGTGTTGAACTTGCCGACAGACCGGGTACGCCCCGCGGTGCCAAGTTTCGAAGGCGCACTTGTGTCTTTCGCCGTACCGCCCGAATTATCCCAGCGTCTCAATCATGTCGCCAGATCAGAAGGGGTCACTCTCTACATGCTGCTGCTGGCCGGCTTGCAGGTCGTGATGGGGCGTTGGAGTGGCCAACGGGACATCGTGGTCGGTTCGCCGATCGCCGGCCGCACGCACCGGCAGACCGAGGGGTTGATCGGATTCTTTCTCAACACCCTGGTGATGCGCGGGGACCTGAGCGGCAACCCAACATTCCGCGAATTGCTCGCGCGCACACGGGAGGTGGCGCTGCAGGCGTATGCGCATCAGGATCTGCCCTTTGAAAAGCTGGTCGCCGAACTGCAACCCGAACGCGACCTGTCAAGGCAGGCTGTGTTCCAGGTCATGTTCATCATGCAGAACATGGCGACGGAGAGTCTGCAGCTCACAAGCGCGACAGTGCAAGCGATGGACCTCGGCCATGTCACATCGAAGTTCGATATGACCTGGGGGGCAGTCGAGACTCCGGCTGGACTGCGCGGGTGGGTCGAATACGCGACGGACTTATTTGACGAGTCGACGATCGAGCGGTTCGCGAGGCACTACGTCCACTTGCTCGAGCAGGTGGCGGAGCGGTCATCCGCGCGGTTAAGCGAGTTGAGCATCGTCACCGGCCTGGAGCGGCGGGAGGTGGTAGAGGAGTGGAACGGGACGGGGGAGGAGTATCGGCGGGATGTATGTGTGCATGAGATGTTCGCGGAGCAGGCGGGGCGGACGCCGCAGGGGGTGGCTCTGTCGTATGAGGGCGCGGAGCTGAGTTACGAAGAGCTTGAGCGGAGGAGCAATCAGTGGGCGCAGTATCTGCGCGGGTTGGGCGTGGGACGGGAGCGGGTGGTGGGAGTGTGCATGGAGCGCTCGCTAGAGATGGTGGTGGTGATGCTGGGGATCTTGAAGGCGGGGGGCGGATATCTGCCGCTGGATCCAGACTACCCGGCGGCGCGGCGTGGGTTCATGGTGGAGGACGCGGGGGCAGGGGTGCTGGTGACGCAGCGGCATTTGGTGGGGGAATGGGCGGGGTACGACGGCCAGTGTGTGGTGTGGGAGGAGAAACGGGAAGAGGTGGCGGAGGAGTCGACGAGTGCGCCGGCGAGCGGGGTGGGTGCAGACAACCTGGCGTATGTGATCTACACCTCGGGATCGACGGGGCAGCCGAAGGGAGTGGCGGCGACGCATGCCGGGGTGATGAACCGGGTGCAGGCGCAGCAGCAGGCGATGGCCTACGAGGAGGGGGAAAGCTGCTGCCAGAAGACGTCGTTAAGTTTTGTGGATGCGGTGCTGGAGATATGGGGGCCGCTGTTGAACGGGGGGCGGCTGGTGGTGGCGAGCGAGACGGCGGTGGGGGATCCGGAGGAGTTGCTGGAGTTGGTGGAACGGGAGGAAGTGCGGCGGCTGATCACGGTGCCGTCTTTGGCGGCGGCGCTGGTGCAAAAGGAGCAAGCGGGGCGGTGTTTGGCAGGGGTGCGGCGATGGACGCTGAGCGGGGAAGCGTTGAGCGGGGCGTTGCTGCGGGAGTTGCAGGAGTGTGTGCCGGGGTGCGAGTTCACGAACGTGTATGGGTCGTCGGAAGTGGCGGCGGATGCGACGTGGTATGAGGTTGGGGAGGCGGTGGAGACGGGGCAGGCGGTGTCGATCGGGCGGCCGCTGCCGAACACGCAGGTGTATGTGCTGGATGGGGAGATGGAGCCGGTGCCGATTGGAGTGGTGGGAGAGTTGTATGTGGCGGGTGCGGGAGTGGCGCGAGGGTATGTGGGGCGAGGCGGACAGACGGCGGCGCGCTTTGTGGCGAATCCGTTCGGGGCACGGGGAAGCCGGATGTACGCGACGGGGGACCGGGCGCGGTATCGCGCGGATGGAAGGCTGGAGTACCGGGGACGGGCGGATCAGCAGGTGAAGATACGCGGTTTCCGCATCGAGCCGGGAGAAGTGGAAGCGGCGCTGTTGAGTTATGCGGGGATGCGGGAAGCGGTGGTAGTGGTGCGGGAGGATGGCGGGGAGGCGCGGCTGGTGGGGTATGTGGTGGCGGAGGCGGATGGGGTGAAGCCGAGCGGGTTGGAACTGCGGGAGCACCTGAAGGGGCGTGTGCCGGACTACATGATTCCCGGGGTGTGGATGGTGCTGGAAGAGTTGCCGCAGACACCGAACGGGAAAGTGGACCGGCAACGGCTGCCGGCGCCGGAGTTGGGGGATCCGCTGCGCTATGTGGCGCCGCAGACGCCGAGCGAGGAGGTGCTGGCGCAGATCTGGGCGGAGGTGTTGAAGCTGGAGCAGGTGGGGATGGAGGAGGACTTTTTCGAGTTGGGAGGGCACTCGCTGCTGGCGACGCAGGTGGTGACGCGGGTGCGGGAGAGCTTTGGAGTGGAGTTGCCGCTGCGGGTGCTGTTTGAAGGATCGGTGACGGTGCGTGGAGTGGCGGAGCGGATCGAGCAGGCGCAGCGGCAGGAGCAAGGGCTGGTGCTGCCGCCGCTGCGGCGGCGTGCCTTGCCGCCTGATGAACCCGTCCCCCTGTCCTTCGCCCAGGAACGCCTCTGGATCCT
>Ga0208690_1000366_pt1 | contig 12823 bp, 10 predicted proteins | sample June2015DPH_16_1_2_FD_184712 | JGI IMG/M metagenome (GOLD analysis project Ga0208690, IMG submission 184712) | Peatland microbial communities from SPRUCE experiment site at the Marcell Experimental Forest, Minnesota, USA - June2015DPH_16_10... | ecosystem: Environmental > Terrestrial > Soil >...
ACGAACCTTATTTGCGGGACACAATTAATGTCGCCTACTGGAGCGGTCACAACCCGGTGTATCCCAGCGTAAAGCTGCGCATGGACTTCCGCGATCCCAACATCGTGGGGACTTTCGTGTATCACTGCCATCTTCTGGAGCACGAAGATGGGGGCATGATGGGGACGATCCGCGTGGAACCACGGGACGTGAACACAAAAGACGCGAACGTGAAGAAAGACGAGAAATCCACAGGCGGGTGCGGCTCGCGATAGTTTGTTCACAAAGAATTCATTTTTCTGTCATCTCCTTGTAAAACTTACCGCGTAGCGTCGTTTCACATTCTGTCTTTCTGTGGGTCCTGCAAAGTGCGGCGTTGAGCAAAGTGTCAATCCCCGACCGCAAGGCAGAGTGTCAACCAATCGAGGAGATCCGCTAATGATCAGTAAAGGTATTCGGAGCATGGCCGCAGTTGTGTGTGGCGCATGCATGATGATCGGCCCATTCGTCGAAGCCTGGGGTGCAGAGAAGCCCAAAGAGCTCGTAAGCGTGACCAACCCCGCAGAAAGTTACCCCACGCAAACCCCCATCAAACACCTTGTCGTGATCTTCGGGGAAAACATCTCCTTCGACCACTACTTCGCCACCTATCCCAACGCCACGAACCCGGCGAGCGAACCGCAGTGGACGCCGAAGGCGAATACGCCGACCGTGAACAACCTGCTCTCCGGGGGCCTGCTCACCGAGAATCCCAACTCGGTGCAGCCGTTCCGCCTCGACCGGACGCAGTCTGTAACCTGCGATCAGAACCATAGCTATACGCCCGAACAACAGGCCTTCGACATGGGCGCGATGGACAAGTTCGTTCAATATACCGGCACTGGCGGCAGCACCTGCGACTACGGCTACGGCACCGGACTAGTCATGGGTTATTACGATGGCAACACCGTAACCGCCATGTGGAACTACGCCCAGACCTATGCCATGAGCGACAACTCCTTCAATTCGCAGTTCGGACCTTCCGCGCCTGGCGCGATTAACTTGATCAGCGGAAACACCGCCAACGTGCAATATGTCAGCGGCGGATCTACCGTTGGCGTTATCGCCGGCGGCGGCACCTCGGGCGCTTTGCTCGGCGATGGTCGCCCTGCCGGTGACGATTGCAATCCGACCGGCAAGACGTACGTGAGTTTCCCTACCGGCACCAATAACATCGGCGACGAATTGAACAACGCGTCCTACACCTGGGGATGGTTCCAGGGAGGCTTCGGACCCACCAGCTATAACGGCCAAACCGCCGTTTGCGCCGCAGCCAGCACCGGCCTCGCCGGAACTACCGCCGACTACGTCGCTCACCACGAGCCCTTCATGTTTTACCCGGAAACCGCCAATCCGCATCATCTGGCGCCGACTAGCACGATCGGGACCAGCGATCAGGCCAACCATCAATACGACCTGTCGGAGTTCACCAGCGCTCTAAACGCGGATTTGCTGCCTGCCGTGAGCTATGTCAAGGCCAAGGCGGTATACGATGCACATCCCGGCTACTCCGATCCTCTGGACGAGCAGACTTTCGTGGTGAATACGATCAACGCAATCCAGGCCAATAAGTACTGGAAGGACACGGCCATCATCATCGCTTACGATGACTCCGATGGCTGGTACGACCATGTCATGGATCCGCTGGTCAACCAATCGCAGAGTTCCATCGATGATGCCCTCACCGGGCCCGGTCTTTGCGGCGGAAACACAGCTGCGACTACACAGGGGCGCTGCGGTTATGGTCCGCGCACGCCGCTGTTAGTCATTTCGCCGTACTCGAAACAGAACTACGTCGATCACGTGATCACCGATCAGTCCTCGATTCTCCAGTTCATCGAATACAACTGGAGTCTCCCGGCGATGGGAAATGGATCGAACGACGCGAAGGCAGGATCGTTGCTGGGTTTGTTCGAGTTCACCGGCAAGAAAGCGCCCAAGCTGGTGCTTGATCCGACTACGGGCGAGATTGTCCCGTAGGGCGGTTAAATCGAACAGAGTGGACAGACGGCAGAGGCTACGCTCGTTTCAGAGCGTGGCCTCTGTCGTTTTGCAGCGAAGAATTAGCTGCAGTGGTTCGCACAGGTTTTGGGCTCGTTAGGCGCAGGAGAATCGGAGGTGAATGTTTCCGACGTATAGGAAACGCGTCCTACTTCAATTCAATATATATTTACATTGTGTAAATACACGAGATTCAGTATCTTTGGAATGGGAAGAAGAACCGGCGCAACGCCATTGGCGCCGTGAACGGCCTGGAGATAACGGTCATCTATGCAGACATCGCAGAAGACGAAAGGCGCGTCATCTCGGCGTCGCGCTCGGAGGCCCATGAAAGGCGTTTCTATCGGAAAAACCTCGAACGCTAAAGCCGTCAAGGCCACCGATTGGACTCGGCTCCGGCGCATGGACGATGCAGAGATTCGCAAGGGCATCGCCTCTGATCCAGACGCCCATGCGACGGACGCGGAGTTTTGGAAGAATGCCAAGGTCATATTGCCGGTGCGCAAGGAAATCGTTACCATGCGCCTGGATGCTGACGTGCTTCGCTGGTTCCGTCGACAACGCGGCTATCAGACCCGCATTAACGCTATTCTGCGAGCGTATATGTCGGCGCACGCCGCCGAGGGCTTGTGAATCACTCCACCACCAAACCACCAACCAAATCCGCCAATCTCGCAATCCCGCGATCCCCGCACCATCGCTTAAGCTCGTCCACAATCTTCTCCGTAGCGCACGGATCCCAGTAACTAGCCGTGCCAATCTGCACCGCAGTCGCTCCCGCCAGCATGAACTCCGCAACATCCGCCGCACTGGAAATCCCGCCCATGCCGATTACCGGAATATTCACCGCGTGCGCCGCGTCGTAAACCATGCGCAGCGCGATAGGCTTGATCGCCGGCCCGGAAAGCCCAGCCGTAACGTTGGCGATGCGCGGCTTGCGCGTGTCCGCGTCGATTGCCATAGCGACAAACGTATTGATCAGTGAGATCGCGTCCGCCCCGGACTCCTGCGCAATATGCGCCATCTGCGCGATGCTGGTGACGTTCGGCGAAAGCTTCACGATCAGCGGCCGCCGCGCCACGCGCTTCGCCGTGGTCACCACTTCCTCAAGCGCGCGCGGATCGCAACCGAACTGCAACCCTCCATGCGCCGTATTCGGGCAGGAAACGTTCAGCTCATACGCGGCAATGCCTTCGCCTTCATTCAGAATCTCGATGGTCCTCTCATAATCCTCGCGAGTGTAACCGAAGACGTTGGCAAAGACCGCGATGTTCGGAATCTGCCGCAGCCGCGGAAGTTTTTCTTCGAGAAACGCCGCCGCGCCAATATTCTGCAAGCCAATCGCATTGAGCATCCCGGCAGCGGTTTCCCAGAGCCTCGGCGGCGGATTGCCAATCATCGGCTCCCGAGAAAGCCCTTTCACCACGAAGCCGCCAAGCCGATCCAAATGGACGACGTCTTCGAACTCGACGCCATAACCAAAAGTCCCGCTGGCCGCAATAACGGGATTCTTCAGCGAAATCCCGGCCACGCTCACGCTCAGATCAAGCTTTCCGCCATTTTGCGGGAAAGCGTTCACTCCGGCTTCCTCACCCGTGAAGTCGGCAGGTCCGACAGAAGATGTTGGCGTCCGTGAGAAGCGGGGGAAGGAAATTTCATTGCGGTTAGTTTACACAGTCGAACCGTTCCCGCCAACGAGAGCATGAATTGATGAGCGCGCACCGCATAGAGACTTTCTTCCTCGATTGACACAACCGGAACCGACGCGCAATACTTTCATCCCTACGCTGCTCCTTCTCGACTGAGTATCTTTCCAGGATGGGCGCGGCATTTGCCATTCATCTCCTAGGAGGGTTTCTATGCCACATCTCGCCCGTTTGGTGCGCAATCTTCTCCCGTTTTTTTTGCTGACCGCCGTCCTCACGACCCTAGCAAGCGCATCCGGCCCATACAAAATCGGCTCCGGCAACACCGTAACCGCCGATCCACTGGTCACCAGGCCCTCCACCACACCTTGCGTGGTTACGCTTTTCACCGACGCGGCTTTCTACGATTTCAACGTGGAGAACTTCTCTTTCACTCCGCCCGCCGATTGCCCCGGCCCCTGGGCAAAAGTCGTGCTCGAATCGGACATCAACTTAAACGCCGGCATTCAATACGACCGCACCGCCAACTATTGGCTGGGGCCCGTCAACATTTATTTCGGCACCACGGCAGAGCCTTCCTCGAACCTCGGGCCATCGTGGCACATCGAGAACGATCTCACCGACTACAGTTCGATCTTTTACACCGCGCAGTCTGGTCAGGCAGATATCGGCAACACTCTCTGCTGCGGTCTCACCTCCACGATCTACGCTTCAGCCACGCTCGAGTTTTATCCACTGGCACCAGGCCAAGGCGCGCCTTCCAGCGCTAACGTCGTGTACGCGCTATCCGCCGGCCCGCAAGGTGGAACCGTCACGCTGAATACGCCGACCGACACGCTCTCCGGCACTTTCACCATGCCGACAAACGTCGAGAGTGCCTATCTCGACGTCTACTCGCAAGGCCAGTCGACGGACGAATTCTGGTATACCTGCGTACCCAACGATGTCTCTACCGAACTCGAAAGCTGCCCCAGCACCGGTTTCCGCGAAACCGAAATCACCATCGATGGCCAGCCAGCCGGCGTGGCGCCAGTCTTCCCGTGGATTTTCACCGGCGGTATCGATCCCTTCCTCTGGTTCCCGATCCCCGGCGTGCAAACTTTGAACTTCACTCCTTACCGCGTGAACCTGACGCCCTTCGCTGGCCTTCTGAGCAATGGCCAACCCCACACGGTGTCACTAAGCGTCTACAACGCCGACAGCTATTTTTCAGCCACGGCCTCGTTGTTGCTGTATCTCGATTCGGGCAGCACGCAGACCTCCGGCGCAATCACACAAAACACGCTAGCCGCGCCCAATCCGCAGGTGACGGAGAACCTCAACGTGCAATCGACCTTCACCAAAGGCACGGTGGATGTCACGTCCGATCGCAACTTCGTGATCTCCGGCTACGTCAACACTTCGAAAGGCAAGGTCACGACCAAGGTCGTGCAGAACGTCGATTTCTCGAACAAGCAGTTCTTCAACATCACCGCAACAGCCTTCGAACAGAACATCGTGCAGAACGCGATCATTGGCTCGACAGTAACAACCTCACAGCCGGGCGCGGCGGCGACTGTTAACACGCAGAACTATGCCTTCCCACTGGCCGTCAACATCGCTGAGTTGGTTTTGAAGAACACCGACATCCTGCAAACCACGACCGCCGACCAAACCTACCAACTCACTACGAGCACCGCCCAAGGCGGCAAGACCACCTACAGCAGCTCGTTAATCAATGCCGGTCAGCACAACGATACTCTCGAGTTGAACTCTTCATTCGAACTGTTGTCCAACTTTAATCAATCCGCCTCGCAGCAATACAACTCGTCGGATTCCACCGGCGCCACGTACTCCTGCGACATTTCCGCAGCGGCGAATGTTCTGACGTCGTTCACGCAAGGTTGCGCACCGTAGGAACGAGTAACTCAAGGCTTTGAAAGGGCGCGGCTTCAGCCGCGCCGCAAAGCTCGCTGGAAAACCTGTGCGTGCCCGAACGTGGAAGAGCGGTGCTTCAGCGCCGCGTAAGACGCGCCTGGAATCTTTCCGGGCTTCAGCCCAGCGGCTGGCCGTCCTGAAAAGAATTCAACGAGGCGTTTTTTCAGACGGCATCAAGGCCTCAGTAAGCACCCGCCCTGCGGAGTGCGTAGGCGCGTTAATCCCCAGCAGCGACGCCAACGTCGGAGCCAGATCGATCGGCTCCACATGCGTACGATAAGTCCCCGTCCGAAACGGAAGTCCGTAAAACGCCAGGGGCACATGCGTGTCGTAGGTGTAAGGTGAGGCGTGGTCCGTTCCTCTTGAGGAACCAACGGTATAAGGTTCAGGAACGCCCATCACATACCAGCCAGCCTCTGGCGTGTAGCTGTGCAGGAATTTTTTTCCGAGCGCGGTGCTTGGAACCTCGCCCTCTGCCAACTGAGACTTTGTGAAATATTCCCGCAGTCCCGCTTGCTTCATAGCTTCGCCCGCAGCCGCTTCCGCATCACGCTCTTTCACGTGAGCTGCGCCGAAAGCATCCTGATCAAGCCATGCCACCGGAAAATCGAATTTCACATAACCAGCGGGATGCCCCGCCGAAAACTTAGCCGTAAGCGCAGCATTAATCTGCGATTCCAAGCTCTTCCCATCAAGATTCGCCGCCGGAACGCGCAACTTCTTCGCAGCATCCGGCAGAGCCGAAATTCCATGATCGGCCGAAAGCGCAATCCACACATTCGCCAGCCCAAGCTGATGCCCGAGAAAGTTGAAAAAATCGGCCAGTTCGCGATCAAGCGCCAAAGCCATGCCAGCCATTTCCGGCGAATCCGGGCCAACCTGATGCCCAAGAATATCGTTCGCCGAGAGGCTGAGGGCAAGAAGATCGGTTGCGGGGCCAGAGCCCAAATTTTCGTAAACCACCAACTCCTTAGCGAACTCGAATTCATACTCATTAGCAAACGGAGTCGATCCAACCACCTCATAGAACCCAGCGTCCGTTCCGTTCTTGCTCCTGCGGTGCGCCGTCGAGCGTAGAACGTCTCCGCTCTTGTTTTTCCACTCCCGATCCCAATATTTCGCCGCCCGATTCGCGCTATTGAAATCCTGCGCCCACTTAGGCAAATCGGGACGGTAGTAGGTGGAAGTAACCCAAGCGCCGCTTTGTGGGTCGATCCAATAAGCTCCGTCGGCGGCGAAGCCGCCAGGCAGAACGCCGGCGCGATCTTTCAACGAAAGTGCAAACACCCGCGCCCGCCCCTGCGTAGCCAGCTTGAGTTCATCGCCGAGAGTATCGGCCAGCAAATTATGCGGCGACGCCCCCGCCTTATCCTCCCCAGCCCCGACAAGCTTCGTGCCATCATCCTCCACCGACGTAACCATGCGCTTCTTCGCCTGATCCCACCACTCGTTGGCCGCAATGCCGTGGCCATCGGTATACGCGCCGGTAAACAGCGTCGCGTGGCCGGGAGCGGTGCGCGTGTTGGCGTAGTCGTAATTGCAGTCGGTAAAGTCTGCGCCATGATCAAGCAGCAACCGGAATCCGCCTTCGCCGAACTGATCGCGATAACGCTCAAGATAGTCGCCGCGGAATTGGTCGATGACAATCACGACTACGAGCTTGGGATGGGCGTTGTAGGCAGAGGGGAATGCTGAGATCGAGCCAAGCAGCAGCAACACGATTAAAATGGCTAACTTCTGCAAGGGAACGCGAGGCGCGACAGAACAGCGCGGAAGGAATTTCATCGCTAGGCTAGTTTACACAGAGGACAGTCGCGGCCAAAAGTTCTCTCAACTTTTTGCGTACGCTACGCTGGCCGCGCTTTTTAAGCATTGAATACGATGCGAATAAGATGTAATATCGGTGCATGGTTAATGTAGCCGAGGACATCCACTCATTTACTACGTTTAAGCGCAATTCGTCCGACCTGATGAAGCACATGAAAAAGACGGGGCGACCGCTCGTGCTTACAATCAACGGCAAAGCAGAAGCTGTGGTACTTGATCCAATCGTGTACCAGCAAGTGGCCGAACACCTCGATGTGATCGCCAGAATTCGCCGCGGTCTGGCCCAAGCCAAAAGGGGCGAGGGACAAACGGTGGACGAAGTATTCGATGAACTGGAAAGAGAACCCTGAGCGCTGCGATCCGTTATCGCGTCATGGTCACGCCTGAGGCCAAGGCCGATCTTCGGGACATCTATCGTTACATTCGGGACCGTGCTCCGCGAGCCGCGCCCCAGTGGAGCGTTCGCGCACGCGCCAGTATCAAAACGCTCTCCCACTTTCCGGAACGCTGTCCCCTCGCGCCTGAAAGCACGCACTTCGACGCGCCAATCCGTCAGATGTTGCTTGGTACCGGCAATCGCGGAACTTATCGGGTTCTGTTTGTAATTGTCGATAGGTCCGTGCGCGTCATCCACGTTCGTCACGGATCCATGCTCCCACTGGGGGCGGAAGAATCTGGGGAAGGGTAAATCTCCGGTCCTGGGCGGAAGGTTTTTTGGGGCCAAGCTCGGTTCAGGTCCACGTCAATTCCTGCGGCCTTGAGCTCCTTTGCTAGTTCCAAACGCCAGCCACCGGCTCCGTCGTAAGGAACGTAAATAACGCCATGTATGTCGGACGGGAGATCGACTCCCTCCTTGTACAGGGCACAGACCCTTGCCCGACGCAGCTTCCCGATGAAGTAACCCAGTTCCAGAATTACGTTCTGCCGCGCTCTTGGTTTGAGATCTTTTCCTGTTGTGGCTCGTCCCTCGTCATCGGGGGTTAGGAGCACGACGGCGAATCTGACATCCGAGTTTGCTTCAAACTTCTCGATTACCGTCTGACCCTTGTTAGGCTGCTCGTGCAGAATTACCGGCTCCAGGCCGAGCTTCTCCAGAAAGCGAGCAACCGCAAACTTCACGGCCTCGTCGCGACCATGCACCAGAAAAACCTTCTTCGAGTCCAGTTCTACCGGCATCGCTTGCTCACTTTCCAGCGGCTGCTCTGGGCCATCAATTTGCTCGGCACGTGGCCGCACATATTCATCCCAGACCTTGCGCATATCCTTCAAGGTGACGATGTTCTCGCTAATTCGGAACTGCGTCACCTCGGTGTGCGGGGCATTTGTGGACCATGGTGACAGGACCCCAAACTCCGGCGCCAGAAACAGTCCCAGTCTTATGTCACGGGGAATACGCATGGAGGGCTCCAGAACCCCGATGCCAGACCAATCGACGGCCACCGGTGCGTACATGCGGTCGTCCGGGTCAGTGCGGAAGGCGTTCTGAAGAGAATGAAGAACCATCTCTGTGGCATTCCTAGCCTTCTCTAGCACGCCCTGGTCGCCACAATAGTGAAAGGCAAGGACGGTCGGTAGGAGGGATTGCGGTGTGTCCGCACAATTGAGTACACGAACGCTGACAAGACGGTCGATCGAAGTCGGGTCTTCAAACGTGTGGACCAGGCCCCTGCGTGGCGAAGCCTCGCCTTTAGCCAAAAAAGTGGTGACCACGCTCTTTGTGATTTCTAGCTCGGTCTTGGTGAGGGGCATAACCGACAGTACAGTTTAGATCAGAACCCCATGCCCGCGACACACTGGATCACCGAGCAGGGATTCGGCGGATTCAACGGAGCGAGCACACGCGCTGCCGACAAAACGCCCATCCATAGTGGTTTTTACAGTGGTATATTCCCATGTTTCTTAGGCGGGTTCTTATCCCGCTTAGTCTCCAGCATGGCGAGCGCTTGGATCACCTTCTTACGCGTCTCGTGCGGCTGGATGATGGCGTCGACAAATCCGCGGTCGGCGGCTACGTAGGGGCTGGCGAAGCGGTCGCGAAATTCTTCCACTCTGGCCTGGCGTACCTCTTGCCGTTCGTGCGCATCCTTCACTTGGTCGAGTTCGCGCTTATAAACAATATCCACCGCGCCCTCGGGGCCCATCACCGCGATCTCTGCGGTCGGCCAGGCGTAGTTCACATCCGTGCGAATGTGCTTGGACGCCATTACGCAGTACGCGCCGCCATAGGCTTTGCGCGTGATCACCGTAACCTTGGGCACCGTGGCTTCCGCGAAGGCGTAGAGCAGCTTTGCGCCATGTTTGATGATGCCGCCGTATTCCTGGGCCGTGCCCGGCAGAAATCCCGGCACATCTTCGAACGTGACCAGAGGAATGTTGAAGCAGTCGCAGAAGCGGACGAAGCGCGCTCCTTTGATCGAAGCATTGATATCCAGCGTGCCCGCCAGCATGGCCGGCTGGTTGGCGACGATGCCTACCGAGCGGCCATCCAGCCGCGCGAATCCGACAACGATATTTTTCGCGTAGTGTTCCTGCACCTCGAAAAAATATCCGTCGTCGACAACGGAGTGAATTACGTCCTTCATGTCATACGGCTGATTCGATTGCGCGGGCACGATTTTGTCGAGCGCGGCATCGGCTCGGTCGATCGGATCATGACACGGCTTGCGCGGAGGGTCGTCCAGATTGTTCGACGGCACGAAGCTCAGCAGCTCGCGCACCATCGACAAACATTCGGCGTCATCGTGTGCCAAAAAGTGCGCCACGCCTGAAGTTTCGTTGTGCGTCATCGCGCCGCCCAGTTGCTCTTTCGTCACTTCTTCATGCGTAACGGTCTTGATCACATCCGGACCGGTGATGAACATGTACGAAGTCTTGTCGACCATCACCACGAAATCCGTAATGGCGGGCGAGTAAACCGCCCCACCAGCGCACGGCCCCATGATCGCGGAAATTTGCGGCACCACCCCGCTATACAAGGTATTGCGCAAAAAAATGTCGGCGTATCCAGCCAGCGACATCACGCCTTCTTGAATGCGCGCGCCGCCGGAGTCGTTCAACCCAATCACAGGCGCGCCCATCTTCGCCGCCAGATCCATAATCTTGACGATCTTCCCGGCATTCGTCTCCGAAAGCGACCCGCCGAACACAGTAAAATCCTGCGCAAACACGTAAACCAGCCGGCCTTCGATGCGGCCATAGCCAGTGATGAAGCCATCGCCATAGATTTTCTGCTCGGCCATTCCGAAATCGTTGCAACGGTGCGTGACCAGCTTGTCGGTCTCCTCGAACGTGCCTTCGTCGAGCAGAAACTCAATGCGCTCCCGCGCCGACATTTTTCCTTCTTTATGCTGGCGCTCGCGCCGCTTCGCGCCTCCGCCTTCTTCAGCCAGCTGGTTGCGCTTTTTCAGTTCTGCGATTTTTTCTTCGATATTCATGGCGGGAAGGATTATAGCGGGTGGGCGGGCAGGCAGGCGTGCGCGGGATCACAACGAGAACTGCGCGGTCGCCGCTGGACAGCCGAAAAACGGCTGTTCCCAAATAGGTAGTAATGAGGGGAAGTGTGGCGCCTACTCGAAGTTCGAGCCAACAATCTGGTAGCGGTACTTCTTCCCGTCCCAGAACACAACCGAAGATGTGTTCTCGCCCTCGCCCCGCTCTTCCATATAAACGCCGAGAATGGTCCGCTTCTTCACTTCCAGTTTTTTCACCGCAAGCGTTTTGAACGGCAGGTTGATCATCACGAACTTGGGCTTGGTCTTATCCGATCGCCAGGCTTCTTTCCCGACGCCGTGAACCACCAGCAGGCACACCCCTTTGCGCTCCGGCGCATCCGAGGCGAACGTCGAAGTAACCTTCACATCGCCGAAGCCGAGGAATTTGTCATAAGGGTCGATCACGGTAAAACCGAAGTCGGCCTGGTCGATCATCGGATTCTTGCATCGCCCGGCAACCACCAGATCGTCGACCCCATCGCCGTCCAGATCGCCAACGAACTGCGCCGGCCCCCCCAGCAGCGAACAATTCTCCCCGAACTCCTTGTGAACGTACTCATCGGTCACGGCCGGCAATGGTGACTTCGCCGGAGCCGGCGGCGGAGGCAAAGGCTTCTTAGTAGCGAACGAGGTCAAAGACGCGACGCCGATGATCGAGAGAACGAGCAGACTGCGGAAGATCGAAAGTTGGGAGGACGACATGCCCTTACTGTAATCCTCATTTTTTGGCGAACGCTACAGACATCGGCCACCGCAGGTAACCAAAGTACCGGTTACTTCCGGAAATGTTCCCAGCCGCGCGGCTCAAGTTGGTAGCCAATTCCTGTGGGGTTGAAAAGGAAAATTCTCCGACCGCGCGTGATTCGACCGATTTGCGTGATCGGAACTCCCGCAATGCGAGAGGGAATCCGCTTGTTGCCCGCCGCCGTAAACAACAGCTCATAATCCTCGCCGCCATGCAGCGCCAGTTCGAGATCGACTTCCCGCGAAGGCTTGCCCACGCGGGCGAGAGGAATGGCTTTCGCCTGCAACTCTGCTCCCACGCCGCTTTCCTCGCAAATATGAGCCAAATCGGTGGACAGCCCATCGCTGGTGTCGATCATCGCCGTGGCCAAACCCTTTTCGCGCAGAATCCGGGCCAGCTCGATTCGCGGTTCTGGAAAAAAATGCCTCGCATATTCCCGTGGGTTCAGTTTGCGCCTTGCCTTCTTCCGCATCTCCCTCACCGCAGCCGCCGAGCCGCCCAGCTCCCCGCTCACATAAATAAGCTCGTCCGGCCGCGCTCCCGATCGCAGCACGGCTTTACCCTTTGGCACAGACCCCACTAAAACGATGTCCGCCAGAATTCCACCGGGAGACTCCGCCGTATCCCCGCCAGCCAGAGTCACTCCGTACCGCGCGGCCAAGCCGATCAGGCTGCGCGCAAATCGGGCCACCCAACTCCGCGGCAAATCGCGAGGCAGCCCCAGCGAAAGAAACGCCGCTACCGGTTCCCCTCCCATAGCGGCAATGTCGCTCAAACCCCGCGCCAGGCAGCGGTGCCCCACAGACTCCGCCGAATGCCAATCGCGCCGGAAATGGATTCCCTCTAAGGTAAAGTCTGTAGTCACCAGCACGTCGCCTTGTCGATTCTGTCGCGGCGGCAATCGCAGCACGGCGCAGTCGTCTCCAATCCCCGTTTGAACGGCGATTTGGATGGCGGCCTGGACAGTATGACTGCCGCGCCTTCTCGGCGCCTTCGCCATGCGGCGTATCTGCGCGATCAACTCTTTTTCTGCAATCCTCACGGCAACTACTATAAGCGACCGAGGCCGATGCGGATGTCCCTTAGGCCAGTTCCCTTTTTGAAGAAAATTCGCCGCGGTAATACGTCCGAAGATGACCTCCGATTACCCGCCTTAAGTAACGATTAATACAGTCCGC
>Ga0208690_1000374_pt1 | contig 12712 bp, 10 predicted proteins | sample June2015DPH_16_1_2_FD_184712 | JGI IMG/M metagenome (GOLD analysis project Ga0208690, IMG submission 184712) | Peatland microbial communities from SPRUCE experiment site at the Marcell Experimental Forest, Minnesota, USA - June2015DPH_16_10... | ecosystem: Environmental > Terrestrial > Soil >...
TTTGCAGAAAAGCTATTGCCTGGCACCTTACGCGGCGCTGAAGCGCCGCTCTTCCACGGTGCGCCCCATCATTAGGAGTTTGAAAAGCGTAAAATTCGACTCTGATTTTGCCGTGCTTGCGGAGGCGCTGAAGCGATGCCCTGAGACGAATCGCGAGCTTTTCAGCGGGAGCTGGTGGCTTGCTTGTGAGTTAGCGTAGCCAGGCAGACTTGGTTTCGTCCACCCTGCTTGGCGGCGTACAGGGCAGAATCGGCGGCCTTCACGAGTGCGTCGCGGGTGGAACCGTGGTCGGGAAAAGCGGCGGCTCCGGAGCTGATCGTTACGGTTCTGGGGACGCCCGGGAATTGCCAGCCTGCGACTACCTTGCGAAGCTTTTCCGCTACACCCAGGGCCTGCTCGGCATTCACCTGGGTCAGTAGGACGGCAAATTCTTCTCCACCGTAGCGACAGACTACATCCACTTTGCGCAGTTGCTGGTGGAAGACGGAGGAGACCTGGCGCAGGACTTCGTCGCCTAGGACGTGGCCGAACTCGTCGTTTAGTTTCTTGAACTCGTCGATATCGGCCATGATTACGGCCATACCGGTTCCGAAGCGCTTGGCGCGTTCGATTTCTTCCATGATGCGCAATTCGAAAAAGCGGCGATTGAAGATGCCGGTCAGGCCGTCGAGGTAAGCGAGTTGCTTGACTCGCTCGACGTAGTGCGCATTCTGAATAGCGGTGGCGCAGATGTCGGCTACGGATTCCAGCGACTGCTGATCGCCGTCGTTGAAGTCATCGGCCTGGGTACTGTCCAACGCAAGAACGCCGAGCGTTTGTCCAAAGGAGATCAGCGGGATGCATAAGCGGGAGGCGGACTCCATGAAGAATCTGGCGGCTGGAGTGCCGCAGAGATCTCTCTCGATCGAGGTGCAACTATCGGCGAGGATGCTGGCCCAGGGCTGCGTGGTTGCGGGAAAGCGTCCACCTTCCGGGATGCAAGGGGTGAGCGTACCGTGATGGGCACGCAGCACGAGATCGTGGTCCTCGCGCAGAAAAAGCGAGACGTGTGAGACGCGAAAAGCGCCCTGAATCAGAACGCAGACCTTGCCAAGAAGGTCTTCCAGGTCCAGAACCGCGGTGGTTTGCTGGGCGATGGCATTGATCGCCTGAAGTTGGCGCGCACGCTCGCGCTCCAGCGAGTACAGGTGCGCGTTTTGCAAGGCGATGGAGGCTTGCGTGGAAAACAGCGTCAAAAGATCGATGGTTTCGTAATCGAAGTGGTCTTGGCGGTCGCTTTGGCAGTCGAGGACACCGACTACTTCATCCCGCACCATCAGGGGAATTGCCAGCTCGGAACGCGTGGACTTGGCAGAGCAGAAATAACGCGCATCGGTGGTGACATTCGGCGAATACACGGGCTGTTTGTTATTCGCCGCTTCTCCGGTAATGCCCTGGCCAACGGACCAACGAATCTTGTCCTGGCCTTCATCCCAGCCGATTTGCGAACGGACGTAGAGCTGCTGCGAGGGTTTGTCGAGCAGCATAATGGCCACGTTGCGCAGGTGAAAATAATCGTGCGCAATCGCCAGAATGCGCTGCAACACCTCGTCCAGATCGAAGGTGGAGAGGACCGCCTGACCGGCGTCATACAAGACTGCGATTTTATTCATACGTCAGACATATGGTAGCCAGGAGGAGCAAGGTTACACAGGTACCCAAAGTAATCTGGGGTAGCTAATTGGTGGGATGCCTTACGGAGAGCTATTTCCATTTGCGGGCGGTGCGGATCAGGCCGTAAGCGACGAGGCAGAACCAGAAGTCGATCAGGAGGCCGATATCCATTTGAAAGGGCCGGTGGCGCGGCAGGGGCAGGGACGGGGCGAGCAGGAAGTAGGCCACATTGCCCAGGACGACGGCGGCGAAGGCTTGGATGAGATTGAGCAGCACCGAAGGGTTAGACACCAAAACGGCTGGTTTAGTTTTCTATAGCGTTTGCGCCGTCGTCCCAGCGAATGAGGCAAGCGTGTCTTACATTGGCTGCGGCGGCAAAATGCCGCCGCGACAGCCGGCGAGACGCCGGCGCTACGCTATTGCTAACATTCTCTGAGACTTCTTCATGCTTGAACTCACTACGCCGGTGCAGTACGTCAAAGGGATTGGCCCTAAGCTGGCGGAAGTGCTTGCCACCAAGGGCATTACGACGGTTGGCGATCTGCTTCGTTACCTGCCCTTTCGCTATGAGGACCGGCTGAACCCGCGGGGCATTGCCGAGTTGCGCGCGGGCGAGATGGCGACCGTGATTGCGGAAGTGCGCAACTCGGGGCTATTTCGCACGCGGCGCATGCCGATTTTTCAGCTCACCGTTGGGCAAGGACGAACGCGGCTGAAGTGCCTGTGGTTCAACGCAACTTATCTGCAGGATAAGTTCAAGGCTGGGCAGTTAATCGCGCTTTACGGGAAGGTGGAGCAGGATCGCAGCGGAGAGCTGCAGATTATTCAGCCGCAGTTCGAGTTGCTGGGCGAAGCTTCGGGGAATGGCGCGGAGAATCAGGCCGCGGCGTCGCTGGAAGTGGGCCGGATTGTGCCGATTTACGAGTCGGCGGGACAAGGGCGCGTGACGACGCGATGGTTTCGGCGGGTGATCCGCACCGCTCTCGAAGATCTGACTCCCGAGATTGCGGAGACGATTCCGGCGGCGGTGCGAGGGCGCCTGGCGCTGCTTTCCGAGCGCGAGGCGTTGTGGAAAGTGCATTGGCCGGAAGCGGGGGAAAGCTTTGAAAATTTGCTGTCGGCGCGGACGGCGGCGCATATACGGCTGATTTTTGAGGAGCTGTTTTTTACGGAATTGGGATTGGAGGTCAAGCGGCGTCAACTGAAGGCGGAAACTGGAATCGCTTTCCGCTTGGATGAGCGGGTGCGCGAAGCGATCAAGAAGATTTTGCCGTTTCATCCCACGGCGGCGCAGAAGCGGGTGCTCAAGGAGATAGCCGAGGATATGCAGAAACCGCATCCGATGCGGCGTTTGCTGCAGGGGGATGTGGGGTCGGGGAAGACGATTGTCAGCTTTCAGGCGGCGATTATTGCTATTGAAAACGGATATCAAGTGGCTTTGATGGCGCCTACGGAGATTCTGGCGCAGCAACATTATTTTTCCGCGCGGCGGATTTTGGAAAATGCGGGATATCGGATTGTGCTGCTTACCGGGTCGCTGGAGAATGACCGCAAGCGCGAGATTCGGCGGCATATTGCGCAGGGGAATGCGCAGCTGGTGATTGGCACGCATGCTTTGCTGGAGGAGAAAGTTGAGTTTGCCAAGCCGGGGCTGGTGATTGTCGATGAGCAGCATCGCTTCGGAGTTATGCAGCGACTAAAACTGATGAAGAAATCGGGCGATGGCAGCGCCAATACTCGTGGAGCGGCGGACGCCCCTTCGGCAAGCTCAGGGCAGGCTCTCGTCCGCCCCGAGCGAAGCGAGGCGACCCAAACCGCCGAACCCGACGTTCTAGTAATGACCGCAACCCCCATCCCGCGTACGTTGGCTCTTACGCTTTATGGCGATCTTGATCTTAGCGTGCTCGATGAGCTTCCTCCGGGGAGGACGCCGATTGTTACCCGAAGAGTGGGCGATGAACGATCGGCGGAGGTTTGGGATTTCATGCGCAAGCAGGTGGCTAAGGGGCATCAGGTTTATGTGGTGTATCCGGTGATTGCGGAGAGCGAAGAGAGTGAATTGAAGGCGGCGATCAAGATGTATCGCGAGTTGAGCGGGAAAATCTTTGCCGATTTGAAAGTTGGGTTGCTGCACGGGCGGCTGGATGCCGACTTGAAAGATCAAGTGATGCGGTTGTTCCAGAAAGGCGAATTGCAAATTCTGGTTGCGACTACCGTGATTGAAGTTGGCGTGGATGTGCCGAATGCGACCGTGATGGTGATCGAACATGCGGAGCGCTTTGGCCTGGCGCAGCTTCATCAGTTGCGCGGGCGCATTGGGCGGGGCGCGGCGAAGTCTTATTGCATATTGATGACCGGCGGCAAGGTGACCGAAGAAGGTGAGAAGCGGCTCGACGCGATGGTGCGAACGAACGACGGCTTTCAGATTGCTGAACTTGATCTGGAATTGCGCGGGCCGGGAGAATTTTTTGGCACGCGGCAGGCGGGAATGCCGAGCTTCTCTGTCGCCAATCTGATTCGGGACCGGCAGTTGCTGGAACTCGCCAAGCGCGAGGCTGCGGCCGTGATGGCTGGGCCGAATGAGGAGATCACGCAGGTGGAGATCAGCCGGGCGCTGGTGGCGTTGCGCATGCGATGGCGGCATACTTATGGATTGGTGGAGGTAGGGTAGTCGGAAACTCTCACGCGCCGATGGTTTTGAGAAATATCACCTGATGGCCTGATTGCGTGAGAGCTGGGTTCCCGCTTGTTACACTCGACTCGAGGACCCATGACGATCCCGTTCCCACGTGCACTGCTTCTTCTTGTCGTCTCATCGCTGGCTGTCTGTGCCCTTGGCCAGTCCCCGAAAAACTCCGAAGCTCGATTCGATTTCGTAACCCGCTCAGGAAATTCTCTTCAGCTTGATGGCAAGCCTTTTCGCTACAGCGGTCCGAATATCGAGTGGCTCGGACTGGAAGCCTATGGGCCGCACGATCCCGAAGGTCCACGCTATCCCACGCGGTTTGAAATCGACGATGCGCTGGACACTGCAAAACTGATGGGTGCGCGCGTGGTGCGGTCGCAGACCATGGGCGACAGCGTCGGATGCGAGCTGTGCATCGAACCTGAGCAGGGCGTCTTCAATCCCAAGGCGTTTGAGTCGATCGATTACGCGATCAAGGCTGCGCATGATCGCGGACTGCGGCTCATCATTACTCTGGTGGGAGATTGCGCCACCTGCAGCTTCGGCGCCGTGGGCGAATATTTGCAGTGGAATCACGAGCCAAATCCGATGGGCTTTTTTACCAACCCCAAGATTGTCGCGGCGGTCGAAAAGCACATTGAAGCTGTGATGACGCACAAGAATGCGCTGACCGGGATTCAGTACAAAGACGATCCGACGATCCTTGCCTGGGAAAATTGCAACATGTGCGGGCTGGTCGCGGTGTTGCTTTCTCCGACGAAAGATACTTCGCCGTTATTGCCCTGGATCGACACGATAGGCAAATTCACCAAGTCAATCGACAATCGGCATCTGTACCTCGACACAACCGGATTGTTCCGCTACGACAAGCGCGCTCTCGATACGCAGACGCCCGACCTGATCACGTTCGAGTATTACCCTCACTGGGACGCAGTGTTTGGCGGCGGTGAGAAGACCACGGCGCAGACTTTTACGCACGATGCGGCCGAGGTCAGCGCGCACGGCAAGGTCTACGTCATTAACGAATTCGGATGGGACGTCACCGACTGGGCTACGCGCGATGATTTTCAAAACGTGCTGCACACGCTGGAGACCGATCCGCACATTTGGGGCGATGGTTACTGGGCGCTGCAGGCGCACGCCGACAATTTTGGCTGGCAGGCGATTCCCGCGAATGTGAGCAACGCTACCTATGCGAAGTACGGCGAGAGCGGCCAATGGTGGGCACTTTACTACGGCGGCGTGAATACGATGATCAATACCGCGGAAGATATGCGCGCCCGCGCCGAACAGTTGCGCGCGCATGCTTACGCGATGGCTGGAACGCCGGTGCCTCCGCATGCCGTGCCGGCAGCTCCCGTGATTACAACGCAGGGAATCGGTTTCATCGGCTGGCGCGGGTCGGCTGGCGCGGTTTCTTACAGCGTGCAGCGCAAGAACAGCCCGTCGGCGGCGTGGGAGACGATATGCGACAAGTGCGCTACCGACGCCGATGCTCCCTGGCCTGATCCCAAGCCTGCTGGATTTAATGCAAAGTATCGCGTGATTGCTTATAACGCAGACGGCGTGGCCAGCCCGCCGTCATCGAACTGACAGGTCGAACTGGTAAAATCAGGTGATGGCCGCTTCTTCCCAATTGGTGCAGATTGAGCTCGGCCCGCCGCGGCGCGTGCCGAAGCCGGACTGGCTACGCGCCAAGGCGCCCGTAGGCGATAACTTTCATAATTTGAAGAAGCTGGCTCGTGGTCTGGGCCTGCATACGGTGTGCGAGTCGGCGCAGTGTCCGAACATTGGCGAGTGCTGGAATCACAAGACCGCGACTTTCATGCTGCTGGGCGATATTTGCACGCGGCGGTGCGGGTTTTGTGCTGTGCCGAAGGGACGGCCGGAGCCGATTGACTGGGATGAGCCGCGGCGCGTGGCCGAGGCGGTTGCGACTCTCGGCCTGAAGCATGCCGTTATTACCAGCGTGAATCGCGACGACGATAATGTTGGCGGCGCGAAGGTTTTTGCCGAAACGATCCGAGAGATTCGCGAGATCATTTCAGATTGCCGCATTGAGGTCTTGATTCCTGATTTTCAGGGTTTGGACGAGCCGCTGAAAATCGTACTGGAGGCTCGACCTGACGTACTCAACCACAACACCGAGACTGTGCCGCGGCTTTATCGCGCGGTTCGCTCGGGGGCGCGGTATGAGCGCACGCTTACGCTACTCGAGAATGCTAAGAAGTTTGCTCCGGGGATGGTTACCAAGAGCGGCGTGATGGTCGGCCTGGGCGAATCGACGGACGAATTGGTCGAGGTGTTTCGCGATCTTGGCGGGCGCGGGGTTGATATTCTCACGGTTGGACAGTATCTGCGGCCTTCACGCGATCATCTGCCTATAGCCCGCTTCTATACGCCGCAGGAATTTCACGAGCTACGGGATGAGGCTTTGCGGTTTGGGTTCCGGCATGTGGAGTCTGGCCCGATGGTGCGATCCAGTTATCATGCGCATGAGCAGGCGGAGTCGACTTCTACGCTGCGCTCAACTTCGTAAATTGTCCGCCGATGGCGTACGCAGAAAGCAGATTCCTCGCTTCGCGAGGAATGGCAAAGAGATATTCGGAATAACAAGTAGATATTTAGATGGCAGGTCGGGTACTTAGAAGACGTGCAGCTTGATGGTTAGATATTTTTTGGGATTCTCGCGGAAGGCCTTCAGGAAGTCCTGCGTGCTCACCAGTACCTGATTCATGTTGTTGTAAAGCGTCTCGTCTTTCAGGAATTTTCCGGCAGTGCCTTTGCCTGCTTCAAGATCGCTGGTCAGAGCGGCAAGTTTTGTCATCGTGGTGTCGATCTTTTTGGCAAGCTCTTCGTCCTTCAGGAGATGTCCGGCGGTGCCTTTGCCCGCATTCAGGTCTTCGCTTACCTTCTTCAGGTTCGCAACCGTATCGTTGGCGTTGTTGTAAAGAGCAGGATCTTTGAGGAATTTCCCGGCCGTGCCTTTCCCGGCCTGGATGTCGTCGATGACGCCGTTCATCTTGTCGAGCGTGGCTACGAATTTGTTGTAGGCGTCGTCGCTTTTGATCAACTTTCCGAGGCTGCCCTCGCCTCTCGCAATCTCGCTGACGACTCCTTGAAAATCGGCGACCGTCTCGGACAAGCGGTTATAGAGTGTAGGATCGTAGATCATTTTGCCGAGCGAGCCTTTGCCGCTTTCCGCGAAGGCCAGAATGCGGTCGGCGCGCTTAAGCAGCGCATCCATGTTCTGCAGGGTGCTTTGGCTGGAGCGCACTACGGCGTTGAAATCGGGATGGATTGCGGTGGGTAAAATGTCCCCGTCCTGAACCGTGGATTCGACGGCCTGGGCGCTATCGATATCGAGATAGGTTTCTCCGAGGACTCCGGCGGTCTCGAGAGAGGTGACTGAGTCGCGGCGAAGGTTGAAGATGTATTTCGTGCTCACCTTCATGGTGACTTCGACGGGAGTCAGGCGCTTATCCTTCTCGTTCGTAATCATAAGTTTTGTGACATTCCCGATGTCTACGCCGCTTAGGCGCACGGGCGCGCCCACGCGCAGGCCTTCGGCGTTGTCGAAATAAGATCTCAGTTTGATGCGATGCGAAAAGTAACCGCCCGTGCCAGACATGAGAAACAGGAGCAGCGCCAGCGTGAGGCTGGAGAAGATGACGGTGAGGCCAACGCGAAGTTGCGACCACTTCAGCTGCTTCTGACTCGGCAAGTGATGTCCTCAGAACACTGGGGCCGTTTTGACAATAAGGGGAAGATCCGAAGCACCCACGCCCCTTGAGCATAATAGCAAACCGAAACGGCTTTAAGCGCGGCGCTGCCCATGAAGAGCTGGAAGCAGCAGCAGAGCCAGCAAGTACGCGGTCAGGCCGCAAGCTAGGGTGATGGTCAGACCAAACTGAATCGCGATGACCATCGCCAGCACGGAGCCTAATACGCTGGCCGCGGCGTTCATGGCCCAGGCCCATTCCACAGCGTTGTCTTCGGATTGAGGCGGAGCATCGATCCCCAGAACATCGAGGCCTGGGGCATCGACACCAGGCGTGGCGGCGGCTAGGGCGCGCAAGCCGGTGGGAAACGGCATGCCCATCAGAAATCCTAGCGGGGCTAACAGCAGAGCGCTGGCGAGTAGACGATATCCGAAGGCGAAGCCTACCCACGAGGCGAGCACATGCGGCAGGAGGAATACGTCGATCAAGAGCGCGACGGCGATTAAGGTGAGCGGCATCCAGGCGAGTTCGGTGCGCGGCAGGCAGCGGCGGGAGAACAGACTGCCCGCGCCGCTGGAGAGCATGAGAAGAAAAATTACGACGGTGAGAGCGTAGGTGGGATGTCCCAGAAAAAGTACGAAGCGCTGGATGAAGGCGATCTCAACCATAATGTAGCCCAATCCTACGGCAACGAAAAACAGTAGCGGCAGCGGAGACTGGTGGCGGCCACCGTGCAGCAGGAGCGGCAGAATCAGAAATGCCGCGACAGCGATTATGGAAATTACCAGCACAATGAGCAGAACCAGAACGCCGAGGTTTACCTTCCAGTCCACTCCGGCCTGCAGGGTTTCATTACCCAGAATCTGGCTTGGCTTTAGGGTGAAAAAGAAAAATGGCGCGTTGTCATTTACTGGCGCGACGTTGTAAGCGTAGGTGCGGGCGAAAGCGTAGGGATCGTTGCTGGCGATCAGATCGCCGAAGGGATTCGGTTGAGGATCGGAGGGAAGATACAGCGGATGCAGTTGGGCGTAGTGCGCGAAGTGCGCTTTTACTGCGGCTTCCTCCTCGGACGTGAATGGGGATTTCTTGGCGAGCACTACTACCGGGATGCCGTCTTCGTCGAGCGCGCCTTCCGAGGCCACTATGAAATGGCGCGCGGGATTGGCTACGCCTAGCCGGTGCAGGGCGTCCATGGCGACGGAGACTACGCGCAGGGCTTCGCGTGGATCGTGGAATTCCCAGCGAGTAATGGCGATCATGCCGTCGGGACGCAGGTGATTGAAATATTCGCTGAAGGCCTCGACGGTGTAGAGATTGTTTTCGCTCAGAGCAAAGGCTCCGGCAGCGGTGGAGGCCCACGTGTCGACCAGGGTCATTTGCACCACATCGAACTGCTGCGGGGTTGAACGCAAGTAGGAGCGGCCATCGGTGACATGAATGTGCACGTCGGGGCGCTGATAGAGATGCTTCGAATACGTGGCGTAACGGCCGCGCATGATGGTGTCGGCGATGATGGGATTGATTTCAATTCCCGTCACGCTGGGGCTGCCGTTGGCGATGGCGCGGAGAACGTCGACGCCGCCGCCGGGGCCGATGATGGCGAACTCTCCGCGTGGCCGGAGAACATTGGCCAGAGCCGGAGGGGCGGACATGAGGGCACGCTCCCATCCGGAGTCGTGCCAGTGTTCGATATCGCAATTCATGATGAAAGTGGAGGCGTCGGCGTCGATCACCACGGTTTTGGCTTGGCCTTGCAGATCTACTTCCACGCGGGAGAGCGCGTTCCAGCGGGCAAACTCTACCCAGGCGGGATCGCGGAGCATTCCCTTGGCGTAGACGACGTCAATCAGGCCGTCGGAGAGATTGCCGGCGATGAGGATGAGGAATGCAGCAAGTAGCGCAGCGGCGATGCGGCGTCCGCTGCGCGACTCCGCCCAGACTGCCGCTGCGACCGCCAGCGCGGCGCTGGCCATGAGGATGGTATTTGGCCCACCGATCCAGTTGAGAAGCGGGACCACGGCGAGGCAAGCCATGGCACCGCCGCCGAGATCGGCTCCGTAGAGCAGCGGGATGCGGTGCGACTCGCGGGCGAAGACTACGGAAAACAGGACTCCTGTTAAGAAGAACGGGACGGCAGCGGCAAGGTAGATCGCGGTGAGGCGAAGAAAATTACTTCCTGTGACTTCGAGCGCAACCGGGACGTGCAGAACTGTCTCGAGGACCACAAGGATGGTCACGGCATTTGCCATGCACAGCCACATCGCGAGCTGGCAGGTACCGTGCCGGCTCAGGCGGGGCTTCAGCATGTAAGAAAAAACGCCACCGGCGCCGAGGCCGAGCAAGGCGATGGAAATGGCGAGGAAGGCGAAGTGATAAAAGAGGACGACGGAGAACAGGCGGGTAAGGGCCAGTTCCAGGAGCAGGGTGGCGAAGCTCGTCAGGCCCAGGCCGGCCAGCAACGTTGGTTGAGAAACTTCCTGCAAACGAGGCGGGGCGGGGGCCTGTAGCGTGGCAGACATAATTGGGATGAAAAAAGTCTAGCAGAGGGGCATTCGGGCGGGACTTAGCTTTCTAGGATCGTGCTTCCTACGATCACGCTTTCTACATCGCGCTTTCCAGGATCACTTGTGCGATGGCTTGCTCTTTGGTATGCGAGATGGAGAGAGCTGCATTCGTCACGCCCAGTTTGGCGGCAAACTCGGCGGCTTTTCCGTGGAAGGTGATGGTTGGGCGTTTGCCGGGCAGGCGTACTACTTCGCAGTCGCGCCAGCGCACGCCGTGGTTCCAGCCGGTGCCGAGTGCTTTCATGGCAGCTTCTTTGGCGGCGAAGCGGCCGGCATAGCGCTCGGCGCGATTCGCTTTGGAATCACAATAGCGAATCTCGCCGGGAGTGTAGATGCGATGGAGGAAACGGTCGCCAAAGCGGGCGATCGACCGCTGGATGCGGGGAGTTTCTGCGATGTCGATGCCTGTGCCTACGATCATTTGCTTATTTCAACACCAAGTACTCTGTGAGCGTGTCCGCGCGTGACCGGGGATGAGATGGCCCAATCCAAGAGCAGGTTCCTCCTGCCTCGCTTCGCTCGCGCGTCGGAATGACAGTCGTTGGCGGAGCCTGCTTCATGGCCGATTCGGCCTGCCCCAACTATATGCTTCTCCGGATTGCGTTCCCTGCTATCGGGGAGCATAATCAAAATTGTCTGCGGCTGCCTCCGGAGACGTCCCTTGGCTGTTTGTGAACCTGCCTAATTCCATCACGTTGATTCGCATCTGCAGCATTCCTCTGCTGATGTGGGTTCTCTCATCCAATTATTTCAGCAGCGTGCATGGCGCGAAAGAGTTGATCGCGTCGGCGATCTTCATTGCCGCATCGATGACCGATGGGATCGATGGGTATTTGGCGCGCAAGCGCGGGCAAATTACGACCATGGGCATTCTGCTCGATCCCATGGCGGACAAACTCTTGATCGCGGCGGCGTTCGTTACGCTGGTGCAGTTCAATCCCAGCCTGGTTCCGGCTTGGATTGCCGTGATTATTATTGGCCGCGAGTTTTTGGTGAGCGGCCTTCGTTCGATTGCCGCATCCGGCGGATTTACGATCGAAGCCAGTGAACTGGGCAAGTTCAAGATGGTGGTGCAGATTGTTTCCGTGGTTGCCGTGATCCTCGATCACCGGTGGAAAGAGTGGCCGGTTTATGGCAACTATATTTTCCCGGTGCATTGGATTGCGTATTTGGCAATCTGGTTTGTGGTGTTCGTGTCGTTGGTTTCAGCAATTGATTATTTCGCCGCTTTCTGGTCGAAGATCGACCGCCAGGTTTCGAAGCGGCGGCGGCGCGCATTTATTCTGAGCCGGCGGCGCAAGCCGGCGGCGCGAGCGGCTGATGCCGATGTCGCACCCTCCACATAATTCGATTGCCAGCCTCGCTTCTCCAGAAGCGGCCAGGCAGGAATTTTCGCCGGATGAGCGGGCGGTGTTGCTCCGTTTAGCGCACGAGTCGATTGCCGCGACGCTGGAGCATCGTGAGCTTTGTCTTGACCCACCGAGTGCACACTTCGCCGAGTTGCGTGGCGCATTTACTTCGCTACATAAGGGCGGCGAGTTACGGGGCTGCGTTGGTTATGTAATGCCTGCTTGTCCAGTGTATCGTGCGGTCGCGGAAACCGCGTGCGCCGCGGCTTTCAACGACAACCGATTTGCGCCGGTGACCACGGACGAATTGCCTGATCTTCAAGTTGAACTTAGCATTCTCTCGCCGCCGCAACCGATTCGTGCCGAGGGAGTTGAAATCGGGCGGCATGGTCTGCTGATCAGCCACCATGGGCACCGCGGTTTGCTGCTCCCACAGGTGGCCGTCGAGCATAATTGGGATCGCAATACTTTTCTCGAACAGAGCTGCCGCAAGGCTGGATTGCCTTTGGACGCCTGGAAGAAAGGCGCCGCACTCAAGGCCTTCACCGCTGAAATCTTCGGCGACAAAAGTTAGTCCCGACAACGTAAGGAAAATTCGGTGCGGGCCCAGGGTGAAGGAGGCGTCCCGCACAATTCGTATTGACTTCTAGCCAGTCCAGCGCAACAATCGCAACCTCCTTTGGATTTGAATTTTCCTTGTGAAAGGATTCACCAAGCCTGGAGACAAATCGTATTTGG
>Ga0208690_1000379_pt1 | contig 12660 bp, 14 predicted proteins | sample June2015DPH_16_1_2_FD_184712 | JGI IMG/M metagenome (GOLD analysis project Ga0208690, IMG submission 184712) | Peatland microbial communities from SPRUCE experiment site at the Marcell Experimental Forest, Minnesota, USA - June2015DPH_16_10... | ecosystem: Environmental > Terrestrial > Soil >...
CTTTCCGCCGATGGCCGCATCCACCTGCCCCAATAACGTGGTGGGAATGTGGATCAAAGGAATGCCGCGCATAAAGATGGCAGCCAGAAAGCCGGCGACATCGGTAACGATTCCGCCGCCCACGGCAACCACTAAGCTGGCGCGATCGGCGCCGTGGTTGACCATTTGTTCGGCCAGCGCTTCCACTTCCGCCAATCTTTTGCGCGTCTCGCCACCAGGAAAGAAGAGTGTCTGGTGCGCGAGACCGGCAACAGCGGAGGTGACTGTGCCGCCATGCAGCTGCCAAACATCCTCAGTAGAAACAAAAAATATCTTGCCGGCGCGCGCGGGAATGTATTCGCGCAACTTCGAAACGCCGCCGCGCTCCACCAGGATGGGATAACACGTGGGGGAGCAAGGCCCGGGCGTTTCGACCACGTAGGACGGCATACAATCGTTGTACCATGTGGTTTATCGGTACCCCGCTCGAACAACTCTTTCCGGCAAGGTTCCAATAGGTCGTGAAAGCGATCTCGCTCGGCGTTTTATTTCTCTTCGCGGCCGCGCCCACGCTTCGTGAATCCAGTCCGCAGACCATCCTGTGGGCCGCTCCCGCCATTTTGATCGCCGCGATGATTATCGCCTGGGCGGCCGAATCGGCGCAGTTTTTCATCGCGCAGGGGTTCGCGCTCGCGATTCTGGCGTGGATGCAGACGCTTCCCGAATTCGCCATGGAAGCAGTCTTCGCGTGGCGCCAGCAGACGCCATACCTCTTCGCGAGCCTCACCGGCGCGTTGCGTCTGCTCACCGGACTCGGCTGGCCGATGATTTATTTTTCCGCGGCCGTAGTTTATCGGCGGCGTGAGCGCAAGCCAATGCAGCGGATCGTGTTGGAAGGCGAGCATAGCATCCAGGTGTTGGGGTTGCTGGTCCCGCTCATTTACATAACAGTTGTGGTTCTGAAAGGTTCGCTGCAGTTAGTGGACGCCGTGATTCTTACCGCAATCTACGCTACCTATTTGGCAGTGCTCGGCAAGATGCCTCCGCAGGAAGATGAAGGCATCGACGATCTGGAGCGCATTCCGCGCGCCATTGTCCTCTCGCCGCGCATTCGTCGCATTGTGCTGATCGGCGGTCTGTTCCTGGCTGGCGGGCTGCTGATCTACCTGGGCGCCGAGCCGTTTCTCGGCAGCCTGTTCGCAATTTCCACGCGGCTAGGCATCCCCACGTTCATCTTCGTGCAATGGGTAGCGCCATTTGTTTCCGAATTCCCGGAAGGGCTCTCCACTTTCTACTGGGCGCGGACCGTGCATCGCGCTCCGATGGCGCTGATGAATCTGGTATCCAGCAACATCAATCAGTGGACGCTGCTGGTAGCGATGTTGCCAGTAGTTCTTTCGCTCAGCCTCGGAAGGCTGACTTCACTTCCTCTGGATTCGCAGCAGAAGCTCGAAGTGCTGATGACCATCGGCCAGCAGCTGGTGGGCATGTTGTTCCTGGTGAACATGGAGCTGGCGTGGTGGGAAGCAGCGGCGCTATTCGCATTGTGGTTCGTGCAGTTTGTCTTTTCCGCCATTAATCCGGACGTTCCATTCTGGGGATTGGTGGCTCAGCAATTCCACTGGTGGATCACGGTGACATATTTCGTCTGGGCGGGATGGGAACTGCTGCGGCTGTTGCTGGGCCAGCGAAAGCCGCTGGCGTTCACGGAATTTGCGAAGATGTGGCGCGAGCACGTGCGAGCGTAGGGGGCGAGACATTGCCGCCCCAGTCCGCAACTCGTCTATGCTTGTGGCATGGAAGTACACCTCTCGGCCGAAAAAGAGGCCCGGCTACGCGAAGTCGCAACTCGGACTGGCAAGGACGCCGGCCAGTTGGTCGAGGATGCCGTTGACCGCATCCTGGAGTACTCCGTCCGCTTCATTGAGGCCGTGGAAGAAGGACGCGCCTCCGCCCGCCGCGGCGAGTTGCTGGAGCATGACGACGTCGTTGAGCGCGTCGCCGCTGCTGCGAGTTTCCGGCGAACGTGGCTGAGCCGGACTAGCCTTCCAAAACAACTGGCAATTTCGCGGCATCCCACGCGGCCAAGCCGCCCGCCATCTCGATCAGATTGGTGATCCCATACTGGTGCAGAATACCCGCGGCTATGGAAGAACGATAGCCGCCCGCGCAATGGACGGCGATACGGCGATTGCGTGGAATCTCTGCGATACGCTCTGTGAGATGGTTGAGCGGAATATTCACGCTGCCGTCAATATGCTTAGCCACCCACTCGCGTGGATTCCGGATGTCAAGCACGAGCGGCGGGTTAGCGCCGGCTATCTCTTCCGCCACCATCGGTGCGCTGAGGCGCTCGGTCGGCCACACCAAATCTGGACGCCCGGCAAGCGCTTCCATGCCTCCATTCAGATAACCTCGAACATGATCGAAACCGATGCGTCCCAGGCGCAGCGCGGCTTCCGGTTCGCGTCCAGGCTCGGCAATAATTACAATCGGCCGCGTGCGATCGAGCACCGTGCCCGCCCACGTCGCGTATTGGCCGCCGAGTCCGATGTTGATGCTGCCGGCCAAATGACCCTTGGCATATTCGGCTGCATCGCGCACGTCCAGAATCTGAGCGCCGGAACCGCCCATCCGCAGAATTTCGTCGAGATCGATGGGATGCAGAACCTGTTCCAGATTGTGATCGAGCGTGGTGCGCTCGCGAGTGTTGAGAATAGCGTCGTAAGTGAAGTAGGGCGGAGCGTCCGGTTGGTCGGCGGTGACCAGACGAATGAATTCCTCTTTCGACATGGGCTGCAGGGCGTAATTGAATCGCCGCTGATCTCCCAAGGAAGAGACCGTGTCGGAGGAAAGCTTCTTCCCGCACAGCGACCCCGCACCATGAGCCGGATAAACCAGCGTTTCGTCAGGAAGCGTCAGCAATTTGTTATGCAGCGAGTCGTAGAGATGGGCGCCGAGGTCGTTCGCACTCCACCCCAGCGACGCGCGCAGGTCCGGGCGGCCAACGTCGCCAATGAACAAAGTGTCGCCGGTTAGGACGGCATAAGGTTTGTCGGGGTTTTGCAGATCGAACGCCAGAATTGAGATCGATTCGATAGTGTGGCCGGGCGTCTCAAGCACTTTGAGTCGCAGTCCGGGGAATTCCAGGGTGTCCCCATCCTGCATTGCGACAAAAGAATATTCCGCTCGGGCGCGGGAGCCGAGTCGTATAGTTGCGCCACAACGGTCGCGCAATTCCAGATGGCCGGCGACGAAATCAGCGTGGAAATGTGTCAGAAAGACGTGGCGGATTTGGAGCTCCAATTTTTCGGCGTCGGCCAGATACTGTTGAATATCGCGCTGCGGGTCAACAATGATGGCGGTCGAACTTTGCTCGTCTCCCAGTAGATACGACGCGTGTGCGAGGCAGCCGAGATAGTACTGCTTCAAAATCATGGAAGCTTCTTCAGTCTAGCGCTTCGTTCTAGCGCCGATGCCGCCGGCGCGGTAGAATGAAATTTCCACTCCAGGGACCCCGGCGCGATCCGCGCTGAGCGAGTAGACGAAAGAAAATTCAGAAACGATCCATGAAAGAACGAGTACGTTCCACCACCATCCTCTGCGTCCGCAGAAATGCCAAAGTTGTCATGGCCGGAGATGGGCAGGTCACCCTCGGCCAGGAAGTGCTGAAAGCGTCGGCCAAGAAACTGCGGCGGCTGTATAGCGACAAAATTCTCGCCGGATTTGCCGGTTCCACAGCCGATGCGTTCGCGCTGTTTTCGCGCTTCGAAGCCAAGCTGGAACAGTATAACGGCAACCTTGCGCGCAGCGTCGTGGAACTGGCCAAGGAATGGCGTACTGACCGCGTGCTGCGGCACCTGGAAGCGCTTCTGCTGGTCGCCGATCCGCACAGCACCTATATCGTAAGCGGCAATGGCGACGTGATTGAACCCGACAGCGAGGTAGCTGCCATCGGCTCCGGCGGGCCGTTCGCGAAGGCCGCCGCCACCGCGCTGATCGAAAATACTAAACTGGGAGCGAAAGAAATCGCGGAAAAGGCCATGAAGATCGCCGGCGAAATCTGTATCTATACCAACGAGACCATCAGCTACGAGGAACTCGGCTAGATGGCGATTTATCTGCCCACGCAGGCGCTGGACGAAACGCCGCTCTTGGATGAGCTGACACCGCGCGAGATTGTCCAGGAGCTGGACAAGTATGTCATCGGCCAGGCCGACGCAAAAAAAGCCGTAGCCATCGCGCTGCGCAATCGCATCCGGCGCCAGAAACTAGAGCCCGAGATGGCCGAAGAAGTGATGCCCAAGAATATTCTCATGATGGGCCCCACCGGCGTGGGCAAAACCGAAATCGCGCGGCGGCTGGCCAAGCTGGCCAATTCGCCTTTCCTGAAGGTAGAAGCCAGCAAGTTCACCGAAGTGGGTTATGTTGGGCGCGACGTGGAAGCCATGATTCGCGACCTGGTGGATATTTCGATCGACATGGTTCGTGAGGAGCGCATCGAGGAAGTGGCCGAACGCGCCGAGCGCAACGCGGAGGAGCGGCTGCTGGATCTGTTGATGCCCCCGCAGCCCGAAGCTTCCGAAAGCGCCGAGCGGACCCGCGAGAAATTGCGCGAGAAACTGCGCGCGGGCAAACTGGACGACCGCATGGTGGAAATCGATGTCCGCGAGCGTGGGCCCACGTTTGAAATCTCCACCGGCCAGGGCATGGAGGAAATGGATGTCAATCTGAAGGACGTCCTGCCCGGCCTGTTTGGACAACGCACCCGCAAGCGCAAGATGCGCGTGGCGGAAGCCGCCGAATACCTGGTTCAGGAAGAAGAGCAGAAGCTGATCGACATGGATCAGGTGACGCGAGTGGCTCTCGAGCGCGTGGAGCGCAACGGCATCATCTTTCTCGACGAAATCGATAAGATCGCCGGCCGCGAATCCGGGCATGGTCCCGACGTGAGCCGTGAAGGCGTGCAGCGCGATATTCTGCCTATCGTGGAAGGCACTACGGTGAACACGCGCCATGGTTTCGTGCGCACCGATCATATTTTGTTCGTGGCCGCGGGTGCGTTTCACGTTTCCAAGCCCAGCGATCTCATTCCCGAGCTGCAGGGCCGTTTTCCCATCCGCGTGGAGCTGAAGTCGCTCACCGAGGCGGATTTCATCCGCATTCTGCGCGAGCCCAAGAACGCGCTGGTGAAGCAGTACACGGCGCTGCTCGAGACCGAAGGCATCAAGCTGACCTTCACAGACGACGCAGTGGCGGAGATCTCCGGATTCGCAGCGCGCGTCAATGAGATGTCCGAGAATATCGGCGCACGGCGTCTGCACACCATCATGGAAAAAATGCTGGAAGAAATCTCGTTCGCAGGTCCGGATCTCAAGAAGAAGAACGTGAAGATTGACGCCGCCTACGTGCGGAAACAACTGGCCGATATTGTTAAGGACCAGGATTTGAGCCGGTATATTCTTTAACCGATGCGCACCCCGCGGGCATGTTGCGTGCTTCTCCTCCCATCTCTGCTTCTGGTGGGATGTGGTTCGATCGGTGAACCGCTTTACCCCGCACTGAATGTTCCCACCCGCATCGTGGATCTTACTGCCGTCCAGCGCGGCGACAAAATCGACATTCGGTTCACCGTGCCGAAGCTCACTACCGAAGGCCTGGTGGTGAAACAAATCGGAAGCGTCGATGTGCGCATGGGACCCAGCAACGCGGGCACATTCAACGCCAATGACTGGGCCAACGGCGCCCAGAAGATCAATGTTTCGCCGGTTCCAGAGCCCGGGGCCGCTCGTGCTGAGCAGCCCGTGCAGGGTCTGGTGGGCAAAGAAGTGATAGTGGGCGTGCGCTTGGGAAATACCAAAGGCCGGATGTCGGACTGGTCGAATTTTGTTCCGGTCACCATCGAAGCTCCGCTCGCGAAGCCCGCCGATTTGAAGGCCGAATCCGTGGCGGAGGGAGTTCGGCTGACCTGGAACGAACCGAACGTGACGGCCTTCCGCATCTTCCGAAAAACCGGCGAGCAGAAGGAACCCACTTTGCTGGCAACTCCGGACAAGCCGGACTACGTCGACACCACCACCGAATACGAAAAGACCTACCAGTATTACGTGCAAGGAATCCACGACAAAACTGAGAGCGATGTGGTGGAATCCAACGCCGTCACGCCCAAAGACATCTTCCCGCCGCAAGTGCCCACCGGCCTCACGGCATCGGTAGGGATCGGCGCGATCGACCTGGCGTGGACGCGTAATACGGAATCGGATTTTAAGGAATATCGAGTATTTCGCTCGGAAGAGAACGGGCCGTTCGTACAGATCGCTGCCGGTTTGGATGGCCCCATCTACTCGGACCATCAGATACAGTCCGGCAAGCATTACCGCTATCGGGTTTCGGCGGTCGATCAGGTAGGAAACCCGAGCCAGCCCTCCGAGCCTATCGAAGTCATCGCGCCATAAAGATCACCCCATAACGATCACCCCATGAAAATCATCCGCTATAGTTTGAATCCACTTACGCCCTCGACCGCCACCGATTCCGACTCCGATGTCCGCCACGGCGATTTTTCGGAATTGCCTCCGGAAGCCCGGCTGCTGCCGCCCTGTTCGCCATCCAAGATCGTGTGCGTGGGGCGCAACTATGCCGAGCATGCCAAAGAGCTCGGCAATGAGGTGCCCGCCGAGCCGCTGATTTTCTTGAAGCCTCCTTCTTCGTTGATCGCTTCAGGAGACTCAATCGTGTATCCGAAACTTTCACAGCGCGTGGATTTTGAAGGCGAGGTGGGCGTTGTGATCGGCAAGCGGGCGCGCAATGTCGCGAGCGCCGAAGCTAGCGGATACATTTTGGGATACACGTGCGTCAACGATGTGACGGCGCGCGATCTGCAGAAGAAGGACGGCCAATGGACGCGCGGAAAAGGCTTCGACACTTTCTGCTCTGTGGGCCCGTGTATCCTTCGGCGTGACGAAGCCGATTTCAAGAGCTTGCGGGTCCAGACTTTTGTGAATGGCGAGAAGAAACAGGACGCGTCCGTGACGGAAATGCTGTTCGGTGTGGATGATATAATTGCGTATGTAAGCGGGTTTATGACGCTGGAACCCGGTGACCTGATCGCCACCGGCACACCGCCCGGTGTCGGGCCACTCCAACCGGGGTCGAAAGTCCAAATTGTAATCGAAGGCATCGGTGTTCTCGAGAACACCGTCATCGCGCAAACATAAATCAGCATGCTCGAAAGCATACGGGACTCGGCATCGGTGCAGATTGTCCTTCTGGTATCGGTCACTATCGCGCTTCTTGGGGTGGGATTTTATTTCCTGTCGCGGATGCGGCGGAATCCCAAAGACAAAGAGAAACGCCGGCGGCTCCAGGTAAACCAACAAGGGCGCCTCGGCGATGCTACCATCACGGAAGTTCAAGAGAACACGATTTTTTATGAGTACTCCGTGCGTCGCGTTCTTTATACAGCTTCCCAGGACGTCGCGCAATTGCGGGAGCAAATGCCGGGCGATCTCGAACGTCTCATCGGCCCCGTAACGCTTAAATACTCGCCGCAGAATCCGGCCAATTCCATCCTCCTGTGCGAAGAATGGTCGGGCCTGCGCGGAGTAGCCCCGGCGAAGCCACTAACCGCAACTTAACCAGAAACAAGAAACCAGAAACCAGAAACCGGGAAAGGAACTTTGTTTTTCCGCCGGTGTCTATATTGCCGTGGCGATGCAAATTGGATCGAACAAAGCGGTTATCAACGTGACTCCCATGATCGATATTCTGCTGGTGCTGCTCATCGTGTTCATGTTGCTGCCAACCAAAACCGTCGGGCTCAAATCCGACGTCCCTCAGCTTTCGACCGAGAATCAGCCGTCTATTCCAAATCCGCTGAATTTGGTTCTACGCATCCAGAAAGATCGCTCCATGGACATCAATTCGCAGCCCGTTGTGTTGGCCGATCTTCACGAACGCTTGCGAACTCTGTTCGCGGTGCGGCCGGATGGTGTGCTGTTTGTGAATGGCGCGCCAGAGCTCGAATTCGAAGATGTCGCGACCGTGATCGACATCGCGCATGGCGCCGGCGTAGGGCGAATTGGGGTAATGACGGACAGGATAGCGGCGGGCGCGGCGGGATATCATTAATTCATGCGACGCAAAGCCGGAGCGTGGATGCTCTTTCTGGTTTTCCTGCTGCTGCTCAGTCTTGGGTTTACTCAGTACGGTCAGATCGCCAATTACCTACTCATTTCCATTCGCCTGGTTCTGATTGCCATTCTGTCGATCTTATTCGTACGGGAGTGGTGGAAATACCGGCACGATACCCAAGGTACGGAGAACCGTGTGACACCGGACGCGGGCGATACCGTTCTTCGGCGCTTTCGGCGCTGGTATTACGACGCGCCGCGGAGCTGACGCGATCAGCGGATCAGATGTTCCAGCAATCGATGCGCGGCCTGCAACGTAGCTGGTGCCATGGATGCTGCTGCCAGAGTTCCAGCTAAAAACAAACTCACGGGGATGAAGGCAGGCAATCCCTGCCGATCGCTCTCGCTGCCTGGCGCCGCTCCCAACAGACGATCCACGCGCGCTTCGAGATCCCGGCCGTCCGCCACTAGAGAAGTCATCAGCGGTGAGGCTTCCGTATTCACGCCCAGGCGTGCTACCTGAACCAACGCCGCGGCCAACGAGACAGATCGGCCCGGATCGCCACCCACGGCCCGATCGTCCGCGGCCCATTCGGTGTATTTCGCCCAGCCGCGCTCCAGCGATTGCAGTCCGTCGCCTGGAAGAACATCGGGAGCCAAGAGCAGCAGCAGTCGTTTCAGATTGTCGCGCGAAGTGCAATGCGCGCGCTCGTGCCGCAAGGCAGCCTCTAATTCTTCGCAAGAAAGGCCACGCAACACCTCTCGCGAAATCAACAGCTGCGGACGAAAGATCCCAGCCAGCGCGAACAATCCTCCCGCACCTTCAATCACGCGCGTCTTCTCTCCAGCCAGCCGGGTCTCGCGCCCCAGCTTCCGGCAATGACGCATATATCGGGCCGAGAGAATAATTGCGCGCAGTCCCCGCCCCGTGGATACGGCCCAGATCGCAGCACTCAAAAGCGCCGCGGCTAAACACGCGACGCCCACGTGTTCCACAGCCGCTTCGGGTTCCAGCCACAGATAACTCGGGATGCAAACACCCGCCACAACCAAAATGGAGGCAATCGATGGGAACAGGCGCGCGGCCAGCAGAAGTCTCGCCGCGGAACTCGGGCGCCGGCGCTCTGCCAATCGCAATAGCCAGGGAGCCAGCCTGTTCAAAGCCACAGTCAACACCGCATGCACTAGAAAAAAAGAGGCCAGCGACAAAACGGCCAAGCGGACCAGGTATGACAAGATCATGATTTCCCCCGCCGGTCCAGCTCTTTGCGCTTCAGCCGGATTTTTTTCTCCAGTTCATCTAGCAGCTTCTCATTCTGACCAACCGCGTCTACCAGGCAGGAAATCAACAGTTCGCCGGCTGGATGCGGCCGGACCAGATAACCAGTTACGAAATCCTCAGCCGCCTGGTGCTCCCACGCCTCGCGCGACTGACGGGTTGAATAATGATATGCCCGCTCCCATTTGCGCCGTTCCAACCAACCTTTCTTGTAGAGCCGGTCGAGCGTTGTCATCACGGTGGTGTACGCCAGCGGACGTTCCAGCCTCTGCGCCACTTGATGGACGTTGCTCTCCCCGTGCTTCCAGAGAAGCTCCATCACGGCGATCTCGAGGGGACCCAAGCTGGATAATCCGGCCGGCTTGTCTTCCACAGCCAGCATTCTAGCAAGATATACTGGCTATAGTTCCAAGCTTTGCTGCGTTCTGGAACATTTTCGCCCGTTTGCGCGATGATATCGGAACACGTCCCCGACGACTGGCTCGATCAATACAGCCTTGGCACGCTGGACGAACCTCGACTCGCTCAAGTAGAAGAACATCTGTTAATCTGCGAAAAGTGCTGTGAGCGTCTAACCCAGTTGGATGATACCTGGGGGTTAAACGGTTAGATGTCGAGAAATACTCGCACCGCGGAAGTGTGTGGATTACAATGGAAGTTTCAGCGTACAATCTGTCCGGCGAGAGCTTAGGTTCCCCTCCGAGAACTCAAGCTTGACGAAAACTTGCCGATAACTCATAATGTGGGAACAGGTTGCCGTTAAATTTTCAAGTGACGCATCGGAAGATACCGAAGCATTGGAGCAATAGGGACCTATGTATCATCGACAGCCCCGAGTCATTTGCCTCCTGACAGCAGTTTCTCTTCTCAGCGGCTCTGCCTTTGCCGCGACTACTACTGCCACCACTCCTCACAAGAAGAAGCGCCGCTCCGCTCACAGTTCCGTGAGCGCAAAAAAGACGACGCAATTCAGTGTGGCGACCCATCATCCGGTGAGTCATCTTGCGATGCTCCCGAAGAAACGTTTCATCAACAGCCCGTGGACATCTCCCACCTTTGCGGATTCCACGGTGGGTGATTCGGTGGACGGCGAAGACCTGGCGGTGCGCCGCGCGGCTGTCCAAGCCCTGGGCCCCTACAACGGAACCGTGGTGGTGGCCGACCCGAATACCGGTCGTTTGTTGACCATCGTGAACCAGAAGCTGGCTTACCAAAGCGGCTTCCAGCCATGTTCCACCATTAAAGTTGTCGCCGCCTTGGCGGGGTTGAACGAGGGACTGATTGAGCAGAACACCATGCTCCGAATTGGCCGCCGCCACACGGTGGATCTCACCGAGGCGCTGGCGCGTTCCAACAATGCCTACTTTTCGGCGGTGGGCTATAAATTGGGCTACGACAGAATCATCCATTACGCTCAGTTATTCGGTTTAGGCGAGAAGGCCGGCTTGGATCTTGACGCCGAGCAACCCGGAACTTTAGCCTCCGCACCTCCGAGCGATGGCCTGGGAATGATGACCAGTTTCGGCGAAGGAATTTACATGACGCCGCTCGAACTGGCCGGCCTCATGACAGTGGTTGCTAACGGTGGCACGCTCTACTACCTGCAACATCCGAAGTCGGCGGAAGGCGTGGAGCAGTTTGTCCCGCGCGTGAAACGTCAGATCGACGTGCAGCAGTGGCTCCCTGTGATTAAGCCGGGAATGATGGGCGCGGTGGAGTATGGCACCGCGCGGCGCGCCAACTACAATGCCGAAGAGCCGATTTTCGGCAAGACCGGCACTTGTACCGATGGCCGTTCCCCCACGCATCTGGGCTGGTTCGGCTCCTACAACGAAATCGGCAGCAACAAACTGGTAGTGGTAGTTCTTCTGACGGGCGGTCACGCAGTGAACGGCCCAGTGGCATCCGGCATCGCCGGAGCAGTGTACCGGAACCTCTCGAGCGACAACTACTTCAGCCAAACAAGAGGTATTTCGCCGGTAGCCCTGATCTCAACGCAAAGTTGCTGCAGATAGATTTCAGCAGTTTTATTCGCGTTCATTCGCGGCCTAAAAATATTCCCGCAGCTCCGCGAAGCGCTCCAGCCGCAACAATCGCCCACGCCCTTCGCGAACCTCCTCATGTTCCAAACCCCAAGTATGCGGATGCGGCACGAACACGGCATTGATTCCTACTTCGAGCGCCGGATTGATATCCGACTTCGGCGAGTTCCCGATCATCCAGGCACACTCCGCATCCAACTTGCGCTCCTCGATCAGAGCTGAATACGAACCTGCATTCTTCTCCTTCACGATCGCCGTATGCCCGAAATAGATGGCCAGGCCGGAGCGGTCCAGCTTAAGCTTCTGCTCTTCCGGATTGCCTTTGGTAAATAGCGTCAGGTCATGCCGCACTGATAGATACTCGAGCGTCTCCTCCACTCCGTGAATCAGCTCCATGGGATGATGCAGAATCTGTTTGGCGAAACTCATCACCTGGGGCAGGTCGTCCGTGCGCACCTCTCGCTCTGCTAGCTTGTGATAGCATTCGGCCAGGTTCCTCGCGAAGTTTTCCGCTCCGTAGCCGTGCAGTTTGGTATTGACGGTCTCAATCTCATCCAGCACCGCCCGAACTTCCACCGGGGACATACGCGAGTGCGCCAGAAAATCGCAAAATTCGTCGAACGCCCGCTCGAAGTAGATATTGTTCTCCCACAGCGTGTCGTCGGCGTCGATGATCAAGTGCTGGCGCTGGTGGATCTTCACACGCCCGGCGGCCACTTGGAATGTCCATTCTTGGGTGCAACCACGCGCGCATGTTGGATCTGGCGCCGGCGCGTAGTGTAGTTGGGGAAGAACTCGGCCAGACGCCGCATGCGGTCCGCTTCCGATCGCGTTGCCAACATCACTTGCCGGAAATCCACGTCGGGAACCACTTGCGCCAGTTGAAAGCTGAGCTGCGGATCGCTCAACTCCGGATCATGCATCTGCTCGGCCTGCTCCAACTCTCGCACTTCGTTATAAGCTTCCATCACGCGTGTGCGGACTTCGGGTGGGATCGGCTCCGACTCTTCATCGTCAAAAAACTCCACAGCGCCTCTAAGGTACGGCTTTTCGTCGTTCAGCATGATGATTTCAAAACGGCGCCGGCCCAGCGTCAGCAAGTCCATGCGTCCGTCCGGGTATTTCTTCAGAACCTTCTCCACGCTGGCCGTGCAGCCCGTGTTTACGATGCCTTTCTCGCCCGCCAGCACCACGCCGAATTCCGATTTGCCGCGCAGCACGTCCTCAA
>Ga0208690_1000381_pt1 | contig 12638 bp, 9 predicted proteins | sample June2015DPH_16_1_2_FD_184712 | JGI IMG/M metagenome (GOLD analysis project Ga0208690, IMG submission 184712) | Peatland microbial communities from SPRUCE experiment site at the Marcell Experimental Forest, Minnesota, USA - June2015DPH_16_10... | ecosystem: Environmental > Terrestrial > Soil >...
CGAAGATCAAACTATCGATCCGTTCCGACTGCCCATCGATTCCAACTCGCGGATCAAGATTCGTAGGGCTTGATTCGATGAGCATCACCAGCGTGTTGGGATCGGGCTTGCTCGAGCAGGAGAGCAAAGAGAGCGCGAGCACCAGCACGGCGAGAGAAAACGTGATTTGGCGCATCAGCGGCAGTCCAGGCACATTTGATGGAGGGTGCTCACTGTCCTCCAGTTACGCATCGTTGTAGTCACAGCCAACACCCGGTTGATCGGTTTTTTCATCACAATACTTTCCCCCACTCCGTTGGGAAGATGAAAGTAAAGGTCCTTGCCTACGCAGCGAAATTGCTCGGGCGGAGCTATCAGGGCTGCCAGCTTGTCCAGAGCAAGAGATTCGGGAGCATCGGAGAGAAACATGACGTGAAGCTTCTCGGGGTCCACTCCGCGTTCCTTCAGGAATGGGTTGCCGGCCAGGACCTTTTTCATTTCGTCAGCGGTTCGAATTACAACGGAAACGGAATGTCCGAAGTCGTCCAGGATTATTTTTTCAATTTTCCCGCAGAGAGAGGCGGGAGATGCCTTGGCGCCATTGAACACGACATTTCCGCTCTGGATATAGGTTTTCACCTGTTCAAATCCCAAAGCTTCGATCGAGGTGCGAAGCTGGTCCATCTTTATTTTCTTATGTCCGCCAACATTGATTCCGCGAAGCAGACAAACATAAATCGGCATGATGTGAGCTCAACTTCAAGGATACGAAATTTTGCCCAGTACTGCAGGGCGCTTTGCTCCCGTTGCTGAAGGAACATTCGACGCACGCCTGTGCCAGGTTTCGTGTGCGAGCACCGCAAAGGCAACGGCTTCCTTCGCAGCGGAAGGCAATCCGAACTCGTCGGAGAAGCGCAACACCAATCCGAGCGGGGCAAGTTCACTCGTCAACATCGAAACTAGAGTGACATTCCGCGCGCCGCCGCCGGAGAGAATCATTTCACGAAACCCCTCACGAAAACCAGGCTGTTGCGCGCGTTGCTTTGTAATTACATGCCGCCGCACCGCGTCGGCAATCGACTTGGCCGTTAGCGCGGTCGCGGTGGCGACGATATCCTGCTCGCGACAGCCTTTACACAACTGCATGAATTCGTGAACAAACTCGCGCCCAAATTCTTCTCGGCCCGCAGTCTTCGGAGGCTTTTTGCGAAAGAAGCTGCGACCTAAAATCTCTCGGATCACTTTATCGGCGACCTTTGCTGAAGCGGCGATTTTTCCGCCGCGGTCGAAAGGCCGGTCGAAAAGTTTCTCCGTAACCGCGTCAATCACCATGTTTCCCGGTCCGGTGTCGAACGCGAAAACTGTTTCCAGCGTCGCCCCTGCCGGAATGGCAGTAAGATTCGCGATCCCGCCGATGTTTTGCGCGATGCGCCCGATGTGCGGGTCGCGGAACAGAATGTAGTCGAGGTAGGGAACCAGAGGCGCTCCCTTGCCGCCCGCCGCCATGTCGGCGGGACGAAGATCAGAAACCACAGGCACGCCTACTCTGGAGGCAATGATCGCCCCTTCGCCGGTTTGCCAGGTAGCCGCAATCCTGCGGCCGAGAAAAGGCTGCGCCTCGCCCTGATGATAGAGCGTTTGCCCGTGACAGCCGACGAGATCCACTTTCGCGCGAAACTTGCGCTGCGCGGCCAGTACAGCACGCGAATAGAGTTCCCCCAACAAAAAATTCAGACGAGCCAAATCGGCCACCGAAACCGCCGCAGCATTCATCGTGCCTAATACTGCGCTGCGAACTTTTTTTGGGTAGGAATACTCTGCGCATCCGATTAACGTGAAGGCGGGTTTCAAACCTTCCGGAGTCGACGAGTCGCCAACTTGCACGAGAGCCACGTTGATTCCGTCGGCGGATGTCCCGCTCATCACGCCGGCGACGATCATGTCTTTTTCTATCATCCGCGCAGGGGAACATCTTCCGCGCGATTCAGCGCCTCGATGCGCACCTGTTCGCCGAATTCCCATAGATTTCTGGTTAGTTTCTCGACCGCTGCCGGAAAAGGCAATTTCGATGCGCGAAGCATAGACGCTGATTTTTTCTTGAACGCCAGAATGCGGTTCACCGATTCAGCGGCCAGCCTGGCAAATCGCGAGTCAGATTCGACGGCAGTCGAGATTCGTTCGTAGGCCTGCTCAATGTAATCTTCGCGATGGCAGATGAGGCACAGGTTTCCGCCAGCCCGAATGTGCTCGACTGCGGCTTTGCCCACCGGAGCGGCGGATTGGATTGCCCCCATTTCCAAATCGTCGGAGGCGATGAGATTGCGGTAGCCGATGCGCTTGCGGAGGATGTCGGTAATCCATTTTTTCGACAACGACGCCGGAGTTCGGTCGCGCGTAACTTTCGGATACGCCGCATGCGAAATCATCACCATGGGCAGTTCGGCGCGTAGCGTCCAGTAAGGGAACAGATCTTCGCCCCAGAGCGTTTTCGAGGGCCTGTCAATAACCGGCAATTCGTGGTGACTATCGAGCTTGCCGCCGCCGAGGCCGGGAAAGTGCTTGCCGCATCCAAGAACTCCCGCCGAGCGCAAACCCCGAATAAATTCGCGACCGTAGCTGGTGGCCGCTCGCGGGTCCGCCGATACCGCACGGGATCGCATCACGGACTTCGACGCTTCAAGCGCGAGATCGAGCACAGGAGCGAAGTCAACGTTGAATCCGAGGGCGCGGCAATTGTCGCCGATGATTTGTCCATGCTTGCGGAACAGTTTGCGGTCGGCGGTGGAGAACACCTCCGCTGCTGACGGAGCGGGAGCGAGCACATCGCGAAAGCGATCCACGCTGCCGCCTTCGACATCGACACAGGTGAACAGTGGCGTGGAGACGCATTTTCGGCAATCGCGCAACAGTCGCCAAGTTTGCTCTTGGGTTTTTATATTGCGAGCGAAGAGAATGACTCCGGCCGGCTGAATTCGCGTGAGGAGGGAACTTAGACGCGTGGTCATCTCTGCGCCGTCGAAGCCGACGATCAGAAGTTGGCCGAGGTTTTCTTTTCTCTTGCGCTGAGGCATTCTTCAGATTTCTTTCTTCAACTCGGCCAGGAGATTCAACGCCTCCAGCGGCGTCAGTCGGTTCAGATCCACTTCACGCAATCTGTCCAGCACCGGCTGCGATATCGGCGTGAAGATCGTTAGTTGCGTCCGCGGAGGCGTTGCGCCAGGCGAAAGATGTTCGGTCAGTTCGCGCTCCGCGGATTCGTGCTCGACCAGCACTTCGCGCGCACGCGTGATGACCTCATTCGGTAATCCTGCAAGCTTTGCGACTTCGATGCCATAGCTGCGGTCTGCCGCACCCGGCTCAACCTTGCGTAGGAAAGCAATTCCGCCACCCGTCTCCTTCACCGAAACATGGTAATTCTTCACTCCGGAAAGCTGCTCAGCTAACTCGGTTAGCTCGAAATAATGTGTGGCGAACAAAGTCTTGGCGCGCACGCGGGCATGGAGGTATTCGATGGCCGCCCAGGCGATTGCGAGCCCGTCGTACGTCGAAGTGCCGCGGCCGACCTCGTCGAGAAGAATCAGCGAGCGCGGCGTCGCAGTATGCAGAATGGCCGCGGTCTCGGTCATCTCAACCATAAAGGTCGAGCGTCCGCGCGCGAGATTGTCGCTCGCTCCGATCCGCGTGAAGACGCGATCGACCACGCTCAGCCGCGCCGAGCGCGCCGGAACGAACGACCCCATCTGCGCCATGATCACGATCAGTGCGGTTTGGCGCAGGTAAGTCGACTTGCCGCCCATGTTCGGTCCGGTAAGCAGCAGAATGGTGTGCGTGGTCGAATTCAGGTGAAGATCATTGGGAACGAAGCGCTCGCTGCCGCCGGCCATCTCCTGCTGCTCGATCACGGGATGGCGGCCTTCAACGATTTCCAGATCGCCACAGCGGCCTTCCTCTAAAGTTGCGAATTCCGGTCGGCAATAGTTTCTCAGCGCCGCGATGTGCGCCAGCGCCGCCAACACGTCAACTTCCGCCAATGCCAGCGCGGTTTGACGAATGCGCTTTGCTTCGGAAGCGATCGCCGTGCGCAATTCCGCGAACAACCGCCGCTCGATCTCGACGATTTTCTCCTGCGCGTCGAGAATCTTCGCCTCGTACTCCTTTAATTCGAGAGTAGTAAAACGTTCCGCGCCAACCAGCGTCTGCTTGCGTTCGTAATCCTGCGGAGCCAGATGCAAGTTCGCCTTCGAAACCTCGATGTAATAACCGAAGATGGAGTTGAACTTAACCTTGAGCGAGGCAATGCCGGTGCGTCCCCGCTCGCGCTGCTCAATCTGCGCCAGCACCTGCTTGCTGTTGCGGGAAAGCTCACGCAGTTCGTCGAGATCATGATCGACTCCCGGCGCGATTACGCCGCCATCGGCAAAGCTCAGCGGCGGTTCGGTCACGATGGTCTTCTCGATGCGCTCGCGAAGATCGGCCAGTTCGTCGAGCGATGCGTGCAAAGTCTTGAGGCGATCTGTGGGCAAACGGGCGACTGCATTCTTGATTGCGGGAATCTTTGCGAGCGACGCCCCCAGGGCCAGTACATCGCGCGGGTTCGCCGCTTCGAGAGTCACGCGGCTTAACAGCCTCTCCAGATCGAGCACGCCATCCAAAGCGCGGCGCAACTCTTCGCGTGCAATCGTGTCTTTAACGCCCGCCTGAACTGCATCTAAACGAGCGTTGATTTCGGCAAGATCGAGCGATGGGCGCAATAACCACGCGCGCAGCAGGCGTTTGCCCATCGGAGTAACGGTGGCATCGATCGAGCGATACAGAGTAAGTCCCGCATCCGCGCCTGCAAAGAGCGGCTCGATTAATTCAAGATTGCGCACTGTAACCGCATCCAGCACGAGGCAGTTTTGCCGCTCATACCAGCCGATGCGATCCACGTGGTCGAGGGTTCCGCGCTGCGTTGAGCGCACATAGTAAAGAATGGCGCCGGCAGCGGCAGCCGCGGCGGGGCGGCCGGCAAGTCCAAAGCCCTCCAGTGACAACACGCCGAAATGATTCTCCAGCAGCGGAATGGCATGATCGGGAGCAAAAATCCAGTCATCAAGCGGGGTGTCCGTACAGCTTGTCGATCCGCGGGGGGCAGATTGCGTGCGCGACGCCTTGCTTTCAAACAAAGGCGCTGCCGATCCGTACAGCAATTCCTTCGGCCGCAGTTGCTCCAGTTCTTCCTGCACGCGCCGCAGCGCATTCTCGCCGGCGAACTCGGTCGCGCGAAATTCTCCAGTCGATAGATCGAGAGCCGCGAAGCCCACGCGATCTCCCGATTGCGCCAGCGCCGCCAGAAAATTATTTTCCTCGGAGCCCAGCATGGAATCGGCAGCGGTTCCCGGCGTGACCACGCGAGTGACTTCGCGGCGCACCAGCTTCTTGGCCAGCCGCGGGTCCTCCATCTGCTCGCAGATGGCAACTTTAAAGCCCTTGCGAATCAGCTTGCCGATGTAACCTTCCGCCGCGTGGTGAGGAACGCCGCACATCGGCACGGCGATGCCTTTTTCTTTGTTGCGCGCGGTCAGCGTAATCTGCAGCTCTTTGGCGGCTACGATTGCGTCTTCAAAGAAAAGCTCATAGAAATCTCCAAGACGAAAGAACAGCAGTGCGGTGGGGTGATCTTTCTTGACGGCGGCGTACTGACGCATCAACGGAGTGGACGGCTCGGTCATCGCTTCGGTCAAAGTGAGGGCTTGGCGCGGATTATAGCAGGGGTGAGGTTTAAAAGTTCCAGCGTTTCAAAGTCTCAAAGTGGAACGCGGCGTAATTTTGTCTTTGAAACCTTGGAACCATGAAACCTTGAAACTTTACTTTGAACCTTCCCTTGACGCCGCTTCTCCCGCAGTGTTTACCTACTACATGGAACTCCGCAAGGATCCCATTACGCGCTCCTGGGTTATCACGGGAGACGACCCCGTCGAAACCAGTTCGCGCGCGGAAACTGCCTGCCGGTTCTGTCCTGATGCTGCCGATGTTCCGCAAGTTATCGCCGCCATTCCGAGCGCAGGTAGCTGGTCGACCCGCGCGGTGGTTCATCCCACACCGCTTTACCACATTGAAGGCGAGCCCGGGCGACGCGGTGACGGCATTTACGACCGCATGAGTTCCATTGGCGCGCATGAAGTGCTGGTGGAAAATCCCCGCCATGATCGTCATCTGTGGCAAGCGAGCGATGATGAGATCGGCCAGTTCCTGCGCCTGGCAGCCGAGCGCATCATGGACCTCAAGCGCGATCCGCGCATCAAGTATGTGAGCCTCTTTAAGGATTACGGGCCCAACGCCGGCCAGGAATTCCAGCATCCGACTTCGCAGATCACCGCGACCATGTTTGTGCCACGGCGCGTGCTGTACGAGTTGCGCGCTGGACGCGAATATTACCAGGCGAAAGAACGGTGTGTCTTTTGTGACATTCTCACACAGGAGGAGCGGCAGGCATCGCGGGTGATTGAAGCGCGCGGGGATTATGTTGCGCTCGGTCCTTATGCCCCGCGCGTTCCCTACGAAACCTGGATTTTGCCGCGCAATCATGAAGCCTCGTTCGAGCGCACAGGATTATCGAAGCCGGGCCTGCGGGTAAATCTTGCAGCGCTGCTGCGGCGCACGCTGCAGCGGATTCGCACCGTCACCGAAGGCTTTCACCTCGTGCTACACACTTCGCCGAACAGCTTACACCCCTCGAAAACGCTGGGGTATTGGAAGACCATCGACGACGACTACCACTGGCACATCGAGATTATGCCGGTGATCGCGACGAAAGCACGCTCGTATACGTTCAAGGAAGTTTATTATTCGCCGGTCAGTTCGGAGACGGCGGTAAAGCAACTGCGCGAAGCCAAGATTGACGGGTAAGAAGATTGCTGGATCAAGATGCGGGGCAGGAAACGGTTGGGATCATCGGGGGGCGTATCAGGAAACGCCTCCAAGCGTGCCGGATCGGGGAGACGAAGGGTGCGCTTTTAGGCGCTGAAGGGGCTAAAGCCATTATTGTCGGCGGCCATCGGCACGGCTGAAGCCGCTCCCTGATACGAAACTTCCTACCATCGAACCAGCCCATCTGAATCCTCCACCAGTACTACTTCATACTTCTCCAACATCGGCATTAACTGATTTTCCAATTCGTTTTTCCAGAGTTCACCGTCATAAAACTTTGCCTTCAACGGCTCGCGCGATGGCAAGTCCGGAAAGCCGCGCATAAAAAAGAATACGTCCGGATTTTCGATGGACGGAAATGGTCCCAATATCTTTATGCCGATATCCGCGTGCGCCGGAATCGACTTAGAGCGAAATATCTGCAGAAATTCGGAACGTCTACCCGGTTTCGTGGTGTAAGTGCGCATTTCTATGATCATAGACACTCCTGTACCAGCATCTTGAGACGGAGTGATGGATTGCTGCCAACTAAGGCCTAGCGCCAGCTTTGCGCAGCAAGCGGACAACCTCGGTCTGATTGCGGGCGAGAGCCCACGTCAGTGCAGTATAACCGTTGCGGCTGCGCAGATTCACATTCGCTCCCGCGCCGATCAGCGCCTTGACCACGCTGGCGCTCGGCTTCTGGCTTTGGCAGGCGAGAATCAGCGCTGACTGTCCACCCTGGTCCAGCGCGTTTACACTGCTCTCCGTCCCTGCCGACAGAACTTGCTGCACCGCCTTCAAGTCCCCCTCCACGGCTGCTCGCATCAGCGGAGTCTCGTCCGGGTCTTCGAACGTCTCACCCCCGTTGCCCAATGCCACCGGCCACGCGGCGGGAATAATTCTGGCAACCCTGATCCCGAGATCGCCATTCATCCTCTGCCAATCGTTTAGTTTGAAATAGCCGCGCAACAAGGGCTGAATCTCAAGCCCGATCAGCGACTGCAACGCCTTTGGAGTCTCCGCAGCGCGCCACGCCGATGCAGATTCGTCCCAGGATTGCAGCCGGAAGACCGTGAAGCCGTCAGCCGAGTTCCATTCAAAGTGCGCATCGAGATCCCGGACAAAACCGCCCGAGGCGACCCACGTGACAATGCAAACCACAAGCAAACCTGCCAACCAGAACGGCCAGGGTCGATGGCCAGCCAAGCGCGAGACAATCGCCGCGATCAATCCCAGGAACGCTAAACCGGCAATCAGCGAGCCTGCGCCAATGAGCAACTGACATCCCAGGCTCCACCAGTGCACGCGCCAGTCCAGAAAGCCGCCTTCGTCAATATGCCAAAACGGATTGAGGTAGAGCAGCGTCAAACCAACGGCAAACAGAACTGCGCCGGTTTGCAGGCTGGTGAGCGCCCAACTGGTGCGCCGCCGCGGACGCCTGGACGTCGGATTAAACGTGGTCGGTGTGAGCATGGCAAGCCGCCAGACACATGAGTATAGACACTGTGGCGTGAATGGGAAGAAAAAAGCAGCGGAACCCGCTAAGCTCCGGCCACCTTCGCCTGAAGCAACGGCGTGTGCTCGCTCAAGAGTTTGCCGGCGGCTGCGGCCTCGATGGGCTGAGAGAAGAGATATCCTTGTCCGAGATCGCAACCGAGTTCGCGCAGGTGCTCGAGCTGCTTTACGGTTTCAATGCCTTCCGCGATCGTTTTCACTTTTAATTTGTGCGCCAGCACGATCATCAAATCAACCGCGTCAGCACTGGAGCGGTCGGACAACATTTCGCCGATGAGGGAGCGGTCGATCTTGAGCGCATCGAGCGAAAACTGCCGCAGGGCGCTCAACGAAGAGTTTCCCGTTCCAAAATCATCCAGAACCACTCCGACGCCGAGATGCTTGAGGCGGGCAAGAACTTCGACGGTAAGTTTCGGATCAGCGGCGGCTACGGTTTCGGTCATTTCCAGCAGCAGACGGGCGGGTTCGACGCCGGTCTCGCGCATCACCGACTGGAGTTCGGCGACGAAGCGCGCATCGGCAAACTGCTTGGCCGAGAGATTCACGCTAATACACACGGCCTTGCGGGTGGGATGCTCGATCTCCCACGCCCGCAACTGCTGGCAGGCCTGTAGAATCAGCCACTGGCCGGTCGCGAACAGAAGACCCGTGTCCTCGGCCGCATCGATGAACTTGAAGGGAGAAATCAAACCCTGTTCGGGATGCTGCCAGCGGAGCAACGCCTCGAAGCAGGTAATCTGCTTCGTCTTCAGATCGACGATGGGTTGGTAGCATACGCGAAATTCGTGTTTGCGCAACGCCTGCAGCAGTTCATCCTCCAGCTTCAGCCGATGGACGGCGCGGCTGTGCATCGCCTCGTCGAAAACCTCGCAGCGACCGCCGCCGAGAGCTTTTGACCGCCGCATGGCGACCTCGGCATCCTGCAAAATGTCCTCCGCTTTCTTGTGCGCAGACGTGCCCAGGGCAATGCCAATACTGGCGGAGGTGCGCACCTCGCGGCCCTCCACCATGAACAACGCGGCAATCGATGAAAGAATTCGTTGTCCCACGCGCATCGGCCCGGCCGGATCGTCGACGCTTTCGAGCAGAATGGTAAATTCATCCCCGCCCATTCGCGACAACACGGCATTTCTGGTCACGAGTTCGTCCTGCGGCCGGGAAACGGTATCCTCATCGCGCAGGCACGCACCCAGGCGATGGCCGATTTCAACGATCACCTGGTCGCCAACCACCGGCCCCATGGTGTCGTTGAATACTTTGAAGCCATCGAGATCGACGAACAAGACGGCAAACTGATGCTCACCGTGCCGTTGGGCTCGGGCATAAAGGTGCTGCAACCGATCCAGAAAAAGATGCCGGTTCGGCAAACCCGTCAAGCCGTCATGATAAGAATTGTGCTCCGCCAGTTCTTCGGCTCGCTTTCGCTCGGTGATGTCGCGATTCACGATGACTAGCTTCGCAACCTCACCTTTTTCATTGCGGATGGTTCCAGCCACGGACTCCAGCACCCGCCAGCTCCCATCTTTATGGCGGATGCGATATTCCAGCTTCTTGCCTACTCCGCTGGAGCGCGCCTCGCGCGCCGCCTCCAGCACCTTAAAACGATCGTCGGGATGGATCTGATCAAAAGCGGAAGTCTCGCCGAGTTCCGCCGCAGAGTATCCAAGAACACGTTTGTATGCGGGGCTGTTGTAAAGGCGATTTCCTTTTACGTCGACCAAGGCAATCATGTCGGCGGCGTTTTCGGTAACAATTTGAAAAAGTTCTTCGCGCTTCTTCGATTCCTGCGCGATCTTGAAGATGCGGATCTCCTCAAACACAACGAGCAGGGCGAGGGCGGCGAAGGCAATGGTTTGCCAGTGTTCGATGATTGTGGGCACAGGGGTCAGACCTTCAGGAAAGATATCGGCAGATTGCGGAGAACATTTAGGGCCGGAGCGGTCCTGGGAACTTGAGGCGGAGGAACTTATTTCTTGCTCACCAGCTCAACTTCCTCAAATAACTCGGGCAAGCGCTGTGCGTTCTCCGCAGAATTGCCAAAGCGCGCCGACTCGTAAGCGTCGGTGAACTTTTCGATAGGAATCCGCAGATCATTGTCAGGGATCATCCGAACAAACTCTTGCGCCGTCTGCCCCGCGGATTTCTTCATCCCCCGGCGCGCCAGGAAGCGCGCCATGCGCTCGTACCACATGGCGGCAGCGTGCGCGGGCGCTCGCTCCGGATGCGCCTGCAGTTCGCGTTCGTTTATTAGTCGCGCGATTCGTCCCAGGTTACCCAGCAGGAGCAACAACACTGCAATCGCAATCCCACCACCCAACCATCGAGTCGGAGCTTTCTCCGCGCGCGATTGCCCGTGCCGCACATAGTCCAGCAGGCGCGCGTAGCGTACATAAGCCCAGGTTCGCGTCCGGTCCCACCAATCGCGCGTCCCGCCAATCGCGGCTCTGCCGAGAACATACTGGTGCGACGCGTCGTAGCTGATTACCCACTCCCGCCAGAACGATTGCGCGGCATCCAGGTACAACATCGCGCGCTCCCAACCTTCGGGAGTTCCAACCTCACCGCCCGGAGTGGGATCGAATGTGATCCATCCATAACGCGGAAAATACGCCTCCACCCACGAGTGCGCATTCTTCGCACGGACGATATAGTTTCCCGTAACGTCATTGAACTCATCGCTGCGGAAACCGTTGACCACGCGCGAGGGAATCTTGAGCGTGCGCAGCATTACCGCCATCGCCGAGGCAAAGTACTCGCAATGTCCCTGCTTGCGATCGAAGAGAAAATTCGCGAGCGGATCGGCGACCGGAGCCCGCAACAACTGCAGCGTGTAACCGTAACGCGTGTTCAAATATCGTTCGATCGCCGCCGCCTTGTCATATTCGTTCGAGGAACTCCCGACAATTTGATTCGCCAAACGCGGAATACGAGGGTCCAGCGGCGGCAGTTGGAGGTACGCTGCTGTGAAGTTCGGAAACGCACCGTCGGCCGCACGCAAGGCCGCGGCAGAAGGCCGGCTCAAGTCGGACTCCGCGCTGTACACACTCACGGGATGCTGGATATCGGCATCGTAGATCGCGCCGTTCGCGTCTACCGTGAGCGCGTGATACCCGCCCGCGATGCGTCGGCCCCACGGAGCAAGAAAAAACACATTCGTCCCGATCGGCTCCAGAAGCACGCGATAACGAATCAGGCTCGATCCACCTCTGCCAACGCCTGCGCTGGCTGACGAGTAGCTCGCAGCCGTTCCCTGCGCCAGCCAGGGAACCAGAAATGTGCCATCGGGCTCCTGCCCGACTTCATACTGCTGGCGCGCGTTGGACCAGCTTCGGCCATCAAAGTTCGCCAGCGCCACTCCGCGCCAGTGCAAGGCGTGCTCCCCGCGGGTGTCCCCGTCGATCTGTATATGCATCACGACCGCATTGGACTGCTGGATCTGTCCAATCCGTCCCAGTTGCACACGATCGCTGAACCCAGTGGAGAGGTCGGTGCCGAAGGTGTAGGCGCCAAGATAGCCTGCCGACATTCGCGGCATCAGAAAGAAAACTGCCGTCCCACCCGCCAGAATCATCAGCACCAATGCCGGAGTGATTCGCGCCAGGGAAAAGGCCAGGTGCCGGTGCTCGTGGTCGTCGCTGGAGTGCCGCGCCTGAAAACTGGCGGCCCGGCCTGATCGCCGCATCTCCATCAGGATGAATGTTGCCACCGCCAGAACCATGAATCCGGCGAAGAAGAACAGGAAAACGCTGTCGACCGTGAGCACGGCCGAGGCCAGCACCATTAAAAACGCCAGCACTGCCAGCATGACGTAGTCGCGGTCGCGGCGGAGAGAAAAAGTCCGCACCACCACGGCAAAAAGCACCAGGTGGACGGTGGCGGGAAGGAACGCGCGGGAAAGCAGAAAGTAATCGCCCGCGTAAAATACCACATACAAAATGGTCAGCGGCGTAGTCCACCGTTCAGAAATGACGATCCTTCGCCGTTTCCCCAGCAGATAGCCGCGGAAGGCCAGCGCCGCGCCCGCCAGAGCAATCGTGGGTGCATCCAATCCACCGGTGCTGGCCAGCATGCCAAATCCAACCAATACAAGCATAAACAAGCAAAGTTCAAGGTATTTGTTTATCGCGTGCTGCAGCGGGATGATTGCGGAACGCGGGCTAGTTTGCGGCATGGATTCGGCACAATTTCGGGGCAATGGGGAGGGGACGGCCCGGCCTGCATTGCTTCCTTATTCGATTCCCTATTGTTCGACA
>Ga0208690_1000384_pt1 | contig 12580 bp, 7 predicted proteins | sample June2015DPH_16_1_2_FD_184712 | JGI IMG/M metagenome (GOLD analysis project Ga0208690, IMG submission 184712) | Peatland microbial communities from SPRUCE experiment site at the Marcell Experimental Forest, Minnesota, USA - June2015DPH_16_10... | ecosystem: Environmental > Terrestrial > Soil >...
CTGAAGGCCAGGAAAAGCGCAGCTAGAAGCCGGCAGTCTGCAGTTGGGCGCGAGCGCATTGCCAAGGGAACGGGCGGTCAATAGACTTGTACAGAGCGGAACCTACGAGTATCGCGCCCAGCGCGCGCCTGCCCATGAACGCGATGTGGCGAACAATTCGCGGATACATTCTGTGGCAGTACGAGCGGGGCACGCTCCACTACGACATCATGGTCACGCTAATTATTCTCTTTGTGCTGTTCTCGCCGCGCGTGATCAACTTCAACGACAAACCCATTGCGCGCAATCCGCATCCGACGGATGTGCTGGTGACGGCCGACGCCGAGGGGCATCTTTTCTACCAGGTCGCGGCCAGCGCCATTTCGCCGGGTAACGACCAGTCAGTGCGCGAACAGTTGCTGCGCATCATCGAGCCGATTTCGGGCGCGGTTTCGATTGTGAGTTATGAACAGATTTCCGGCCCCAAGGGACAAGTGCAGAGCTACAAGGTGCTGGCCAAGCGGGACTGACCGGAATACGGAGTCAACGGTCCACGGCCCGCAGGGATACTGAAATGAAAAATTTCGCGCTCATCCTGCCCATCGCGCTGCTCTGGAGTCTTCTTCACTTTGGGCGGCAAGCGCCCGTCGACTCGAACCCGCTGAACAAGGTTCTGAAAAAAATGGACACCGCCGCGGCGGCCTTTCGCACCACCCAGGCCGAATTTGAGTGGGACAACTACCAAAAAGTCATCGATGAAATTGACAACATTCAAACCGGCGCGATCTACTACCGGCGCACCGGCAACCAGATCGAGATGATGGCCGATGTCAAGAAGGAAGGAAGCGATCTCAAGAGCCTGAAACCCGCGCCGAAGTATGTACTGTTCAGCCAGGGCAAGGTTCGCATGTATCAACCCAAACCGGACCAGGTGACCGAGATCGATCTCAGCAAGGACCGCTCCGTCGAAAGTTACGTAGTCCTCGGCATTGGCGGCAGCGGACAGGATCTGCTCAAGGCCTTCGACGTGACCTATGTCGGGCCCGATACCGTCAGCGGCATCGCCACCGCCAAACTGCAACTCGTCCCCAAGTCGGAAAAGGTGCGCAACACCTACCATCGAATTCTTCTCTGGATCGACCTCGACAAGGGGATCTCGGTGCAGCAGCAGTTCTTTACTCCGCAAGAGGATTACCGCCTGGTCAAGTACTCCAACATTCGCGTCAACGAGAAGATTTCAGAAGAAGTTTTCAAGCTCAAGACCACGAGCAAGACACAGACAATTTCGCCTCACGGTTAAGTTATTGAATCGAAAGGGCAAGAAGGTGTGCTGAGAATTGCACTTGGGGAGCTATACTGACCGCTCCTTCATTTACGCATTTGTGCATTTGAGCAGTTGGGTTTATTCATGGCCAAGGTTTTTACGATTACTGTCCCGCCTAAGCTGGGAAACAAGCGCAGGGAGCGAAGCTCAGATCCTCGTTATGTGGATGGGCAGCGCCTGCTGGTGGAAGCCATGAAGTATCTGGCGCAGGCCGACCCGGTGAAGAACCGTCCGGCCATCGAATTGATTTCCGAACACGTCCGCACCCGCTTCCGCATGAGCGACTCGCCGCTCGGCTAGCCGTCGTCCGTACGACTCTCCTCGACCGGGCATTCAACCAGCAGCATTCAACCAGCGCAAAAGACAGGGACGGCTTTCGCCGTCCCTTGAGCAACTTATCGCACGTCTAGAATGCAAACCGGATCGAGAATTGCATCACACGCGGGGTGGTGAGTGTGCGTTGGAACTTGCCGAAACCGGTAATGTCGACCAGGTCCTCGTTGTCTACGGCATTGGCGGCGTCAAAGCGGACTGAGTTGGTGACGTTGAAAACTTCCCACGAAAACCTTAGCAGCCGGGTTTCGCTGAACATCCAACTCTTGTTTAGCCCGCCGTCGATGGAGAAAAAGCCAGGCCCCCGGAAGATGTTGCGCTGGCCCGCTTCGCCAGGGTAAGTATCGCGGAAGGTGACCGTTCCCGTACTCGGAGTGTAGGGGCATTGGCACTGGATGCTCTGCGCATTTTGGAAGACATTGGGATTGCCACTGGCATCGATAAAGACGCCAGTCTTCGGTTTCGGCCCAATGAGCACCGACGAGCCTTCCAGTTCGAAATTGGTCGCCCAGCCCGTTCCGGCGCCGACGCTGAAGGGGAAACCGCTGGTCCAGCGGCCCAGACCGCTCAATCCCCACCCGCCGAATACGGAGTTCAGGAAGCGGTTATCGGTGCCCCAGCGCCGGCCTTTGCCGTAGGGAACATCCCAGATCGCGTTGAAGTTTATTTGGTGGGTAGTATCGAAATCCGAAACCGCACGCCACAAATCGGGAGCCCAGGCATTAATCGCCTGATTGTTGTAGGCGACGCCGCCCGCGGCTTCGAATCCGTTTACGCGTTCGGCGTTCGAACTGGCATCAATGGACTTGGAATAGACATAATTCAAATCGAATTGCAGACCTGCGCTCATGGCGTGCCGCAACGTCACTTGCAGCGCGTTGTAATTGCTGTTGCTGCGGGTCTGCCAGCCGTAAAGCGAAGAAAACTGGTCCTGGTAGTACTGGTAAGGGGTGCCGGGGCCGTAGTATGCACCAGGAGGTGAAGTGGTGCCTGCGCATGCCGGGAAGCAGAACACGTCCGCGATTTCCTGCGCGGTGGTCTCGTTTCCAGCGAAGCACTGGTAGAGGTCATACATGTTTTGAGTCGCGGTTGGAGAGGCGGGAGCGCCTGCGGTGCAGCCATAAATGCCTTGTGGTCCGGCGGCTAGCGGGAACATGTCTTGCCAGTACGGAATGCTGGTGACGCTGGGATCGTTCTCCGGTACGCCCGCCGCCGCCGCTTTGGAAAAGATCTGCGCGGCGTGGAAATAATCCATCCCGCTCTTGGGGTCAACCAAATCGAGCGGTTGGGCCAGATCGACTTCCTGCAGCAGGTGGTGGGCGAAACGGCCGGTGTAGGTTGTTGACAGGACGTAGTTGTGAGCAAATTCCCGCGTCAGCGAGAAATCGATGACTTCTGAATATGGCGTCCTCAGGTGATCGTCAATGCCCCATGCGATCGCCAGGCCGTAGGTGTTGGGATTGCCGGGAGGGGTATAGGGAAAGCCGCTGGGGGAAGGAGAGATTTCGCCGGCGGGAAGATTCTGCAGCCCCAGGAGCCCGGTGTAGCGCGGTGAGTTGTCCACCGTGGAGACGCCCGCTGGATTGCTGAACTCAGAGGTCAATCCCCATGATCCCTTCTTGTCGAAGGTGTTGACGACGCCTTCGCCGAAATGATCGAAGTAAATGCCGTAACCGGCACGAATCGAGCTCTTGCCGGCATCGCCGAAGACCTTATGCCAAAAGCCGCTGGCGGCGTGGGGAGAATAGGCGATCGCGAACCGCGGCGCCAGATTCTTGTAGTCCCAAGCCCAGTAGGGCTTGGCATGGTTGGCTTGCCCGGAAAGACCGAAAGTCAAATCGGGCTGATCTACGGTGCCCAGATAAGCGTCATTCCCGCGGGTCTTGAACCATTGATCCATGTCCACCGTGGGGGAAACCTGGTTACCCGTGTTCTCAAAGGGAGGCTGCAAGAGCGAGTAACGAACGCCGTAGGTCACGACCAGGTCGGGGGTCACACTCCACTTATCCTGCAAATAGAGTTCGCCCTCATAATTCTGGAAGTGACGCGGAACCAACTCGCCGTTAGGAATCTGCTGACCAAACTTGTTCTGGTTGGCCACGGTGAAGGTCTCGCTAAGAATGCCTGCCACGTCCATGGCAGCGAAACTGTAGGAGGTGCCGAAAGAAGGATCCACCAGGGGAAAAGTTCCAGTGGGGTCGACCGCCGGGTCGAGGCTGACGCCTTCGTTGGCGATGAACGACGGGTTCATCCAATAGAGGTTTGTCTGGGCGGTAGAGATGTTGTCTGCGTTAGATTGACGATTATTGTGGATAATCCGCCAGTTGGTGCCAAATTGAATGGTGTGCTTGCCCTTGGTCCAGGAAACATCGTCAACGAAATTGTGGACGGGAACGTTGGTCAGAATGGTCTGACTGGCAAGGGCTTGGGTATCGTCCAGGCCTCGGAAGTTAACGAAGTCCTGGCTATTGACGCCTCCGGTTCCGAGACCTTGGCGGATGAACGCATAACGCAAATTGTTGATCAAGCTGTTGGTGATCAAAGCGGTGTAGCCGGCGGCGATTCCCTTGCTGTTGTTAGTGACGAAGGCGTAGGAAGGCTGGCCCGGAAACTGCGGCGGTTGCTTTTCGTGGTCATTCTGGAGGTTGCCCCGAACAAAGAGCGAGTGCGTGCCGCTGGCATTGATCTTGTAGTCGAGTTTGACGATATAGGTGTCGTGCTTGATCGGATCGGCGCCAGGGAAGGTGAACGCACCGGTATTCAACCCGTCGCCTTCGCTGCTGGAGTTCGGAAGAGGATATTTCATAAACAGAGCGCCCGGGTTCGCACCGCCAATGTTAGTAATTAGCCCGTTAGGCCCCGGCCCGCCCCAAAGATTCCCCGGAGTGACGGGACAGGTTCCGTTTGCCGCGCAGCCCTGGTCCAGCGAAGCAACACCGGCGGGGGTGAGGGTAGCCACCAGATCCGGAGCGTAGGTTGCGTTGCTCACCACCGAGAAGTTTGGATTGTTCGGGTTGCTCCCGAGGGGAGTAAGCACGCAATTGGAATCAGTGCTCGGATTGCAGAGATATGAGAGATTCCCGTCGGTCAGGCTCTGGGTCGGCACCTCTCGGGTTTCCTGTTCTTGATCTGAAGTGCGCTGACCTTCGTAAGCCATGAAAAAGAAGAGCCGGTCCTTTTTAATCGGGCCACCGAAGGTTCCGCCGAAGGTATTGCGAAGAACGAACTGCGGTACGTTGGGCATCCCGGAGTTCAGTTCGGCTTGCTTGTTGAACCAGTCGTTGGCTACGGTGAAGTTGGGCCGGTAGTATTCGTAGCCTGAACCATGAAACGCATTGGTGCCGCTCTTGGTTACCAGGTTCACCTGCGCGCCCGAGGAGCGGCCCGATTCCGCGTCATAGTTGCCGGTGGTGACGCGGAACTCCTGCAAGGAATCGAGCGTGGTGCGCATGGCGCCCTCGAAGGCATAGCCTTCGAGCTGGTCGTTGTCGTCCAGGCCGTCGAGCGTGATGTTGGTCTGGTCGCTGCGGGCTCCGTTGACCGAACCGCCGCGGCTGTCGGAGTTCTGCTGATCGTTGGTGGTGTTGCCGATGTAGGTGACGCCGGGTTGCAGGCTGAGAATGGCGACCGGATCTCTGCCTTCGGAAGGCAGGTCAGTCAACTGCCGCGCGCTGAAGTTGTTGCCCAGCGTCGCGTCCTGAGTGTTGACTTGCGGCGCATCGCCGGTGACCTCGATGACGACCGAGCCGCCCTGTACCTGCAGGGCCATATTCACGGTGGCCGGACTGCTCACCTGCAGCACGACGTTGTCCCGCTTCGTGGTGGCAAAGCCGGCCGCCGTCACGGTCATGACATAGGTGGAAGGAGGCACCTCGAGGAGCTGATATGTCCCTTGGTCATCTGTTTTGACGGTTCTCGAAAAGCCTGTCGCTTTGTTGCTGAGATTGACCGTGGCGCCAGCTACTACGGCTCCTTTGGCATCTGAGATGGTGCCGCGGAGAGAAGTCGTTGCAGATTGCGCGAAGGCCGAGGTGCCAAGCGCGAGGAATGAGGTGATCACTGCTGCCACCAGCCATGAGCCAGAACGCATAGAAAGCTCCCTTCACCCGAAAGGGCATCGTTTTCTGATTACGTCGTACCCAGGAAAGCAGAGACGAAGAGGAGACCCTGGGACCCTGATGGGGCGCTATTGTGCAACTACACCACCACAATGTTCAAGTGGAATTTGCGGCGTTTAGGGCGTTCTGAAACGATAAACTACGGCATTTCAGATGTGGCCACTTCCAGAATTGGAAGTTTATGCACGTCGCTGGAAGAGGGCCGAGGCAAGAACGATCACCACGGGATAGCATTCCAGCGTGTAGCGGGGCTCGGGATTTTCCAGGGTCCCGAGAAACGCGGAACGCAGCAGCAGAAAAAAAACTAATAATCCAATGCCGAAAAATTCGCGGCTGCGCAGCAGTCCGGCAGCCGCCAACGCGACGTAGGCCAGGTTCAGCATGCCAAACGCAAGGCTGACGGCGAGCCAGCGGCTGTCATCGTTGAACTCCCACCAGCGCGGGTCTGAGGGAAACAACTCGGTTCGGGGACGCAGCCACATGTCGGCGATGCGTACTGCCGGCAGCCACACGTAATAGCGCAGCGGCGCGGCGTGAACGCGCTCGGCGGCCAGGGTTGCGAAGCGGGCATCGAGTTCTGGAGTCATGTCGTGGGCCTGGTTGTATTCGGTAACGAGTGCGCTGGTCTGTTCGCGCTGCAGCGCGGAATCGAAGGCCCGCCACGGCAACCGCGAAGCGTCCAGCTCCGCTCCAGGAATGGCCCAGTAGATCTCCTGCACGGAAACGTAGTCGGCCATCCAGGTCTTGACCCAGCGATTGAAGCCGGTCATGACAATATCGTCGGCGTCGGTCGCATAACGAGGAGCTAGAGGCTCGAAGCGATGGAGAGTGTGCAGATTCCGGAAGGTCCAGGGAATCAGGGGAGCAGTCGCTCCGGCCGCGACCAGCAGGCCTGCCCAGAAAATGGTTCGGGCTCCGCCTGTGCCTGATCGCAGGGTGCGTACGAGCACCCAGAGGAGATATCCACCGATCGCTGCGAGTAAAATGCCGCCGTCGGGCCGCAGGAGAATTGCAGCCCCGACCGAGAGTCCGCACCCGAGCCAGACCATACTGGCGCGGATGCTGGGGTGGGCGCTTGCGTGAGAGCGCGGCTGAGCCGCGAGCATCTCGGTCTCGCCCACTCCGAGCCCGCGGAGGACTAAGTCAAGGGCCAATGCGGTGAAGAAAGTCTCCAGAGCCTCGGTCAAAGCTGCCGCCGCGTAGTTGGCCAGAAAGGGACAGAGCGCTGCCAGAAGAAACGCCGCCTGCGCGGCTCGCTGGGAGAACAGCCGGCGCGCCAAGTCGGCAATCAGAAAACAAGTTGCCAGGTCGAACAGCGTCTGCACCAGCAGGACTGCCCGAAAATTTCCCGCTCCAAACAGCGCAAAGACCGCCGCCAGAAATGCAGGATATCCCGGCAAGCGCGAGAGCGTGGGCACGACCACGCCGGAGTTCGTAATGCCGTAGACGCCGTGCTGCAGCCAGTTCTGCGCGATATTGGCGTAAAAGCGGGAGTCGTCCACTACGCCGGGAAAATAAGCGACCAACAGCGCCCGCAGGCCCAGGCCCGCCAGGCTCGCCCACACATAGAATCGCGCCCGCTTCAGCACGAAGTTTCCCGTGAACCTTCCTATGGATTTTCTTATGGACTTTGTTATGGACTGCGGCCCCACCAGTTCCCGCACGCTGCGAATCATAGCGCGTTTACGGCAATCCCGGGGCTGGGAAAGTGCATCTTATTACCTAGCGCAGCTACTCACCCTGCCTTGTCAATAAGTGATCGCCAATAGCCAATAATTGATCGTTGGTAATTGACCAAGTGATTAACCGAATAACTGACCCCGGAATTGACCGTCTGCCGTCCGCGGCATACGATGAACCGTTACTCACCCATGGCCCAGCCAGTCTTTTATGATCCGCGACGCGCCCGGTGGAAACGCCTGCGGCGCCTGGTCGACATTACCGCCGTTCTGGTTTCCGCGCTGATTCTCTTCTTCGTTTACACGGCGCTGCGGGATGAGCCCCTGCCCGAACTGTTGTTCTCCCCTCAGAAGCGTGCCTTCAAGGCCCTGAAGGAGAGTGAAAGGGACAAAGCCCGGGACCGGCTCAAAAAGGCCGCAGCGCGCTCTCATCGCAAATCGAAACTGGCCGCATCGCAAGTCACGCTGAATCAGGAAGAGGGCATTCGCGCGGCGTTTTACGTGCCCTGGGACGCAGCCAGCTTCTCGTCCTTGCGCGCTTACGCCCACCAGATCGACATTCTTTATCCCGAATGGCTGCACGTGCTCACCGTTGACGGACGGCTGCAGGGCGTTGACGACCAAACCAATAAGTATTTCGACGTCATACAGAGTAGCGTCCAGAGTAATGTCCAGAGCAACGCGCAGGGCAGTACCGTTCTCCCGGTCGACGACCGGGTGATGCCGTTTCTGAAAGTGGAAGACCCCAGCATGGAAGTCTTCCCCATGGTGAACAATTACGACGGCGCGAACTGGGTGGGAGACATTGTCGGGTTCCTGAACAATCCGGACGCCCGCGCGCGCTTTCGCAAGGAAGCCGCGCTATTTCTCTCGTCCGGCCGCTACCGTGGTCTGATGATCGACTTCGAGTCATTTCCTCCCGCTGGCCAGCTCGGCTATGTCGCGCTGCTGCAGGAAGTATCGAGCGATCTGCACGCTCGCGGTATGAAGCTCTACGTGGCGGTGCCGGCGCACAGCAGCGAATACAATTACCCGGCAATCGCCGCGGCGGCCGATGGGGTTGTGCTCATGAACTACGACGAGCACTATCCTGGCGCCGCGTCTGGTCCGGTGGCTTCGCAAGACTGGTTCGTGCAGAACCTCACCTTTGCCAGGACCGTCATCCCGAAAGAAAAAATCATCTGCGCCATCGCCAACTATGGCTACGACTGGGTTCTGAAACCCAAGAAAGGGAGCCTGCCTCCCGAGGAGCACGACCACATCGTCAGCGTTCAGGATGCCTGGCTGACGGCGCGCGATTCCGATGTGGACATCAACTTTGATGATGACGCGATGAACCCGCATTTCAGCTACCTCGACGAGCGCAGCGTGCAGCACGATGTCTGGTTCCTGGATGGGGTAACGGCGCTGAATCACATGCGCTCGGCGCAGAATCTGGGAATTCAGACTTTCGCCCTCTGGCGGCTGGGCAGCGAAGACCGCTCGCTGTGGAAGGTTTGGGACATACCTGGGGATGCCGGCGCGACCGATAAGCTGAAGGACGTCCCTCCCGGCGCCGATGTCGACATGGAAGGCCAGGGCGAAATTCTGCGCATTGAAGACCCCCCCACTCATGGCACTCGCGATCTGACCATCGACGCCAACAGCAAGATGATCACCGACGAAGTCTTCCAGACCCTGCCAGAACCTTACCGCGTGGGACGCTACGGCTATAGCCCGAACAAAGTCGCGCTGACGTTTGACGATGGCCCCGACCCCGAGTGGACTCCGAAGATTCTCGACGTTCTGAAGGCGAAGCACGCTACGGCTACGTTTTTCCTGATCGGCATCCAGACCGACAAGTTTTCCGGCGTCGCGAAACGGATTTACAACGAAGGCAATACTATTGGGAACCATACCTTCACCCATCCCGACGTCAGCAACATTTCCGACGCGCATGTGAAAGTGGAACTGAATCTCACCGAGCGCCTCTTCGGCAGCTTGGTGGGAGTACGCGCGACGCTGATGCGGCCGCCCTACGCGATTGACGAGGAACCTGACACCGCCGACCAGGTGCGCCCGCTCAAAATTGCGCAGGACATGGGCTATATTACCGTGGGCAATCGCATCGATCCCGATGACTGGAGCGGCAATCCGACAGCCGAAAAGATTTCGTCGTACGTGCTCTCGCATCTGCCGCCCTGCCGCGAGGAAAATCTGCGTTGCGGAAATATCGTATTGCTGCACGACGGCGGCGGGAATCGAGCCGAAACCGTAAAAGCCCTGCCCACGATTATTGACGGCATCCGCGCCCGCGGATACGAAATTGCTCCGGTTTATGAGTTGATCGGCAAGACCCGAGCAGAGGTGATGGCGCCGCTGCCCGCTGGCGAACTCTGGGCGGCTCGGCTCGACCGCTTCGGTTTTTGGCTATTCGACGCCAGTATCGTCTTCATCACCTTTATCTTCCTGGTGGGCGACTTGCTCATGACTGGGCGCCTCATCTTCATTGGAGCAGCGGCCGTCTATGACCGCGTGCGCGAGAAGATTCTCGGAAGGCCCGCGGAAGTTGAATCCTACAGGCCGAAGGTCGCCGTCCTGATTCCTGCCTACAACGAAGAAAAAGTAATCGAGCGCACCATTCGCGCCGCTCTCAACTCAAACTATCCCAACCTGCGCGTCATTGTCATTGACGATGGCTCTAAAGACCGCACACTCGAAGTCGCACGCAAGGCATTCGCTGCCGAGGCCGCTGCGGGAGAAGTGCTGATCCTCACCAAGCCGAACTCCGGCAAGGCCGAGGCCCTCAATTTCGGCATCGAGCACATTGGAGACGCGGAACTGTTCGTGGGCATTGACGCCGACACCATCATCGCGCCGGACGCCATCGCGCGCCTGGTGCCGCATTTCATCAACCCTAAAATCGGCGCAATGGCGGGCAACGCCAAGGTGGGCAACCGCGTCAATCTGTGGACGCGCTGGCAGGCTCTCGAATATATCACGAGCCAGAACTTCGAGCGCCGCGCTCTCGACGTGCTCGGCGCAGTCAGCGTTGTACCCGGAGCCATCGGTGCTTGGCGCGTTTCGGCGGTGCGCGAGGCAGGAGGCTATCATCTCGACACCGTCGCCGAAGATGCCGATCTCACCATGGCCCTGCTGCGCCGGGGCTATCGGGTCGAGTACGAAGACATGGCGCTGGCCTACACCGAAGCGCCCACCAACGCGAATGCCTTGATGCGCCAGCGTTTCCGCTGGTCGTTCGGCATACTGCAGGCGGTGTATAAACACCGCGGAGTTTTCGCGCGCAAGGGCGCGCTGGGATGGGTGGCGCTGCCCAACATTGTCATTTTCCAGATTCTGCTGCCGCTGGTGTCGCCGCTCATCGACATCATGTTCGTGGTGGGCACGATCTGGTATTACATCCAGAAACATTTCCATCCGGACTCGACCGATCCCGCCGACTTTCACAAGCTGGTGTTGTTTTTCTTTGCGTTCCTGGTGATCGACTTCATCGCGTCGGCGATCGCGTTCGCTTTGGAACGCCGCCGCCCTGATGAAAAAGAGGACCCCTGGCTGCTCAGCCAGGTCTGGTTGCAGCGCTTCGCCTATCGTCAGCTATTTTCAATCGTGCTGTTCAAGACGCTGAAGCGCGCGCTGGAAGGCCGCAAGTTCGCCTGGGACAAGCTGGAGCGCACGGCCGCTGTGAACTACGTGCCGACGGAAAACCGGGATCACGTCAACGTGCCGTAGCGGACGTAAGGCCTAGCGGAACAGCAACCCCGCGAACTCCGCCAGATTCCGCCGCCACACCATCCAGGTATGCATCCCCGGCGTTTCGATGTCGGTGTGTTGCACGCCCTTCGTCTTCAGCCACTCCCGCAGCTTGCGATTGGGAGTGATCAGACGGTCTTCGGTGCCGCATGCGATCCAGAGCAGATGAATTTGCTGGTTCGCTTTTGCGTCGAGTCCCGGAAAGTCTTTTTCAAAGTCGTCGGGCATGCCCCCTGCGCTGAAGGCGCCGATCCAGGCAAATTTATCCAAACCGTTCAGTCCGATTCTGAGCGATTCGGCGCCGCCCATGGAAAGCCCGGCAATCGCCCGCGAGTCGCGACCCTTTGTGACGTGGTATTCGCTCTCGACCTTGGGAATGACTTCGGTCAGAAGACCGTCGCGAAATTTTCGAAAGCTCTCCTCGCGCACATCGGGATGATTGCCGATGCCTCCCCAACCAAGGTGGATCAATTCCATCGTGCCGTAGCCGAGCGGCATCACCACGATCATCGGCTTGGCTTTTCCTTGTGCGATCAGGTTGTCGAAAATCACGTTGGCATGGCCGACGGCAGTCCATCCACTCGCGTCGTCACTGAATCCATGCAACAAGTAGAGGACCGGATATGTCTTCTTTGCCTTGGGATCGTAGTCTGGCGGTGTGTACACGTAATAGTCGCGGTCATCGCCCGCGACCGCGGACTTGTAGAAGTGGTGATGGACTTCGCCCCGCGGCACATCGTTCACTTCCCAGGACAACAACGGTCCGGGAACATGCACGGCATTCGAAGGCGTGAGCAAATTCGGCACGAGCAGATGGTTGTAAGGATCGAGCATGCGCACCCCGTCGACGATGGTCGAGTATCCGTAGTAGTCCGGCGGAAGGGGCGGGGTGGTGACGGCCCAGACACCTTTGTCGTCTTTCTGCATGGCCACCGGCTCTGTGCCTTCGCGCGCGAGTTTGACCTCCTGCGCGTTAGGCGCGAGGAAGCGGAAGGTCACAGTATTGTCGGAGTGCACTTCAGGAGTATCCAGCCACAGCGGCCTCTGCGGAGCCGGGGGCTGCGTGGGATTGGCTTGCTGCGCCGGCGCCAGAGTGCAAAGAGTGAAGAGTGAGAAAACGAGAAAGCCCGACTGAAGTTTCATGGCGCCGTCTCCTCCGATGAGTAAACGGCACAATTGTATAAGCCGCGAACCAGCTGTTCTTGGATTTTTCTGCTATTTGTTCCTGGCGACGTCCAGCCGGCTTTCGGCACGGCGCAGCGCATCCAGTGCGCGCTCGACGTCGACGGTGATGTCGCCGCTTGCCAGGTGTTGCTCGGCGCGGGCTTTGGCTTTGCGCGCGCGCTCCACGTCAATCTCGGCGGGACGCTCCGCCGTCTCCGCCAAAATTGTCACTT
>Ga0208690_1000387_pt1 | contig 12532 bp, 8 predicted proteins | sample June2015DPH_16_1_2_FD_184712 | JGI IMG/M metagenome (GOLD analysis project Ga0208690, IMG submission 184712) | Peatland microbial communities from SPRUCE experiment site at the Marcell Experimental Forest, Minnesota, USA - June2015DPH_16_10... | ecosystem: Environmental > Terrestrial > Soil >...
TGGGCGGATCTTGACTTCTGAGATTATGCGCCGAATTCTTGCGCGGGGAGAGGCGCCATTTCTGCATGTGAGAAAAGATAATGTGCGGGCGATTGGGTTATATGAGAGGTTGGGATTTCGTTGCCGCGTGGTGCGGCATCATGCGGTGTTGAGGCGAGTCGAGGAAGACAGGGGCTAAAGCCCTGTTGGCTTTCTGAAGCTTTCCGGCACGGCTGAAGCCGTGCCCTGATACGAAACTTGATCTCAGTACAGGTGGAAGTCGACTTCTACGGCCATCTCCACGTTTACTGGGTGACCGTCTTTGAGGCCGGGTTCGAAGCGCCAGGTGCGGACGGTTTCGATTGCCTTTTCGTCCAGGCCCATGCCTAGCGAGTTGACTACACGAATGTTGGTGGGTTTGCCGTCGGCCGAGACTACGATCATCAGCGTGCAGGTACCTTGATACTTGGCCTTGCGGGCTTCTTCGGAGAATTCGGGATCGGGAGAATAAATTGGGCGCGGTGGAGTTACGCCGCGGCCGGGGCGGTAGACGCCGCCGCCCATGCCCATGCCTTCGCCGGGACCTACGCCGCGGCCATTGCCGGATCCCACGCCGCCGCCATACCCTTCGCCAATACCGCTGCCACCTCCGGTGCCGTTGGAGGGGATTACCGCGGATGATTTCGGGTCGCCGATCACGGGCAGGTTGTTCATCGCCACCTTGATATCGGGCGGGACCATGACTGTGGGTTCGACTGCCAGCTTGGGATTGAGATTGCGAATGATCGCGGTAGGCGGAGTGATCTGGGGCTGCATCGAGAACTTGGGCAGGCGTCCGCGAGAGGCTTTCAGGACATCGCGGTCACCGCCGCCGCCGCCGCCGCCGGCTTGCGTGGCTGCGGGTTTGAGACTGTAGTCGCCAGGATCGATGAGCTCCGTTGTTGCTTGCGGCTTGGCCTGAACTTTTTCGACAACGCGGTGCCCGAGGATGGTGCCGCCGATGATCAGCCCAATGACAACCACGTGGGCGATGGTGGAACCGAATGCGCCGTCCTTTTTATAGTTGTAGAAGCCCCAAATATCTTTTACCGGGATGGGCTTCGACTCGAGCTTTAGCGGAGGAAGTTTCTTGGGGAAAAAGAATTCGTCGAGGCCGCGAAACAACGATTTCCACAGCGGTTCGAACGTGTCGGGCGCCAGCAGGAGGTGAAGCTCCGGCTCTCTTTCCTTTATTTCTTCAGCGGGATGCGGTTTCAAATCTACGGATGACATGTTCCCTGATTCGGCTTTCCCCGGCTTGACGATGAGGGACGGCGAGTGGTTTCCCCGCGCCCATCCCAACCCCTTGCCTAACACTGATGAACGGACATAGTAACGAGTTGCCTCGTTTGAGGCCAGATTTGCAAACTACCCCTACTTGCCACCCCTGGCGGCAGAAAGGGCGGTTCATCTTCCTTTAAACAAAATTGTACCTCTTCTGGAGCCGGTTTACGAAGTGTATTAGTGAGCGGAGGGGCGTGACCTTTTTGGGTACGGGGCTTGGTATGTCCCCTTCGCAGCAATGGTGGCGCTGGCGGTCGTAAGGTCCCTCTCGCGGCTGTCGCCGCGCTCGGGATGACATCGCTGCTCACGCGAGCTGTGATAGACGTTCCTCCTACTGCTCCCTATAATTAAGAGATTCAATCATTTGGGAGACGCTGACCTGGTGCCCTTCGAACTGAAAAACACTATCAATCTGCCTAAAACTGCCTTCCCGATGAAGGCCAACTTGCCTTCGAACGAGCCCAAAATGCTGGCCCGGTGGGAGGCGGCGCGCATTTACGAGCGCATTCGCGAGGCGCGCAAGGGATCGCCTACTTACATTTTGCACGACGGGCCTCCTTACACCAGCGGGCCGATTCATATGGGCACGGCGTTGAATAAGTGCTTGAAGGATTTCATCGTCAAGTCGAAGACCATGGCGGGTTTTGATGCGCCTTATGTGCCGGGGTGGGACTGCCACGGCTTGCCGATTGAAATCAAGGTGGATAAGGAGCTTGGCGGCAAGAAGCTGCAGATGCGGCCTAACGATGTGCGCGCGGAGTGCCGCAAGTACGCCCAGAAATATTTGGATTTGCAGCGGACGCAGTTCAAACGCATCGGCGTGTTTGGTCGGTTTGACCGGCCTTACGTCACGATGAATGCGCAGTATGAGTCGGTGGTGCTGTCGACCTTCTTTTCGTTTTACGAGAACGGGTTCGTCTATAAGGGGCTGCGTGCGGTTTATTGGTGCATGCATGACGAGACGGCGCTGGCCGAGGCTGAGGTTGAGTACGAGAACCACAGCAGCCCTACTGTGTTTGTGAAGTATGCGTTGATTGACGACCCTTCGCGGATTGACGCGGCGCTGGCGGGGAAGAAAGTTTCAACGATTATCTGGACTACTACTCCGTGGACTTTGCCGGCTTCGATGGCGGTGGCGTTTCATCCGGATGAAGAGTACGTGGCGCTGTCGGCTCCCACGTCTCGCAAAGGAAGCGAGACATGGGGCACCCCCTCTCACACGCAGGAAGAGGTTTACATCGTCGCTGCTAAGTTGGCTCGCGATGTGGCTGATAAGTGTGGGTTGGGCGAGACTCGGGAGTTGGCGCATTTTCCGGGGCGCGTCCTCGAGCGGTTGAACTTTCAGCATCCATTTCTTGATCGCAAGATTCTTGGCGTGCTGGCAGATTACGTCACCATGGATACCGGAACCGGTGTGGTGCATACCGCGCCTTCGCATGGTGCGGAGGACTTTATCACTGGCGTGAAGTATGGGCTGGATGCTACCAGCAATGTTGATGAAAAAGGAATTTTGCGCAACGGCTTGCCCGAGTACACCGGCAAGCGGGTGTGGGATGCGAATCAGCCGATCATCGATTTGTTGAGGTCGCGCGGGGCGCTGCTCTACACGGAAAAAGTGGAGCATTCTTATCCGCATTGCTGGCGGTGCCATAATCCCATAATTTTTCGGGCTACGGAGCAGTGGTTTATTTCGATGGAGACGCCTATGCCGGGCGGAAAGTCGAAGGAAGACACTCTGCGCACGCGGACGCTCGAAGAGATCAACCATGTTAAATGGGACCCCGGGTGGGGCGAAGAGCGGCTTTCGAACATGATCGCTACGCGGCCGGATTGGTGCATCTCGCGGCAGCGGGTTTGGGGCGTTCCGATTGCGGTTTTTCTTTGCGAGAGTTGCGGGAAGCCGCTGAATGATAAGGCAGTGAATCAGAAGGTCGTGGAGTTGTTTGCCCGCTCGGGGGCAGATGCGTGGTTTACCTCGGAGCCGGATTCGATTCTAGCTGCGGGGACAAAGTGTCCGCACTGCGGCGGCGAGAAGTTTGAAAAAGAGACGGACATTTTCGATGTGTGGCTGGAGTCGGGGGCTAGCTATCTCGCGCTGGTGGATGATGAGCCTAGTTATCCCTGGCCTTCGGATTTGTATCTTGAGGGTGGAGATCAGTATCGCGGGTGGTTTCAGTCGTCTCTGCTGTGCGCTATGGGAACGCACGGGACGCCGCCTTACAAGGGCGTTGTGACGCCGGGGTGGACTTTGGATGAGAAGGGGCAGGCGATGTCGAAGTCGCGGGGGAACGATGTCGATCCCGTGGATATCGCTTCGCGGCTGGGCGGTGAAGTGGTGCGGTTGTGGGTTGCATCGGTGGATTTTCGTGAGGATGTGGTTGGGTCGGAAGGTTTGATGCAGAGAGTCGCGGAGAACTATCGGAAGATTCGGAATACGTTCCGGTATGTGCTGGGAAATCTTTACGACTTCAATCCGGAAAAAGATGCGGTGCTGTTCGATCAAATGCAGGCACTGGATCAGTACATGTTGCGGCAGACGTTGGCCTTCGCTGCCGATGTACTACGCTCGTACGAGGAGTTTGCGTTTCATAGGATCTATCACCGGCTGAATCATTTTTGCATCGTCGATTTGAGTGCGTTTTATTTCGATGTGCTCAAGGACCGGCTGTATATCTCCGCGCCCGAGTCGGCGGGACGGCGCAGCGCACAGACTGCGGCGTGGAAGATCGCGGAGGCGCTGGTGCGGTTGCTGGCCCCGATCATGAGTTTTACCGCGGAAGAAGTGTGGGAGTATTTGCCGAAGTCGGCAGGGCGCAGCGAGAGCGTGCATCTGGCGTTGTTTCCTGCTGCGGGGGAAATCGTGGACTCCAGTGGCGTGGCGGCGCAGGCAGATGAGGACTGGGCTACGTTGCGGGCGGTGCGCGATGAGGTTCTTAAAGCGCTGGAAGAGGCGCGCAACAACAAGCTGATCGGCACCGGACTGGAAGCGCAGGTGAACATTGCGGCGTCAGAGCCGGTATATTCCGCGTTGTCCCGTCACGTGGACGAGTTGCGATATTTGTTTATTGTGTCCGCGGTTCATTTGACGCAGGGTTCGGGGAACGGAACCGGCGGCGTGCATGTTGACATCAAGAAGGCTGACGGGGTGAAGTGCGAACGCTGCTGGAATTATTCGACGCGGGTGGGCGAGGACAAGAAGTATCCGACGGTTTGCGAGCGGTGCAGCGCGGTGTTGAGGGAACTCGAAGGATAGCTCGACGAAACTCAGCTGAGGTCATCCCGAGCGCCGCGATAGCCGCGAGAGGGACCTTACGGCGGCTGGCAGCGTGGTTGGTGCAAGCGGGAACTCCGATGCTGTTTGCATTTGAAACGCTCTTGTCGGCTGCTGTGCTAATGTAGGCGCATCGTAAGGTCCCTTCGAGAGCTATCGCTCTCGTCAGGATGACATGATTTTTGTTACCTTCCGCTTCATTCCGACATCGGACAAATTGTGAATTGGCGAAAACTGCGAACGGCTTTGTTGACCGGGTTGGTGCTCTGCCTGATCCCAGCTACGCGCTACTACCAGATTGACGAGCCGATCCTGCGGCTGTTCAGAAATTCTCATGAAGTCAATCCGCTGGCGTTGCATCTCTCCGGGGAGTTTGTCGAAAACAATCTTGGGACCGAGCAGAATGCGGATGGTTCGGTTACGGTGCGCATGATTGCCGAGCAATATTTATTTGTGCCGCACTGTGTGCTGGTTCCTGCGGGAGTTCCGGTTCATCTTCGCATCACCAGCGCTGATAATGTTCATGCGCTGACGATTGGGAGAACCGATTATTCGGTGAAGGCGCTCCCGGGCACGATCACACAGGCTCAACTTCAGTTTCCGCGGACGGGAAATTACAAGACGGTTTGCCGCGAGTTTTGCGGCGCGGGACACTACGCGATGCGCTCGGAGGTGAAAGTCGTGCCCCGCGAGCAGTTCCCTGCTCTGCAGGCGGGTGAAAGGGGCAACTGTGCGCTGCAATAGGCTGGCGCGAAGACGTGGAGATTATTCGCCGCGGCTGATTGGCGTGGCGATTGTTGCTGTGATGTTGCTCACCGGTATGGCAGCTACTTCGTTACTACGCGGGGTGTTCGCCGCCGCTCCGGATCACGTTCCGTCTTACGTGGAGTGGACTGCGGAGACGATCGCCGCAGCTTCTTCCGGAGATGCTTTCCGCGGGTCGCTGCTGGCGAAGCGCTGCGAACATTGTCACGGGGCCGAGGGATTCAGCCAAGAACAATCTACTCCGAACCTTGCGGGTATGGACAAGCTGGCGGTGTGGAAACAGCTGCAAGATTTTCGCAGCGGCAAGCGCGCATCGCGAGCGATGGGTCCGATTGCGGACTCGCTTTCTGCACAGGATTTGGCGGATGTCGTGGCTTATTATTCCAAGCTTCCGGTGTTTTCTGACTTTCAGGATAATCGCGCGTTTCCGCAATCGCCGCCGGATGCGAGCCATGCAGCGATCGCATCTCGCCTGATCACGTTTGGAGATGGCGAACGCGGGATTCCGCCGTGCGAGGCTTGTCATGGGCCGGTGGCGTATCGTCCGGGTGCGCCTTCGTTGATGAGGCAGAATGCGGATTATGTTTTGGATCAGCTGGCTGCGTTTGCGGGTGGTAAGCGCGCGAACGATATCAATGAGCCGATGCGAATAATTGCTGGGCTGCTTACGGATGAGGAGCGGCACGCCTTGGCGCAATATTACGGGGCGGGGTTGGGGTTGCAGGTGGGGAGTTCGAAGTAGGTTTCGTTTTACGTTGTCATCCCCAGCGCGGCGCGGGAGGGACCTTAGGACAGCTAGCAGCGTCGCTGCTGCGCGCGGGAAGAGCAATGCTGGTTGCATTGGAAACACTCTTGTCGGCTGCAGTGCTGATGCACGCGCATCGTAAGATCCCTCCGAGAGCTATCGCTCTCGTCGGGATGACATTATTTTGTCATCGGGGAAGCTTCAGGACACTCTTCGGTCGGGTTGGAATTGGTGCTTCTGGTACCAGCCGTAACTCAGATCGCGCCACGTGGGATTTTCGGATTCGATCAGGGCGAGTTTCTTCTCGCGGCGCCAGCCTTTGATCTCCTTTTCGCGGCGGATTGCTTTCAGCGCGTCGCCGTAGCGCTCGAAATGGACTAGGCTCGTTACGTTGAACTGTGCTGTAAAGCCGCCGAAGGCGTGGGTTTTGTGCTGGAAGATTCTTTGCTCGATGTTACTGGTCATTCCTAGGTAGAGCACTCGCCGCTGGCTTGCGAGGATGTAGACGTAGTAGGTTTTGCACTCGCTTAGATTGCGACGAATTTTCGGTTATCGTATGTGGCGGATGTCACCGGAATTCATCGACTTTTCCACCGCGCGATGTCATCCCGAGCGCGGCGGGAGCCGCGAGAGGGACCTTACGTCGACGTGGAGTGCGGTGGTCGCTTTTGAGGAGTGCCCACGCGGCTTGCATTCGTTTCGCTCTTTTCGGCTGCATTGCTGATGTACGCGCATCGTCAGGTCCCTCCGAGAGCTAGCGCTCTCGTCGGGATGACATCACGCTTAAGCTCTGCACGGCCTCAAGGCTACATCAGCTCTTCCATTGCAGCTTTCAGCGCTTCGGGGCCGGGGCGGGTTACGGACTCCGGCAGAGTTGCCAGCGGATCATCGATCATATTCAACATCTCCAGGAAGGTAGGGGCTTTGGTGTTGACGTAGAAAACCCCTGTTAAAACTTCGCCTTTATCATGCGCTTCGCTTAAGCGCTTCATGGCGGCGATGCGGTCGGTCGGATCGTAATCTTCTTCCAGCTTACGCAATTGCAGGTGGGAGCCGTCGTGCATTTCGACGCTGACTGAGGTTCCGGGATCATATTCCACGTCAATTTCTTCGAAGTGAGGTACGAAGCTGACTTCCTGCAGCGTTTCTTCGTGGTCCTTCACGTATTTGTAGGACTTGGTCGAGCCTTCGTGATCGTTGAAGGTGACGCAGGGAGAAACTACATCGAGCATGACCGCGCCGCTGTGAGCGATGGCGGCTTTCAGCATGGCGCTTAGCTGGCGCTTGTCGCCGGAGAACGAGCGTCCAACGAAAGTTGCGCCTAGTTCGATGGCCAGGCCGCAGGTGTCGATTGGTGGAAGATCGTTGATGACTCCGGACTTCAGCTTCGAGCCGAGATCTGCTGTGGCGGAAAATTGGCCTTTGGTTAAGCCGTACACGCCGTTGTCCTCGATGATGTAGATCATGGGAAGATTACGGCGCATGAGATGCACGAATTGGCCTATGCCGATGGAGGCGGTGTCGCCGTCGCCGCTTACGCCTAGGCCGATCAGGTTGCGATTGGCCAGCATTGCGCCGGTTGCTACCGAGGGCATGCGTCCGTGAACCGAGTTGAAGCTGTGGGAACGGTTCATAAAGTACGCGGGGCTCTTTGACGAACAGCCGATGCCGCTCAACTTTACTACTCGCTCGGGCGAGACGCCCATGTCATACATGGCTTCAATGATGCGCTCGGAAATGGCATTGTGGCCGCAGCCGGCGCAGAGCGTGGTCTTGCCGCCTTTGTAGTCGATCACGGTGAGGCCGATGCGATTGGTTTTGGGGGCGGCGGATCCGGGTGCTACTGTCGTCGTGGACATTTTTAAAATTTCCTCAGCGGCTAAAGCCGCGAATCTTTTTTGCGGTCTAATGGCACGACTAAAGTCGTGCCCCGATACGATGCAGTTGAACGGCCCGAGTAAACTCGTGCCCTTCCCGGCGTACACGCCCAGAAAGCGATGGGGCGGAGATTCCTCGCCCCGCTGGTGAAAACGCGGGGCTTCGGAATGACGCCGGATTCGAATTTTCTGAGAAAGAGTTCATTTGCCTTCCATGCTGGTCAGTTCGTCTGTAACCGAGCGGGCGTCGAGCGGCAGGCCGTCGAGATGGGCGATGCTGCGCAGGCGCGCGATTAGTTCCGCCTTCAGGTCCAGCTTGAGCAGGCTTAGCATTTGCGCGTCGCGATTTTGCTCCACCACGTAGATGCGCTCATGTTGGGCTATGAAGTCGTGGACTTCGCGGGTGAACGGGTAGGCTCGCAGACGCAGATAATCGGTTTCGATGCCGTATTCATTTTTGAGTTGGTCGCGGCTTTCGCTTACTCCCCAGTGCGAGGTGCCGTAGGCGATGATGCCGATTTTGGCGTTGGTGCCTTTGGTGATTTCAGGGCGCGGGACGAAGGCGCGGGCGCTCTCGAATTTGCGGTTGAGGCGCTCCATATTGTTTTCATAATCGTCGGGGCGCTCGCTGTAGCTGGATTTTTCGTTGTGACCGCTGCCGCGGGTGAAGTAGGCAGCGTTGGGATGGTCGGTTCCCGGGAGCGTGCGGTAGCCTACCCCGTCTCCGTCGAGATCTTTGTAGCGGGCGAAGGTGCCGAGTCTGTCGAGATCAGCTTTGCTAAGAACTTTTCCGCGCTTGATCGGCGTGGTTGGATATTCGAAGGGATCGGACATCCAGTTGTTCATGCCGAGATCGAGGTCGGACATCACGAATACTATCGTTTGGAATTGCTCGGCCAGGTTGAAGGCTTCCGATGCCATGCTGAAACATTCGGAGACTGAGCACGGAATCAGCATGATATTTTTTGTATCGCCGTGGGAGAGAAAGGCGGTGGAGAGAATATCGCCTTGCGACGTCCGTGTGGGCAGGCCGGTGGATGGGCCGACTCGCTGGATGTCCCAAATTACGCCGGGGACTTCGGCGTAATAGGCGAGGCCGGTGAATTCAGCCATCAGCGAGATGCCGGGGCCGGCGGTTGCCGTCATGCTACGCGCGCCTGCCCAACCTGCGCCGATTACCATGCCGATGGCGGCGAGTTCGTCTTCGGCTTGAACGATGGCGAAGGTGGCTTTGCCGTCGGGGCCGATGCGATATTCCTTCATGTATTCGATCATTGTTTCGACCAACGATGACGACGGCGTGATGGGATACCAGGTCACTACTGTGCATCCGGCGAACATGCAGCCGAGAGCGGCGGCGGAGTTGCCGTCGATGATGATTTTGCCTGCAGTTTTGTTCATGCGCTCGATGTAATAGACGCCGCGTTTTTGCAGGTTGGCTTTCGCGTGGTCGAACCCGGCCTGGGCTGCGGCTAGATTCAGATTGGCGGCCTTTGCTTTTTTCGCGAACTGCTTGCGGATGGCTTTTTCTACTTCGCCCATCTCGATTTCGAGAAGCGAGGCGACTACGCCCACGTACACCATGTTCTTGACTAGCTTGCGAAGTTTGGCTTCGGGGCAGACCGCGGCTACGATTTTGTCGTAGGGAACGGAATAGAAGATTAGATCGGTGCGCAGTTTGTCGAGAGCTAGCGGTTCGTCATAAAGAACCGACGCGCCGGGGGCCAGCGACATTACGTCGTCTTGCGCGGTTTCGGCGTTCATCGCGACCAGGAAGTCGATTTCTTTCTTGCGTCCGATGTAGCCGTCTTTGTTGGCGCGGATTGTGTACCACGTCGGAAGTCCGGCGATGTTGGATGGGAAAAGATTCTTACCGGAGATTGGAACGCCCATCTGAAAAATTGCGCGCAACAAAACTGTGTTTGAACTTTGCGAGCCTGAACCGTTCACCGTCGCGACTTGAATGCTCATGTCGTTGACGATGCGCTTGCGCCCCAGTTGCCCGCCTGCTCCCTGAGGCACGATATCCGTCGTTGCCATTCCAACTCCTTTACTTATGAGAGCGGAGTGCTCCGCTCGATTACATTGTTGGGAAACTCACCATTATACGGCGGCGAGAGTCGTTGTTGTAGCGCGAAGTTAGTCAGGTGGGCCATAAGTAACCTCGGTGCCAAGGCCGACGTTTTGTGCAGAGCACCTTCCTCGGTGTAATCACGACAAAAGCGACAGCTCTTGGAGGGAAGCTACGACCGCGTGGACGCTAGCAATGCGGGTGGCAAGGGTTGTGCACGCGGTGTTTGTACTCCTGTCTACGTCACTCGCGCCGCATGCTGTCGTAAGGTCCCTCTCGCGACTGTCGCCGCGCTCGGGATGACATCGCTATGGAGCTCGGTAGGGCGCGATTTATTCCACCTTGAAGAACTGTGCGATGTTACGGAATTTATTATATCGTGACACGATTAAATCCGGGGCGGGAGTTTTCTTGAGTTCGGCCAAGTGCTTCTGGAGGCTTACGTCCAGCAGATTGGCGGCGGCTTCGTGATCGCGATGGGCGCCCCCTTCAGGTTCGGGGACGATGTCGTCGATACAGCCTAGCTCGCGAAGATCGGTTGCCGTGATGCGCATAGCTTCGGCGGCTAGTTCTTTCTTTGTCGCGTCGCGCCACATAATCGCGGCGCAGCCCTCGGGCGAGATCACCGAATAGATTGAGTTCTCCATCATGAGAACGCGGTCGGCTACGGCGATGGCCAGCGCGCCGCCGCTGCCGCCTACGCCGATTACTGTGGCTATGATTGGAACTTCCAGGCGTGCCATCTCACGCAGATTGTGGGCTATGGCTTCGGCCTGGCCGCGCTCTTCGGCGTGGATGCCGGGATAGGCGCCGTCGGTATCGACCAGCGTGAGAATCGGGCGGCGAAATTTTTCGGCGACCTGCATAATGCGCAGTGCTTTACGGTAGCCTTCGGGATGCGGCGTGCCAAAGTTGCGGTAGACGCGCTGCTTCATGTCGCGGCCTTTTTGCGTGCCAACTACTAGGATTTCTTCGCCGTGAAAACGGGCCATCCCGCAGATGACGGCGGGGTCGTCGCCGAAAGTGCGGTCGCCGTGGATTTCGCTGAAGTCGGTGAAAAGGCGCTCGATGTAGTCGAGAGCTTGCGGGCGCTGGGGATGGCGGGCTAGTTCGGTCTTCTGCCAGGCGGTTTGCGGGCCTTTCATCTCCTCCCGCAGCGTGTGCAAACGAGTGTGCAGCGCCGCCAGGCGACGATGAGTTTCCTCGTTCTGCCTGGAGTCAGCCTCGATGAGGGCGACTTCGCGTTCGATGTCGTCTAACTCTTGCTGCGCTTTTGGGTTTGCGGCCATCTTAGAAACTTCTTAGCTACGTTGCGCACACTGTCAGCTTTATAACTAAATGTCTTGAGTTCGCCCTCGTGCCGGCGAGACGCCGGCGCTACTAGCTTATTACCCGCACGCTGCCGCGGCCGCAGAGCTGTTCCACGCGGGCGATGAAGTTGCGGTCCGGCAGGACATTATAACCTTCGGCTTCCATCACCACCATGAAATCGCCGGAGCGTTCCACGTCAAACAACACGCGGGCTTCGCCTTTACGCTCGGTGAAGAGAGTGTGGAGATCGTCGACTGTGTTTTCTGCGGAAGTTTCCAGCGGGACGCGTATTCGGATGGCGCGCGGGAGGGGGACTTTGGCGTCTTCCAACGGCATGATTTCTGCGGCGGTGATTTTGGGATTGGCACCTTCTTCAATACGCACACCCGCGCGAACGAGGACCGGCACTTCGAGCTTTACTTTTTCGGATAACTTTTTGTAGGCCTCAGGGAAGACAATCATGTCGATGGAGCCGGACATGTCTTCTAGCGTGGCTTGGGCGTAGAAGTCGCCGCGCTTCGACTTGAGCACGCGGACGTTAGCGATGATTCCGGCTGTGGCGATGGTCTCGTCCTTGCCCGTGGATCTGGTCATCGCTCCGATTTCAGCGATGCTCAGCGCTTGCAGGTCGCCCAGCTTGTCTTTGAATTTTTCCAGAGGGTGGCCGGAGATGAAGAAGCCTAGGATTTCTTTTTCCGCGGTCAGGCGGACGTGTTCGTCCCAGTCGGGAGTGTTGGGGAGTTTGTCGTTGTTGGCTTCGTTTTCTTCCTGCTGGAACACGCCGAACAGGCCGTGCTGGCCGGATTCGGCGTCGCGCTGGGCCTTTTGAGCGCGCTCCATGGCGCGGTCGAGGACCGCCATTAGTTGTGCGCGGCGGCCCAGAGAATCCATTGCGCCGCTTTTTACTAACGATTCGAGGACGCGCTTGTTGAGCAGGCGGAGATCTACGTTCTCGCAGAATTCGTAGATCGACTTGAAGCGGCCTAGCTTTTTGCGTGCCGCGACGATTGACTCGATCGCGTTGCCGCCTACATTTTTTACAGCGGCTAGGCCAAAGCGGATGGCTTCGCCGTGCGGGGTGAAGTTTGCGTCGGAGACGTTGATATCGGGAGCTTCGACGGAGATGCCCATTTCGCGGCACTCGTTGATGTACTTCACCACGTCGTCGGTGCTGCCGGTGACTGAGGTTA